>ERZ1643246.1504-NODE-1504-length-25306-cov-62.401410_pt1 | contig 25306 bp, 46 predicted proteins | sample MGYA00579265_ERZ1643246 | MGnify/ENA primary metagenome ERZ1643246 (study PRJEB29033, sample SAMEA4952261) | chicken gut metagenome | biome: Broiler Chicken; feature: Gastrointestinal Tract; material: Caecum | place: Ireland | collected 2018 | study: Broiler...
CCAGGAAATATTATAAAATATGTAGATGAAGAAAAATAATAATACATTAAAAATAGTGTATTATATAATTACCGAAAGGGAAATAGCCCAGACGGGAAAACAAAAGAAATTCAATCCGGCAGGAGCCGGGGAAAGGTGGAAGTTAACTCAAAAATAATGAATATTGTTTCGTTTAATGGTGAAATATATACGATGAAATGATATAATAAACGTAACGTTACATTTAATAAAGTGTAACGTTACGTTTTAGTTACATGTAACGCATTTCTCTTATTCTTATTCTATATCTTATTCTTTTAATTATTATAAATAGATAGATAATAAATAATAATATATAATATTTAATAATATTTATAAAAGTATTGTATACAAAATATTACTATTGACAGATTAAGTATATAGTGTTATTGTATTAATCAATAAGGACGAACAGCCCGAAGGAAAATTTAATTGATGGATGATCGCATATGGAGCTAGAGAGCGCCTTAGCAGCCGAGACCGGATAGAGGGCCGGGAGAGTCGGAACTGGTAGCTTGTTAGGCTCCTTTTTTATTTAATTTTAGTAAGCAATGAATTAACGCGGTAAAGTGGGTGAGAGAATGGGGAATACAGTGAGAGCTGCAAATGGAGTGGAAGTACACAAGACAGAAATAGACGAAGCGGCAGAAGATTATATACAAGAGACTTTCGGGGATGACTGCGAAGAAGATGAAATCAAGCTGTTAATGCGCAAGTCTCAGCCGTTTAAGGGTATGCTTAAATATATTAATAATCGATTCTTTAAGTTAAAGGATGGAGATATTAAATATAATAATAAAAATAGTAATATAGATTATAGTGATATAGATTATATAAATAGATTATGGGATATATATACATCATTGTGCTATAGGTATTTACAGAATCCCACAATACTTAATTTTAGTTTATTTACTGGCATTGATATGGACACATTTAATTGCTGGAAAACAGGAGAGAACAGGGGCGGTATAGATGGGGCAAGCTCAGCCCACGCCGAATCGTATAAAAAATGGCTGGCAGAATGCGAGGGCGCGCTGTACGATACAGCCATGACAGGGAACCCCGGAGCGATGTTTTTACTAAAATCCAACTACGGTTACACCGAAACCCCGCAGCGCATAGAGATAACCGGAGCCAATACCCCGGCATTAAGCCAGGAAGATATACGCCAGATAGCAGACCAGGCACGGAAAGAGAGCATTCCGGAGCTTCTGGACAGTCTCCCAGACGATTAAAAAGTCAGACAATAACAGGGATTAAATAAACAATAGACACAATAACAGACATAAAAACAATATGCACAATATAGCATTATTATTTTTGTTTATTATTATTTGATTTGTTGGTTTATTTAGCGGAAAAATGGTTATTTATCCGCTAAACTAAAATTGAAATAACTGCGTGAGGTTCACAGCGCAGGGGATCACCGCAATAATGGAAATTTATTAAACAAACCGGGGGAGGGGTCTTGACAGAGCCGCCCGGAACGCCAAATGAGTTACACGAGAAACCGAACTTTTCTATTTTGTCCTACATAAAGGAGATTAAAAACCATGAAGGGAAGACCAACTACAGACCCTAAAGTAAATACCATTAGAATACGTCTCAATGACGAGATGAACCAGTGGTTATTTAAAACAGCGGGGAGTAGAGATATTACAGTATCACAGTTAATGCGAGAAATTGTTGGATATGCTATGAAGTCCAATTCAAATTTCTCTCAAAAATAAAAAAAGACAGTTCAAAGAATGGAAGGAGAATGACGCATGAACGAATTAAGAATCTTTAACAACCCTGAATTTGGCTCAGTAAGGACAGTTACTATTAACGGCGAGTATTGGTTTGTGGGGTCGGACGTAGCGAGGGCGCTCGGATATTCAAAACTCAACGAAGCTGTCAGGACAAACACAAGGGAGATGGATACCACTACAGCGGGGGTCATCGACTCTATAGGTCGCACACAACAGATGGTGGTGATTAATGAGTCTGGGATGTACGATATGATTTTTGAAAGCAGACTTCCTAAGGCTAAAGATTTCCGTCATTGGGTTACAAGTGATGTTCTCCCGGAACTTAGAAGAACTGGTTCGTACTCAATTCAATCCAAGCCAGACTCATACACAATTTCTGATCCCATTGAACGTGCAAAGCGTTGGATTGAAGAGCAAGAAGAGAGCAGAAAAGAAAAGCAAGTTCTTGAGGACAGAGTTGCAGTCTTGGAACCCGACGCCAGCGCATTTCAAGCATTATGTGACTCCAAACTACTCACAAACTTCCGTGATGGAGCAAAAGAACTCGGCATGAGTCAGTCTCAGTTGATTGGATGGCTGAAACGAGAGAAATACATATACTCCACCAGCAAAGGCGAATTAAGACCAATGGAAGCATACCGGAAAAGTGATTTGTTCAGAATGAAATCATACACAAACCCGAATAATGGATTTGCAGGAATACAGACGTACCTCACGCCAAAGGGATTGCAGTATTTTAAAATGCAGTTTGAAGCCAGAGGGATTATGCCGGATGCGCTACCAAAGCACGGAGGGCGCAATGGAAGAAAGAAACGCTAAAAATCAACCAAAATTTTTCGCCTACGGCGAACTGAAAGGAGACAAACCCATGTGTGAACACTGTGAAAATGAATTTGATTTTAACCCGGAAGAAGATGTAATCGTAGATGTTGGCGGTGCAGTCCGGTCAGTCCTGATGGATATGGGAGACGTCTTGATGGATCTCTGCAAAGGTCTCGACACCGGAGAAATCAAACTCAGCGTCTCCCGGGACTATGAAACCGGAGAACTGAAATTCAAAGCGAAAGTAGACGGTCAGAAAGTCCTGGAAATGAAAGCAAATGACGTCGCTTAATACTTCGGAGACTAACATACATCAGATGACCATTTCAATTACTAAAGATAAAACCCATTCGGGCAGATAATTCCACTAAAGATAAAATCGAGCAATCCGAAAAATAAAATCGAAACTTGTTATAAATTTTTCTCCAAAAAGAAAAAAGAGGTATTTTATGGACGAAAGAAACGTGCAAGGGCTTTCGTATGAACGGTTATATGCAGTATATAACGGAATGATTTCCCGATGCCACAATAAAAACAATCCACATTACAATTTGTGGGGCGGGCGAGGTATAAAGGTTTGTGACCAATGGAGATATGATTATCAGGCATTTAGAAAATGGGCATTGTATGCAGGATATGACGAAACAAAAGAAAGAAAATATCAGACGCTCGAAAGAATTGATAATGACGGAGATTATTGCCCTGAAAATTGTAGGTGGGCTAGTTATCAAGAGCAGGCATTAAATAAAAGACCTCGAAAAACCGGTGCATATAAATATAATTGGACATTTGAGGGAATTACAAAGTCTGCGATAGAGTGGTGTGAAATTTTCGGAGTTAGCGTTCCTATGGTGATGTATCGAGTTAAAGCAAAAGGTATGAAACCATTTGAAGCATTAGTTACTCCGGTTAATAGAGCGGATAACTTAGACGAAATTACAGAAGAGAAGGTTCGTAGCATGAGGGATTCCGGAATGAAAATTAAAGAAATCGCAGATTTTTTTGGATGTTCAAAGAATACCATAGAAAGAAGATTGGGGAAACGAAAGTAAAATATTTTTTGAACAGCGAACGCTATCAGGCGATTCGGATTTGAGGTAATGAAATGCTAAAACCAGCACAATTATACGAACAGCAACTGCAAGAAGAAAACCTAAAAGCATGGTATAAGCCTGAAAACATCTTTTGGAACGGTGGAACGGGCGACTCTCAAATAAATCTCCCAGACAACAATTATGATACTCACAATTTCGTGAGCGTAGACAAGAATGATAGAGTTATCGGGTATATTATATATTCTGTAAATTGGAACGCAATGTCTGCCGATAGTTTTGGAGCAATAAGTTACGACAGAGGGAATATCGAATTTGCAAGAGATTTATACACAGCAATTTGTGACATTTTCGAGAAGTACCACATGAACCGTATGTCGTGGTGGTGTTTTGCTGATAATCCGGCAATTAGAGGATATAGAAACTTTATCAAAAAGCATGGCGGAAAAGAATGTGGTTACTGCCGACAGATTGCAAGGCTTCAAGATGGAAAATTGCATGACAGTGTGGAGTTTGAAATTATGGCTTGCGAATTTAGGAGATAGCAGTTATGAGCCTAGATAAATCCATACAATCCGGCAAATCCCACCGCAAGCCGTACCGTGGTGCAAAATCCATAGACGCAACCTGCCGGAACCATGGAAGCTGTGAATGGTGCCATGGGAACCGGACGCACAAGAACGATAAGCGAGAACTGGCGGCAGAACAGGAGTTGAGAGAGTATGACGATTCAGGAGCTGGAAAAGGCAAATGAAGTTTATGAAAAGTTAAAAATTATGCAAACTATTTTGGATACGCAAGATAGATGTATTTTGTCAGAATGGGTTCTCAACATTGGAGACGCTAAATTACAGTTAAAAGATTTGCCCGGAATAAAGGCTGTGATTCGAGATTACACATCGGATAAAATTACAGAACTGGAAAAGCAGTTGGAGGAACTATAGCATGGATATTGAGAAAAAACTATATGAAGCGCTTATGCGAGTGGCAGAACTGGACGGAATATACCATGAGAATGAAGAAATTGGGATTCGTGGAAAATACGTCAATGATTATTTGGCAGTGTTTTACCTTTCTCAGCTTATTGAATCAGGCGATATGGAAATCAAAATCAGACCAAGTAAAATCCCATATTTGATGAAACTCTTGAAGTTGGAGGAACTTTGATGAAAAGAATTCTAGTCGCAACCGATACATACAAAGAAACAATTATGTTCATGGAAGATATAGGAAAAATACTTTACGAGAAGAAAATCCCGTTTGAATTTGATAAACACAGAATGATAATCAAGTCGAATGATTCCATGATTGTGTTTGTTCCAGAAACATCCGGTAACATGGGATTATATCAAGTACGTCCGTTTGACTACTATATGCTTTTTGGAGACGCTAACTGGGAATCAACTGATTGGCATAAGGAATGTATATCAAGAACAAAAATTGGCGCAATACAGATTGATGGATGGGATGAACTTATCAAAATAATAAAAGGTGATGGACATGAAATTTGACGTTATCGACCCAAAAACTGGCGAATATCCAGACTTAGAGCATATCGCCAGAACCGAGGAATGGGCGCAGAACCTCATTCCGTGCGACATGGAGGGATTTTGTATCAATGAGGACGGAAATCTACTCCTGATGGACGAATGTGGAAATTACGCATACTGTCCGCCGGATAGATTTCAAGTGAATTTTGAGTTTCCTGTGTATTCATAAAGTGATTGATATGCGAAAGATTATTTTCCTTGATATTGACGGCGTTTTGAACTCTATGGATTATTTCGAGCAGACGAAAGACTGTAAAGGCTATACAGAAATTAATCCGGAGAAGGTAAAACTTCTGAAAGAAATCATTGACCGGACTGGTGCAGAAATCGTTCTTTCTTCGACATGGCGTGATTTGGGAAAAAGAAAAAATGAACCAGAACATCCCATGTATACATATTTGACCGACACACTCAAAGAATACAGTATGGAAATCGTAGACCATACGCCATACATCGGACAGGACAGACCAAAAGAAATCAGGGCATGGCTGGATGACCAGCAGGATAAGGACATTCGTTTTGTGAGCCTTGACGATGATTTTCCAAAACACAAATATGATGAAGCTGGCATTGGTTATTGCCTTGTGAGAACATCTTTCTATGAAAAAGACGGAGGATTACGGCAGGAACACGTTAAGAAAGCAGTAAGAATTTTAAATATGGAGAACAAATCATGACAAAACACGAAGCGGTTGTAATCGAGACTTTTACCGGCATATGTATGTTGACCGGAGATGATAGAAAATATGCTTATGAATACGCAGAGAAACTTCTTGGATTTCCGATTATGTCGCATGAGTTTCTGGTATACGCGGACAAGCTAAAGGAACTCAGCAAACTGGATTTTATCGAAATTTGCAGGAACTTGGAGGAATAAATGCTTATTGACAGCTCCAATATGTCCATAATGGACATATCAAGATTTGTAAATGAATCCCACACGTTCAGAGAATACAAAGACTTTAGAATTGAAACAGATTCATATGTTTTAATGACAAAGCCAATGTTTGATCGGCTCATAGAAATTGCAGATAAACATGGAGAATGCATTTACCCAACGAAAAGATACAGAAAACATGGGAGGTATGTTGAATAAATGTTAAAGTGCAAAATTTGCGGAACAGAGTTTCCAGCGATTAAGGAAAAACATTATATATCGAGAGACAACGGGAAAACAGGATTATCAAGTGCTTTCGGTTCAAATGATGAAGAAAAGATTTATGACTCTTTTGACTGCCCGATGTGTGGCTGCCAAGTTGTGACGCAGGACAGGAAACGCACATACAAAACCATGAATAAGGAGAAAGAAAAATGCTTAGTTTCAACCTAAATTCAAAGAAATCTGCGGAAGATTTAATCAAGCTCTGCGAGAAATACCGTGATGACGTGGAAGTGGAGGTTATACACGGAAACCAGACTGTGAACGGCTGCAGCTTACTCGGCGTATTCTCTCTGATTGGGAATTTCGTGGGAATTAAGCCAGATAGCCGGGATGAACGTGCGGTTAAGAGATTTGCGGAAGAATTGGAGAGGATAAAATGTTAGCCAACGTGAAGATTGAGCAGATCACGGAAAAACGCCCGTATTTTAGAGTTTATAAGGACGGACAAAAAATCACAAGGGTAAGACACATTGATGCAAATTTTGATGTTGATGAAGTTCCAACGGTAAATGTCGAGATAGTGGGAGGCTTGGATTTTGAAGGAATGGCAGATATCCATTTTGATTATTCTCCGCACACAGTTAAAGAAGCTTGCAAAATCATGCGGGAAGAACTCTTTAGGCACGGAGACTTGTACATAGCGTTTTTGGCAAGCATCGAGTCATCTCTCAGAGAACAGAAAGCAACCGCACTTCCGTTCCAACCGGAAAGAGACATTGCGGATAATATTTTACAGAGAATTATCGGGGAGAATTGATATGTGGTTCAGATATTTCATAACACTTTTGGACATATTGATGTGCCTGTGCATTTTATTCTTCGCCAAAACAAGGAACGATAAAGCATCAATCGTTGGATTTGGAGCAATGTTTCTGGCGTATCTAGGAAGTGCATTTCTGATGTGGAATTGACAACACCAATTTATTGATATGCCCGCTCAGCCACCAAAATGATTATTGTTCACATGATTACACTCCTTTTTCTTATAAACCCCTTATTGAGCGGGCAATAATGCCGGTTAGTGTAATGGCAACATACAGGAATTTGACTCCTGTGTTTCTGGTTCGAGTCCAGAACCGGTAGTTCGGTTTCTTTTTCATGAAACCTCCTTTCACCACCTACGGCTTAAGGCTGTGATTAAAGGGGCTTCAAATGCCCCGGGTGGTTTTGGTGCCTGCCCCAGTTAGACAGGATAGTCCGTGAGCAGGACGATAAATAATGCGGAAACGGGAGAAATCCCGTTATGGATCATTAGCTCAGTTGGTTAGAGAAGCCGTCTCATAAGCGGAAAGTCATAGGTTCGAGTCCTATATGATCCATTCCAGAGAACTGCAATCTCTGGAAATTCGTTTCACTCTCTCAAAAGTTGTTGCGTAGGTTTCAATGGTTGAAACGCTCATCCGCAGGCTAATAATACCTGGTAAATAGAAGCCATTCAAGGGGATGACTTCCGGGGGCAGAAATGGAGGGTTCAATTCCCTCACGCAACAATCGGGTGCATGTTGAGACAGCACTCATTTTCATTACGCCAGCCGCTCTCTGCGCTACCGGAGGGCGGCATTTAAGGAGGATAGTATATGATATATCGGGAAGAAATAAAAGATTTATTTTCTATTTCTGATCAATATTATTTAGCGCATTGTATAAGTGCAGATTTTGGAATGGGGAAGGGAATTGTTATTGAGTTTAATAACCGTTTTAATATGAAACGGAAATTAAAAAGCAAATATCCGAATTACCTTAAAGAGTATTCAGAAGAGAACAGATGTGGTGATTGTATATTGGAGGGCAGAGTACTGAACCTCATTACAAAAGAACGGTATTACCAAAAACCAACATATAAATCTTTGACACAAGCACTGAATGTAATGAAACAAGTATGTTTAGAGAATAAAATTAATAAAGTTGCAATGCCCACAATCGGATGTGGATTGGATAAATTGGAGTGGGATAAAGTAGTTGAAATTATCAAAGGTACTTTTAATGATACTGAAATGGAGATATTGGTATGTACTTTGAAATGAATCAAAAGAAATACTGCTGTACCTGCAAATGGTACGCAGAGTTTGAGGGTGTCTGTACAAATGGCGAAAGCGAATTTAGAGCCGATTTTCGGTGCTTAGATGATGCATGTAACTGTTGGACGAGTAGGGAGGACAATAATGACAAATAAAGATATCGAGGAAATGAAAAGAAATATTGACGAACTTGTAGAAGGACTCAAAAAACAGGAAGATGAAAATGCACGTCTGAAAGCGACTGTTAAATCACAGAGGGAGAAGATTGACTCACTTCTGAAAGAACTGGAAGAAGAAAGAGGAAAGACAATTACCATTGGAGATGGAGCAATCTCTATGCGTGCTGATATGTGGGATATAGTCAATGAAAACAGAAAATTAAAATCGGAAAATGACGAATTGCGAAAGAGACTCGAAAAACTGGAAAGTGGTATATGCGGTGGAAGTCCATGCATTGTGTCTGAATTTCATTCGTTTGAGGGAGAATCGTGGATTAAAGCAACTACATATGATGATGTGCTTCTGAGACTTAAAAAGGCAAATGAAAGAATAACAGATTTAGAACAAGATATGTTCAATAAATCTACGGATGAATTAAAACAGGTAGAAAAATTGTCAAGTGAAAACAAATCATTGAAAGATGAAAACAAGGCACTCAAACAGCGGATTAAAGATTTAGAAGATATATGCAATGGAAGTTGTTTTTCTGACGAAGAAGATGAAAAAGATAAACTGATTGCTGAACTCCAAGACCAGCACCAGCAGGATTGCATTCGATATAACGATATGCGAACAGCCTATCTTGTGACGCTTGATGAACTGGCTCGATTGAGAGAACAGTTTGGAATAGAATGATGATATGGAAAATGTAATAATGGTAGCTTGTATTGGATTATCGGGTTTATTCTTTTTTCTGCTTTACACTATTATAGAACCTAGAGCCAGAGAATGTTTCTGGTTAAAGCGGAGGAAACTAAGGGAAAATCAAGAAGCCTGGGATAACTACTGTAAGGATATGACATATAAAGAAAGAAGCAGGTGCTTTCTTGAATGGTGCGAACAGAGAAAAAGGAAAACAGGGAATTATTTTTATTGGTTTCCGCAAGAAAATCACATTCCTCCAATTTACCATGAATGTATCATAAATGGAAAATATTACAGGGGAACTAAACAGGAAATAATCCTAAAATCTAATATGCCAAAAGAAATTGCAGAATATTTACAAGGCTATTTTCCCGACGAAATGCATTGGGAGCAAGATTCAGATGGACAAGTATTCAAGGCTTAGAAAGACTGCGGGTATGGATTAAATGAAATTCTGTTTTTGGAGATATTGCAGTTGTTGAAGGAAACTTAATTGGCGTTGTTGTTAAAAGCTGGTGTCGCTCGCTGATGGGAGCAGAAGAAAATCATGATGTGTATGTGCGCTCATACAACAGGATTTTGAATTATCCAGAGTCAGAGATGGAGCGGTATATGGTACGGCATAAGGAACTGGGCGAAGAAGAACTGGAATGGCAATCCAATGCTGTGAATGGGGGCTAAATTATGCCAACAAAAGAATTTGACAGAGGAAATCTGTTCTTTGGAAATCAAGAAATTGGATTTCAACCGTTGGGCGAACTGCCAGAAATAGAACTTGACGGAAACAGCGAAGCATCTGAGAATATTCCGTTTTTAGACATTGGCGGTGAATATGAATTTACAGCGGAAATTCAGCCACCAGAGAGAATGACTGTTAGAGATTTGAATTTAGTTCTATTCGGATTTGATGCGGAAAAGCTGAAGCAGAATAACTGGCGTAAAATGCACGGAATACCTATGCACAGGAGGCGTGGAAAATGCAAATCATTGAAAAATGGAAAAACCGGCAGACGAAGAAGAAACTCCGGGAAGAAAATATCCGTCTGAAAGCCGAAATCGAAGTGAACATGAAAATTCCATATCCAGTGTGTACGGTGGAGAGAAACGTTCAGAAAGTATGCACCAGAATTTCTTATAGTGGAATGGAATTAAGACTCCCATCTGAGACGATAAAGCACGAATTAAAAAGAAAACTTATGGAAAATATCGAACCATTTATAGAATATGGTTTCGATAAAAATGGATACGGAGAAGAAAACTACACGGCGATTTTATATGCAACGGGAGATAGAAAATATGGAAGATAATATCAAAAATAAACCAAAACCGGCAATATGGAACCCAGACAAGGCTTTAGAAGGTGTATTTTGTCCAACGTGCGGATGCTGGATGGACGATTATTACGGACAGCCCGATAAATGTCCTAGATGCGGACAAGTTTTAGAAGGCTGGATGGATGGACGGGAGAATAAGGGGAAGAAGAAATGAGTATTACAGACGCAATAAAAGACATGGAGAAACACATGGGAACAGATTTCAGCGATTACATGAATGCCCCATTGCCACACAATAATCAAGCATATGTGCAGAGGGATTATAAGACGGGAAAAGATTATATTTGCTGTCCTTACTGCGGCAAGAAGAACTTCCCATTAACTTCCGGAGCGCATATTACGGGGCAGAAGTTTAAGTGCAAGGGTAGCGGCTGCAAGCAGATTTTCGAAGTAAATATTGAAAATGGGAGGTAAATAAAATGAAAAATTGGAAATTATCTTTGATTATTGCAGGAGCCGTATTTGCAGTGATTGTAATGTGCATATTCGGCGTTCAGTCATCGCAGAATAAGGCGATCGGGTTAGAAGAGGCTGTTTATACCGCCGACTCGGATATTAAAGTTCAAGAGAAGCGACGTGTTGATCTGGTCTATAACTTGGCGGATTGTGTAAAGCAATACGATCAGCACGAATCCGAAACATTATCAGGGCTTGCTGATAGTATGAACAATGGAAATAGTATAGATGATGTGAATACGGCAATCGCTGCTATTACATATGCATATCCAGAATTAAAGAGTAATGAGAATTATAAGCAGTTAATGAATGAGCTTTCTATAACCGAAAATATGATAGCTCAGTACAGAGAAAATTATAACAAGTCTGTCACGGCGTATAATCGCTATGTAAAGAAATTTCCAACAAGGATATTTCTTGATTGGACAGGATATGAAGTGTTAAATTTTGATAGGCTTGATTACCAGGCACCTGTTGACGCACCGCAGTCTCTCTTTGAGGAATAAGTATGGAAATAACTAAACGGGAAATTATAGCCAGTATTGCCATTGTGGCAATTATGTTTGTAATTGGTTTCTTCATATCTGATAAAATCACAGATTATGAAAATGATAAAAATGCTGAATATCAAAAGGCGATTCATATTGAGGACAGCGAACTTTTTCAACATGGAATGGATACAAACATAGGAAATGCTTTTGTTTATGGAGATTTGGAAGCTGTTGATACAGTTACATATCCAGAAATTGGCGGAGAGTATATGCTTGTTGAAAAAGTCAAAGAAGAATATACTATGCACACAAGAACATATACGGTAAGAGTGGGAAAAACCACACAGACAAGAGTTCAAACTTATTGGACATGGGACAGAGTTGGAAGTGAAGAAATAAAATGCAACGAAATTAAATTTTGTGGAATTATTTTTAAGAGCAATAAATTTGAACTTCCTCTGCCAGAATATGTGGACATGATAAAAGAATCAAGTCATATCAGATACAAATATTATGGAGTGCCAACAAAACATACTGGAACTTTATACACAAAGCTGTCAGATGGAACTATCTCTGATGATTCCAGATTCTTTGAGGACTACACGATTGATGAAGCGGTAGATAGTTGCACTTCAGGGATCGCCAATATTATATTTTGGATTGTTTGGGTAATTTTGACTGGCGGATGTGTTGCAGGATTTTATTATCTGGATAATTGGTGGTTGGAGGAATAAATTTGCAAAGGTTCAAATTGTAAAATGGAATTTGAGGTGAATGTATGAATTGCTGTGGTTGCAAATTTTATGATACGGATTATGAATTTAATGGTGAAGATGAATATGAAATAGGTATCTGTGAAGTTGGACATAATGAATACCTTGATTCTGATGAAGAGTGCCCGTATTTTAAAAAATATCGTCAGAGAAAATATGTTGAGAAAAATACAAAGTGTGACGTATGCGAATATCTTTCCGAGTGCATGGATAAAGGAGAATATATTGATTGTACGGACATAAGAGATATAAGAACTCATGTGCTGTGTACTATGGATAATTGTAAGAAAATGAACCTGTAAGGATTTCTCACAAGTTGGGAGGGCGTAATAATATTTTTGAATGGAGTGATGTGATTGGCGAAGGCTAAAGATTTATCTGGAAAGCGATTTGGTAAAGTTTTAGTAATCGAAAGAAATTTCGCCGCCCAAAAGGGTGGACATGCAATGTGGGACTGCGTTTGCGATTGCGGGAATACATTTGTTGCAAGAAGTAATAATTTGTTAAACGGACATACAACTTCCTGCGGATTCTGCGCAGGAAAAGGTGGAAACAATAGAAAAGGTAGATTGAGTTCGGAAAGTAAAAAAATAAAAGGGAATAATTGTGAAGTAATTGGAGATGTTGCTTATGTAAAAATGAGTAATTGTGATGATGTTATGATGTGCGATAAAGAAGATTGGGAAATTGCAAAAAAAATTCACGTGGCATAAAAATGATAAAGGCTATGCGGCACATGGAATAAACGGAACAAAAGAAAAATTTCATCAGCTAATTATTACAACTGATTCGTATGAGATGGTAGACCATATAAACGGAAATAAATTAGATAATCGAAGGACAAATCTCAGGATAGTGAACAAGAGCGAGAATTGTTTTAATTGTAAAAGAAAAACTTCAATAAGCGGAAAAACAGGAGTCCGAAGATTAAAAAACGGAAAATGGATTGCGTCAATTATAAAAAACAAAATTTTTTATAATTTAGGGACATATGAAGAATTAGACAGAGCTATAGAAGTGAGAAAAGACGCAGAGATTAGATTTTTTGGAATTCATTGTAGAAGTTAATATTAATGTTGTGAGAGCCAGTGTATAAGGATATGCACATTTGAGAGCCAAATTTCTTACTAAATGGGAAAGGAGGCTCTTTTTTAGTGCAATTACTCGAAGAATACAAATCCGACATGCGAAAACTCAAGACACTTCTGGAGCGCGGCGTGGACTATCGGACGGTCGCCGCTATTCTCGCGCAGTCTCAATACATTCTGAAAGATTACCCGGATGAAAGGAAATACTGCTTTGCGTACTCAAAGGCGGTAAAGGATATTGCCCTGCGGCAGTATGCGCAGACGTTGAAACCGGAATGGGATGAGATGTACTGGGATGCGATGTTGTGGGAAGCACCGGAATTGTTTGAGAGTTATTTATTCTACATGGAGAAGAACCGGGCGCAGAAGAGAAAGTTTTATACACCACGGCGAAGGACTCTTAAAACGGTTGTTGACGATCTGCAAGACCTTGAAGATGGAGAAATAGAGTTTTATGGATTGTCTCTCCCCCCTCGTGTAGGTAAGAGTACCATGTGCATTTTTTTCATATCGTGGATTATGGGAAAGCGTCCAAACAGTCATAATGCTATGAGCGGTCACAGCGGAATACTTGCAGATGGTTTCTACGGGGAGATTTTAAATCTTATTATGACGCAGGAATACACATTCCACGAGATTTTCCCGTTAGCAAAGTTAGATAAGAAATCAGCAGATAAAAAAGAAATCAATCTCGATAAGCCAGATAGGTTTGCAACACTGACTTGCCGAGGTATTGATGGAACATGGACGGGTTCGGTTGATATTTCATCTGACGGCTATCTGTATGTGGATGACCTTGTGCGTGACAGAACGGAGTCTTTAAGCCCTACTCGATTGGCAAACAGATACCAGGATTATTTGAACGTTCTTGTTGACCGTAAGAATGATGGGGCAAAAGAACTGATGGTGGGTACGCGTTGGAACGTATTTGATCCATTGGGAGTTGTAGAGCGAGAAAACAAACATAATCCACGATACCGTTTCAGGAAAATTCCTGCATTGAATGAAAACGATGAGTCAAACTTTGACTACGATTATGGAGTTGGATTTTCGACGCAGTATTACATAGATATGCGTGAGCGATTGGAAAAGCCGGAATGGATGGCAAAGTTCCAACAAAATCCGTTTGTGCGTGAAGGGCTTTTATTTCCAGAAAACGAACTTCATTATTTTGACGGAACAATACCAGAAGGGAATTACAAAATTGTGGCGGCAATCGACCCGGCTTTTGGCGGCGGAGACAGCGTGTCAATGCCGATATGCCTTGTACATGAGAATGGGAAAAAATACATAATTGACTGGATGCATAACAAGGGATCGCTAAAAATTACGATACCTCTTGTCAGAGACAAGATTATGCGACATGACGTTGTGGAAGTAAAGTTTGAGAAGAACAACGGAGGCGAACTTTATTGTAAGAATGTGCAGGTGGATTTAGTTGATAGGAAATATAATCACTGCCACTGCTACACAAAATCTGCACCGGTGAGATTGTCAAAGGAAGAAAAAATCAATGCCTATGCAGACTACATCAAAGACAATTTCCTGTTTCTTCTTCCGAACAGGAACATATCCATTGATGATGACGGCGTGAGATTTGTTTATAAGAGGTCGGATGAATACGACAAGGCAATAGACGAAATGACGATGTACACGTCTGAGGGGCGCAACGAACATGATGACTCATGCGATGCGCTTACACAGTTGGCAATGATGTTTGAGGATAAATTTATAGCACCACCGGCACAGGTTATCAATAGTCCATTTTAGGAGGTAACACATGATTTCAAAATCAGTTTTAAAGCAGTACATAGATTTACAAAAAGAAATTGACGAGACAAAAGAAAGGATAAATCGCACCGAGAAACAGCTTGCGGCTATTGAAAAAAGCGGTACTGTGATCGACAGCGTTACCGGCGGAATGGGCGGGATACAGAGATATAAGATTGAGGGATTCCCATATGCTGAATACGGGCGACTGAAAGAACGACTGTACAACAGAAAAGCTACTCTCCAAAGTCTTGAGAATGAAATAATGGATAAGATAGATGAAATTGAAAAATTCATAAAGAGCGTGGACGACAGCAGAATGAGACGAATTATTTCCTTTCGGTTTATCGACGGAATGACTTGGGAGCAAGTAGGAATAAATATGGGCGGAGGCAACAATGCAGACACCATGAAAAAAGCGTTTTACAGGTTTATGGAAGAAAAATAAACTTGTCCCTTTTGTCACTAAAAAATTTGATAAGGTTATAATGAAAAAAGTTTACGGCACGGACGGTGGGAAAAGTCCGTGCTTTTTCTATTGGAGAACGACATGGAAAAGTCAGAGAAGAACAAACTGAAAGATTATAATCGAACCAAAGGAAAAGTATGGGTTAGAACGCCCGTGGCTTTCGATAAGCGGACAACAGGTTCCGGTGTGACTTTTCAGGGGAAGTATGTACCCAAACAGTAAGGAAGGTGATTCCGATGATTCTGAATTTGATAGGGAGAGAAAAGATATTCACGGATGTAAAAGAAATCACTCGTGATAATGTTCTCTCTGTTTTGAAAAAAGCATATACAAAGCATCGGATTAACGCCTGCGATATGCAATGCCTGATTGATTATGAGGCCGGGTTTCAGCCGTTGCCCTATGAAAAGATTGTAAGGTCGGAAATCAATATTCAGACTTGCGACAATATGGCGAATTACGTTACAGAGTTCAAGAAGGGATATTTCTGGGGAACTCCGCCGATTTATACGCAGAGGGGAAATAAGGAACATCACAACACGGATACCGATGTGGACAGCTCTGGAATCTCCGCACTTAATGAAATGATGCTGAATGGATTGAGTATCGGGCGAGAACGTCAGAAACTAGCTGACTTTGTAGAAAAGGTCGGAATCGGTCATGTAATTGTGAATCCAAAAAAAGACTGGAAGAATGAAATGACAAAAGGAGCGTATGCGGAAGTCTTTACACTGGACTCCCGGTGCGCTTTTGTTGTTTATTATCGTGGTATCGGTCATAGAAAGGCTTTGGGTGTCACCTATGCGAAACGCTCTGGGAAGATTTTCTTCTCATGCTTTACGGACAAGACACGGTATGAAATCCAGGGCGACAACGTGGAAGAATATCCGAACCTTTTAGGCATGATTCCGATTGTGGAGTATGAACGGTCTGTTGACCGGACAGGCTGCTTTGAGCGACAGATTTCCCTTATGGACAACCTGAACTCGATGGTTTCCAATTTTGCCAATGACGTAGCACAGAAAACACAGGAGATATGGTGGGGAAATGATATTAAGTTCCCGGAAGATGAAAACGGGAATCCGATTAAGCCTCAGAGCGGTCAATGGTTGCTGACTTATACCGGCGGCGAGGGAAACAATCCGAAAATTGAACCGATGTCCAGTACGTTCGACAGTTCTCCAACACTGACGGCGATTGATGATACTCGGAATGAAATCCTGAAAAAGTGTTTTGTGCCGATGCAGTATTCGTCTGAAGGTGGCGGCTCTACAGGAATTGCATCTAGTTTGTCTGCCGGGTGGGATGCTGCTGCGGTGGATGCCATGAGAGAAGAACAGTTGGTATGTGGCGCAGATAGAGAACTGCTTATTCTGCTGATAAAAGCCGTAAGCCTTGCGCCGAAAAGTGAGTTGTCAGAGGATGATCCGCTCAGAGGCATCCATTCTTCTGATATTGACATTAAGTACACCAGACGGCAAAACTGGGATATTTCCACAAAGTCAAATGCTTACGCTACTCTGGTATCTCACGGCGTAAACGGAAGACACGCCCTGAAAGTCGCCAATATGTTTGAAGATGTGGAGCAGGTATACATTGACTCCAAAGAGGGAATCGACGAATACCAGAAATCCGCTTACGGAGAAGAAAAAACTTCCAGCGACGACAGATTGATGCAGGATAGTTCCGATCAGGCTTCCCAGTCTCCGATTGTGGATGGGCCGCAGACAGACCGGACAGAACAGGCGGAGTGATAGCCTATGTTTGAAGGATTATCATTCGATGAACTAAACGATCTTGTTGCAAATAAACGGAGCATGAGTTTTGAACAGTTTTTCGGCGAGATGGAATTATCCGATGATGAAATACAGCAAAGGATAGAACTTGCGGAAAAGTTGGAAGATGGCTTTCTGTTCGTTTTGGCACTGCTATTTACCATGCAACAGTACAATGAAGTGAACTGGGAGCGGGCAAGACAGGAGTATGAAAACCGGTACCTGTCAGCTCTTGCGGGATATGTAACCATTACGCCTTATATTCGCCAGTACGTCCGGGATATGTCGTATGACATTATGGATTCCACAAAGAAACATCAAGCGGAATATTACTACTATTCTCCGGACAGAGGGAAATTTATGGCGGAATGTGAAGCAAACACAACCCGGTCGTATCAATGCAACGAGGATGCCATAGCACAGGGAAAGACTATGAAGCGGTGGCTGACGATGGGGGATAAGAGAGTTCGGGCAACTCATAAGGAGGTTGGCGGAACATCAAAACCAATAGACGAACCGTTCTATGTTGGCGGCTCGCTTTTGTTATATCCCCGTGATTTTTCACTCGGAGCCAGCACGGCGCAAACCGCAGGGTGCCGGTGTTCAATAGAATATTACTGATAACGGCAGTCGGGAAACCGGCTGTTTTTATATTGTCGGAGATGACATACAAAGCACAACTGTCCAGAGAAGGACAGACCACAAAAACAACACAAACATTATGGCTGAGAGAACAGCCGAACAAACACAGAAAGGTAGGAAAGAACATGAAGTATATGAACAACCATTATGGTCAGTTAAGAATTTTTGACCGTGCAAGGTGCAAGATACCGATGAACTTACAGTTTTTCGCTGAATCCGCAGGAGATGGCGGAGACGGTGGCTCCGGGGGCAGTGATTCTGGAGAATCTGGAGAAGGATCACAGGAAAACAACCCAAGCGTTGAAGAACTGATGGCGCAGTTGGCACAGGAAAGGGCGGAAAACGCTAAAAATAAAAATGCACTTGATAAAGCTCTCCGGGAAAAAGGAGAACTTACCAAAAATTTGCGGGCAAAAATGACAGCAGAAGAGCAGGAGCAGGAGGCAAAAAGAGAAGCCGAGGAAGCCAAAGACGCAAAGATTCAAGAACTTGAATCAAAATTCCGGACAATGGATTACAGCAAGCGGTATATGGGAATCGGCATGGATGAGAAAACAGCAGAGTCTCTTTCTGAACTGACCGGAGAACTTGTGGATGCAGATAAGTTCTTTTCTGCTTTAGGTAAATTCATTACCGCATCAAATAAAGCTGCCGAAGAAAATTACAGGCAGGAACTTATTAAAAACAACCCAGATATCAATGCCGGTAGCGGCGGTGATACAAAAAATTCTCTGGCAGAAGAAAGGGCGGTTTCTATTGGAAAACGTACTGCTGGAGCCAATGAAGATATTTTGAAATTCTATAGGAGGTAAAGAACATGGCAAGAGGTGACATGGGCGTTGTAACCCAGAAAGTCAATTCGGGCGTTGAAATTCTAAACAGAATCCCGTTTGAGGGAGTCCCGATGACGATTGATTTTAGCGGAGTATCTGATACAGACGCAGAAACAGGAGATAAAGTGGTCAAAGCAGGAACCCCTGTCGATAAGGACGGAAAGCCGCAGAAAACCACGCCGTTTACTGGCGCGGTTGGTATTCTTCTACATGATGTGTATGAGGGCAGACCGCAGGGCACAATCCTGAAGAAAGCATACATCAATCATAAGAGAGTTACTGCACACGCGGGCATTACTTACGATGCAAAACTTGTGGCAGCTCTGGTAAATGCAGGATGCAGAATCGTGATTGAAGATGCGGCTGTTGCAGGAACTATTCCGGATGCCGCATCCGCTGGAGTAGGTGGCTGATAAACATACCGACTAATAAATTTTGAAGATTAGTTGCTAACCCCTAAAAGTTATGGGGTAGAAAGGAGAAATATGAGATTAACTGATGTTTTCAGTGCCAGATCGGTTGCACTGAATAGAACAGAAGTGGAAAGCAACCGTATCCCGTATATGGGAGAGGCTTTCTTCCCAAACAGAAAGAAAATGGGTATCGACCTGAAATGGATTAAGATTCATAAAGGCCTTGGCGTGGCTCTGAAACCTTCCAACTTCGACGCAATGCCGACCATCAGAACCAGAGAAGGTATTCAGATGACAAAGGAAGAGATGCCGTTCTTCCGTGAGTCCATGATTGTAAAAGAGCAGGACATGATTGATATTATGCGTGTTCGTGAATCCAACGACCCGTATATTGATGCAGTCCTTGAATCCATCTACGATGATACCAACAACCTGATTGATGGCGCAGACATTTCCGCAGAGCGTATGAGAATGCAGCTTCTGGCTCCGGCCAGCGGAGAACTGGGAATCAGCATCGGAACAGCCGATAATATGATTCACAATTATGATTACGACCCGGACGGAACATGGAAGGCAAAACACTATGTTGAACTTACAACCGCAGGAGATAAGTGGGATGCGCCGACAACGGCAAAACCGCTGAATGATCTTCGGACGGGAATTCAGTATCTTGCAAGCATTGGTGTTCAGGCTCGTTATCTGCTTGGAAATAGCACCACATTCGATCTGCTTCTGGAGAATGACCAGATTAAGGATGCGCTTGTTACCATCATGGGAACTGCTGTTGGATTTCTTGATTCTGGAACAGTAGAGGAAGTTGTGCGCCGTAGACTCGGTCTTGAAATGATGCCGTATGACAAGATGTTCAAGGATTATGACGGAACTGAGACAAAGTTCTATCCTGACGACTATGTGACTATCATCGGATCTGGACAGCTGGGCAATACGTGGTATGGAACCACGCCGGAAGAGAGAACGCTTCTGACTGATCCGAAAGTTGATGTCGCCGTTCTGGATCGCGGTGTTGCAATCGCCGTTAAGACGGACTATGGCCCTCCGGTACTTACTTCCACAACTGCATCCCAGATTGCTCTTCCTTCCTTTGAGGGTATGGACAGCATCTATGTAATCAAAGTGAAATAAGGCGGTGAGTCCATGATTTACGACCACATCGTTAAGTTTAACGGAAAATATTACAATGCAGGAGAAGAGGTTCCCGAAAAAGAGGAACTTCTTTCTACTGAAAATATTCCAGATGTATCAGATGAAGATATTACTTTGGAAACAGATGCAGTAGTATCGGAGGCAAAATCTTCTGGCAAACGAGGAAGGCCCAAAAAGACAGAGTAAAGAAAGAGGTGAGCAGGATGGACACGGAACAGAAGCTTTTTCAATCTCTAAAGGACTATGCAGGAGATGATTATGACAGTTGCCAGGATTCTTTCCTGCTGACCTTGATTGAGGATGCAACAGAGGAAGTGCTTTCAAGAGTTTACCCGAATGGATTTTCCACAGCGGAAAGCAAACAGAAAGCACATGACTCTGTAATGCTGAATTACGAAAGTAAAATTAGACGGATTGCGGAATATCACTACGACAAGCAGGGAGCAGAGGGAGAAATAAGCCATTCGGAGAACGGGAAAGCTGTTTCTTACGAGAACTCTGGCACGCCAGAAAGTTATTTTCGCGGGGTTATTCCGATTTCAGCAATCGTATAAGTCGGTGCGTGAAAGTTGTTCCTCCCGTCTTTCGCAGGGTGACGGCAGTGAGTGAGGTTGGGGAGCCGTCAGCTTTAAAATGGAGGATTATTTTGAAAATGAGGTGTTCGCATGGGATGTGAGAACAGTTGTGTAAATGAACACCGTTTCAAGCAGATTGAAGATGATTTGAAAGAGTTGAGGGAAAAAAACTCAAAAGACCATAAGGAATTTTATAATCGCATTGAAAAAACAGAAAAGGATATGGTTGAGTCTATCGGAGATAGAAAACATATCAATGAAAAACTGGACAAGATAGATGTGAATGTAGAATCCCTTATGCAGAAACCGGCAAAGCGTTATGATACAGTGGTGACAGGGATTATTACTGCTGTGGTTGGCGCTTTAGTCGGTTTTTTATTGAGCGGTGTAATTCCGATGTAAAGGAATCCATTTCATAAAGGGAGGAGATGAAATGGATAAATGTTATTATAAAGACTTCATAGAAGATGAAAAACAATTCTATCTTCATGAAGCAGGATTTGACAGCCGGGAAGAACAGCTTTTCCGGTTACGGGTTTATGATGGGAAAACACTGGAAGAGGCGGCAGAAATCATGGGATACTGCAGCCGAACAGTGGAACGCATAAACCAGAAAATGAAGAAGAAAATTCTGAAAGCCGCTCCGATGTATTACCGGGGCGTTTCTTTGAAATACAACTGAATAGAGTAGCGTATTTGTGTCGGGTTTTTGTCGGGTTTGTGTCGTGGTGTAGAAGCCTCTACGGATTTACAATATAAGTAAAGAACGGGAGGTATGAAATATGCAACCATACATGAACCCTTATTTTCAAAATAATCCTTATCAACAGCAAATGTATAATCCAATGTCTCCATATCAGGATAGATTGGCGCAACTACAGGCACAGTATAGCCAGCAACCACCATACAATCAGATGGCGCAGCAGGCACAAACTGTTGGGTTGAACGGGGAAATCGTAGATTCTCTGGACGTGGTGAAAGCCAAAAATGTGGACATGTCTGGACAGCCGACCTTTTATCCGAAATCTGATTTATCAGAAGTGTATGTTAAAAGGCTGATGGCTGATGGAACGAGCCAGATTGTCACATACAAAGCGGTTCAGCCGGAAGAAAGCAAGCCGGTTGAGACAAAATCGTATGTGGATGTTCAAACACTCAATGCAATGCTGGGGCAGATGAAATCTGAAATCCTGCAAAGTGTTGGCGGTGGATTATCTGAGATTAAGCAGATGATTACCCCACCTGAACAGCCGAAGCGTCAGAGAGGGGGAAGTCAGAACAATGATTAGCCCTATGATGCTGATGCAGATGCTCAGAGGTGGAAATCCACAACAGGCAATTATGAACGCCATGCGGAATCAAGCCGGTCAGAACCCCGTGCTTAACAACGCACTGGATATGGCTGAAAAGCAGGATGCAAAAGGTCTTGAACAGCTTGCCAGAAACCTTTGCGAGTCAAACGGCGTAAATGCTGATGACATGGTGAAACAGATTAAATCTCAGTTTGGGATGAAATAAATACGCTACATTTAGAGAACAGCCGCGGATGTCTCTTTTTGTAAATAAATCATAAGGAGACAATTTCATATGTTCAATTCAAATTGCATGTCCCCTGCCGATATGGCAGCAGTGATGGGGACTAATAACCGCGGCAATGATGCGTTTGGTGGTTACGGCGCAGATATGATTATCTGGCTTATTGTGATCGCCGCCATCTTCAACGGTGGATTTGGCTTCGGCGGATGGGGCGGAAACGGTGGTTTCAACTCTCCCGCAGGTCAAGGTGCTCTCACTCGTACAGATATTGATGCAGCTTTATCCACACAGGGTATCGAAAGCGGAATTACTGGAATCGGTACTCAGCTCTGCAACGGGTTTAATTCCGTAAATAGCAATATTAGCAATCTTGGCTACAATCTCCAGAATTGCTGCTGCGACTTAAAACAGGGCTTGGGAGAGGTGAATTATAACCTTGCCGCTCAAACAAACATTCTCCAGAACACTGTGAACAACAATGGAACTGCTATTCAGCAGGCTCTTAACACAGGGTTTAGAGATGTGATTGATGCTCAGAACGCTGGAACACAGAGAATCGTTGATATGATTACTCAGGACAAGATTCAGTCCTTGCAGACAGATCTCCAGTCCGCACAACTTCAGCTTTCCAATCAGGCTCAGACGAACAACATTATCAATGCTCTTCGTCCGACACCGACACCTGCATATCCCGTTCTTTCGCCTTATACTTCTATAGTAAACCCGACAGGGTTCACGTTTGGAGTATCCGGTAACGGATGCGGATATAACGCTTGCGGCTGCGGCTGCTAATTAGTATCTTCCCTATGGGATGTTCGACAAATAGTCGATATTACTAAACATTTCAAAGGGATAGATGCTATGAGGGCACTATCCCTTTTTCAATAAGTGGAAAAGGAGAATAGAAAATGGCTGAATTTACTTCAACAATCCAGCAGGTAGCGGCAGGGCAGAATGCTATCTTAGATACAGACGTAATTAAAAGCCGGTGCGTAAGCCATAGAACCGGTTCTGGACTTATCTGTGTAGATAATTCCGGGTGTGATTGCAAACCGGCAAGATATAAGGTATTCGTGAAAGCAAATATTTCTATCCCAACAGGTGAAACGGTTGGCCCGATTTCTCTTGGCATTGCATTGAACGGCGAGATTGTTCAGAGTTCTATCGCAACGGTCACTCCGGCGGCGACAGGGGATGAATTTTCCGTTGCTACAGAAGAAATCATCAATGCTGGAAAATGTCCGGTGAATATCGCTGTGAGAAATCCAAGCACGCAGACAATTCAGGTTTCCGACCTGGTTGTTATTGTAGAGAGAATTTGTTAAGGAGGTGAGCTTATGCATAAAGTAGCTATGGAAATGGGAAAGTGGGCTATGGAACAGGCAAAGGCTCACGGATTTGACAATCTCAGTTCTCAGGATTGGGATGACCTGAAAGACTGTATGGAAATTGTAAAAAGTGCGATTTGTGCAGATAAAGACTACAGAGAAGTCGAGGCTATGGATGACTTCGAGAAAGAATACGGACGTATGGGCTACCGTGGACGGGCCGCAAACGGTAGATTTGTACATCGTTCTGGCAGAGGACGTTCCGCAGGATATACGCCTTATCTTCACATGATGGAAGACGGCATGGACGACTACGATATGTACGATGATATTCCTTATCCGATGACCGGATACCGAATGGGATATACAGACGGTAACAGGGGCGGAAACATGGGAAACTCTTCATCCTCTGGCTCTTACTCCGGCAATTACGGCGGCGGGAATATCCGCTCCGGGTATGAGGGAATGAGACAGCCGTCCAGATATGGAGAGTCTTATGACCGGTATAAGGACAGCCGGAGACATTACACTGAAAATCCTACGCCAGAGCACCAGCAGAAGATGAAGGAAAATGCAGATGATGTATTTGACGACATCGAGGAATTAGCCAAGAAGATGTATTCTGAGGCGGACGCAAATGATAAAGCTAAGTTCAAGCAGAAAATGACACAGCTTGTTCAGAACATGAAATAATATTGAATACGAAAAGGGCTGACTTCTTATGAGGTTGGCTCTTTTTGATTATAGATTTTTGGAGGAATTATGCAGGACTGCAAAGTAAATATTCTGGGAACAGAATGGAATATTATTTTTCAAACAATTGAGCAAGACAAAGCGTTTAATGATTGCGACGGATATTGCGACCCGACCGTTAAAAAAATCCATGTTCGTCTTTATACTGATGAAGAAGTAAAAGATAACAAATTCGCATACGAGAGCAGAGAAGAACACGGAAAGAAAGTAATCCGGCATGAAATTCTACATGCCTTTATGTTTGAGAGCGGGTTATGGAGAAACAGTTTCAGTGTTGATTTGTCGTGGGCTATGAATGAAGAAATGATAGATTTCTACGCTATCCAATCTCCGAAAATCTTCAAGGTATTTCAAGAACTGGATATTCTTTAAATATTTTTTAATAAAAGCCTTTAAGATTTTCGGTTATTAAAATAATTGTAGTTTTTCTTTAATAAGGCGGTGATGACATGATAAATGGATTTTATATGAATGGAGATTGGTGGTCGGTTCGGTGGACAGACCCAGCAGACCCTATCCTTGTAGACCGCACGAATGTTTTAACCTGCGCAGTCACCGACCCAGATACCATGACCATTTATCTGTCAAATAAACTCCGTGGAGAATTTCTCACAAGGGTAGTTCTTCACGAGCTGAGTCATGCGATGATGTACAGCTATCACTACT
>ERZ1643246.1505-NODE-1505-length-25300-cov-9.007170_pt1 | contig 25300 bp, 30 predicted proteins | sample MGYA00579265_ERZ1643246 | MGnify/ENA primary metagenome ERZ1643246 (study PRJEB29033, sample SAMEA4952261) | chicken gut metagenome | biome: Broiler Chicken; feature: Gastrointestinal Tract; material: Caecum | place: Ireland | collected 2018 | study: Broiler...
GAAACCATGCTCCTTGGAGCGCTGACGCTTCTTGGGCTGATACGTTCTCTTCATTTCTTCGTGCACCTCCCTGTTTTTGAATTTACGGATGGGCACCGGCATAGGTCCGGCGCGAGACGCGGGCATATGCCGCTGCCTGTCCGCAGAATATGAGACAATAATTATTATCCTATACAAACCCCCAAATGTCAAGGTTTTTTTGCGTTTTCAACATCTTGTGGATAAGTCAAAAAATCATACTATAAATTGCGCTGCACGCCGAAATCCATCATTTTATCCCCATTCTGTGGAAAAACCCTTGCAGTTGAATATGCCGGGAACTTGTGTTATTATGATTATAACTATGTACTTATATCGACAGGAGGCGCCCCATGGCTAACAATATATTGGAAATGGCGCTCGAACGCCTTGAACGCGATTTCCCGCCGTCCAGCCTTTCCGCCTGGTTCGACGATGCAACGGTTGTTTCTTTCACGGACAACCGTTTGATTTTGCATTCTCCGGTCCAGTTCAAAAAGGAATTTATCGACCAGAAATTCATTGAGCCGCTGCAAAACGCGCTGTACGAGCTGACGGGCGACCCGACAACCGTCGTAGTCGTCACCGGCGAGTACACCGCGCCCACCACCAGCTCATCCCCCTATGACGATTACACCTTTGAACGGTTCATCGTCGGCTCGAGCAACAAGTTTGCACACGCGGCAGCGCTCGCGGTCGCGCAGCGTCCGGCAGCGGAAAATAACCCGCTGTTCATTTACGGTAACTCAGGGCTGGGCAAAACCCACCTGATGTACGCGATCGCCAATGTGCTGCGCCGCACGCATCCGGAGTTCCGCATCATCTATGTCAAGGGCGAGGACTTCACCAACGAGCTGATTACCGCCATTCAGGAAGGCAATGTGCAGACTTTCCGCAACAAATACCGCATGGTCGATCTGCTTCTATTGGACGACGTGCAGTTTATCGCGGGCAAGGAGCGCACACAGGAGGAATTTTTCCATACCTTCAACGCGCTGTATGAGGCGAAAAAGCAGATCGTACTGACCTCCGACCGGCCGCCCAAAGAGATCAATACCTTAGAGGACCGCATGAAGACCCGTTTTGAATGGGGTCTGCTGGCCGATATTCAGCCGCCGGACTTTGAAACCCGTATCGCCATCATCCGTGACAAGGCGATCAAGATGGGGGTAGACCTGCCGGACGACGTTTCCGTTTACATTGCCGAAAACATTCAGGCCAACATCCGACAGCTCGAAGGCGCAGTCAAAAAGATCAAGGCCATGCATGAATTGATGGGCGAACGCATCACCGTTGCGCTGGCAGAAAACGCAATCGACGCCCTGCGCATTGAAAATCCTGGCCTTAACCCCACGCCCGAGCGCATCATGGAGGCCGTTGCCAACTATTTTTATATTCCTGTCGAGCAGATGATCTCGCAAAACCGCTCCAAGGACGTTGCCTATCCGCGCCAGATGGCCATGTATATGATCCGTCAGGAGCTGGAATACTCCTTCCCCGATATCGCCAAGATTTTCAAGCGCGATCACACCACGGTCATGCACGCCTGCAACAAAATCGAGGAAGAACGCAAGAACTCCAGAGAGACCGAAGAGGTCATCAAAAAGCTGCACAACAACATCCGCGGGGAATAAAAATCTGTCCACATATCCCTGTGGATTCCACAAGACTTGTCCTGTGGATAAAAAAACAAACTGTGGAAGCTGTGGAGCGCATAGAATTCATCCACATCCTCCTGTGTACGACATTTCCCGCACCACGTCTGGCTTTTCACCGTTTTTCCCCAATTTCCCCAGCCCCTACTACTACGATAAAATCCTATCCTGTTTTTTCTTACGATTTCCAAAGAAAGAGGAACCACCGATGAAATTCTCCTGTGAAAAAGAAACACTGCTCAGTCTGATCGGTACAGCCTCCCGTGCAGTCACCGGAAAAAGCTCCATGCCACTGCTCGAAGGTCTGCTCGTCACCGCAGAGACCGATTCACTGACCTTAACCGGCTATGATCTTTCCATGGGCATCCGCACCACTGCCGAAGCCGATATTGTCGAACCCGGCAGCATTGTACTCAACGCCAAGCTGTTTTACGATATTGTACGCAAGCTGCCGCAGGATGTTGTCTATCTGGAAACCGACGACAAGCTGCTGACGACCATCAAATGCGGCCGCGCCGTATTCAATCTGGTTGCTACCGAAGCGGACGAATACCCGGCTTTGGCTGAAGTTTCTGCCGATACCGGCTTTTCCCTGCCGCAGGCTATGCTCAAAAGCATGATTGCGCAGACGATTTTCTCGGTTTCCGACAACGAATCCAAACCAATCCACACGGGTTGTTTATTTGAACTGGAAGGCAATCGTTTAAACGTTGTTGCGGTAGACGGTTATCGACTTTCTGTGCGCCGGGAAACCGTGGAAGGTATTTCCGGGGACATGAAATTCGTTGTGCCCGGCCCGTCGCTGCGCGAAATCGAACGCATTTTGACCGAAGAGGACGGCGATGTCGAGATTTTCCCCGACCGCAAGAACATTTTGTTCCGTATTGGCGGCACAACGCTCATTACCCGCCTGATCGACGGCGAATTCCTCAATTACCGCGCGGCAATTCCCTCGGAATTTGAATATGTTGTCAAAGCCGACCGGCACGAACTGATCACCTGCATCGAACGTGTGTCGCTGATCGTGTCCGAGAAGTTGAAAAACCCGGTCAGATTCCATTTTGATGGCTCGTATGTGCAGATGTCCTGCATTACAGCAGTCGGCAAGAGCTACGACGAATGTGCGTTCGACGGCTCGATCAACGATCTGGAAATCGGCTTCAACAACCGTTATATTCTGGATGCGCTGCGCGCAGCCGGCGATGACACGGTCAAAGTGCAGCTCAAAGGTTCGCTCAATCCGATCGTCATTTCGCCGCTGGAAGGCGATAAATATACCTATCTGGTGCTGCCCGTGAGGTTGAAGGCCAATGACTGAAATCAAGATCGAAACGGAATTCATAAAACTGGATGCTTTGTTAAAATTTGCTAATCTGGTCAGCTCAGGCGGAGAAGCCAAAATCCGTATTGCCGAGGGTGAAGTGCTCGTAAACGGCGAAAGCTGCACCATGCGCGGTAAAAAACTGCGTCCGGGCGACACCGTGACGCTTGACGGCGAGACCGTCCAAATCGTATGAATATCCGTTCGCTGGAGCTGGAACAGTTCCGCAATTATGAGCATGCGCGATTTGAGTTTGACCCCGCAGTAAACCTGATCTGCGGCGAAAACGGACAGGGAAAAACCAATCTGCTGGAAGCCGCCGCCGCCTGCTCCACCATGCGTTTATTCCGCACGGCACAGAAAAAAGAAGGGCTGCGCTTCGGGGAAAATCATGCGCGGATTCTGGCGGATTTTCAGGCGCAAGGGCGCGATTTTGCACTGGAACTGCGTCTTTCTCGCACAAAATCCATGGAAATCTATAAAAACGGCGTGCGGCAGAAACGACAGTCGGATGCGCAGGGCATTTTGAAAACCGTTCTGTTTTGCCCCGAGGATTTGATGCTGGTGCGGCAGGGCGCGGGCGCGAGACGGCGTTTTCTGGACACTGCACTGTGCCAGCTACGGCCATACTATGCGCGCTATCTGGAGGAATATAACCGCCTGCATGAACACAAAACGCGCATTTTGCGCGACAGTGAGGAAAAGCCATCGCTTTTGTCCATGTGGGAGGATTTTTCGCTGCGTATGGCGCATATTGGCGCGCAAATCATTCGATATCGCGCGTATTACTGTAAAAAGCTGCTCGAAGCGGCGGCGGCTGTCTATGCCGATATTGCGCCGCAGGAGGTGCTCTCCGGCGAGTACCAGACCGTCTCTTCGGTCACTGATCCTTTTGCATCGGCAAAGCAGATCGAGCAGGAGCTGATCGACCATGTTTTGCGCCACAAACAGGCCGAAATCGCGGCGCGCAGCTGCCTGTCCGGCCCGCACAAGGACGATCTTGTGCTGCTGCTCGACGGTCGCAGCGCGGCCTCTTACGGTTCGCAGGGACAGGTGCGCACCTGTACGCTGTCGCTCAAACTTGCCGAGCGCGAGCTGTTTTTCGGGGAGGACGGCGAGTATCCGGTTTTGCTGCTTGACGACGTGCTTTCCGAGCTCGACCGCCGGCGGCAGGACTTCGTTTTGAACCGGATTTCGGCCGGTCAGGTGATGATTACCTGCTGTGAGGACGGCATTTCGGACAAGCTGCGTGCGGGCGCGGTTTTCCAAATACAAAACGGTAAAATCATTTGAGTTTTTCCATCTGTTCGGTACACAAAACCTGAAAAAAGTGGTATAATTAGAATAGAATACAGCCCGAGGGACAGACCGGCGGACGATCCTCCGCGCGGCGGCTGAAAAAACCCGCGCGCGGCCGTTCCACGGTCTGTTATTTTGTCCATTTTGTGGGAAAACAGGAGGGTTTTCCATGTATCTGCATCTGGGACAGGACTATATCGTGCCGCTGCAAAGCGTGGTCGCCGTGTTCGATATGGACACCGCCACCGCCTCCAAACGCACCGCCGCGCTGCTGTCGCGGCTGCAGGAGGAAGGGCGTATCATCGAGCTGTATGAGGACCTTCCGCGCGCCGGCGTTTTATGCGAAAATGCGCTGGGCGAAACGCTGTATCTGACCAGTCTGTCATCGCAGGCATTGCAGCGCCGCGCGGAAAAGGCATACGCAATATAAGCGCATCAAACCATCGTTACCGCAATTTCTGGAAAGGAAATTAAATCATATGAGTGAAGAAATGGAAATCAAGGACGAAGTGCTCGACCTCAAGGTCACCGACACCTATGACGAAAGTCAAATCCAGGTGCTCGAAGGCCTAGAAGCCGTGCGCAAACGTCCGGGCATGTATATCGGCTCGACCTCGGCGCGCGGCCTGCACCATCTGGTGTATGAGATCGTTGATAACTCGATCGACGAAGCGCTGGCGGGCTACTGCACCCATATCGAGGTGACGATCGAAAAGGGCGATATCATCCGCGTGGCGGATAACGGCCGCGGCATCCCCTGCGGTATCCATCCGCAGATGGGCATTCCGACGCTCGAGGTCGTGCTGACCGTGCTGCACGCAGGCGGCAAGTTCGACGGCTCGGGCTATAAGGTGTCCGGCGGCCTGCACGGCGTTGGCTCGTCAGTCGTTAACGCCCTGTCCGACTGGCTGGAAGCCGAGGTGCGCGACGGACATACCAAGCACTACATGCGCTTTGAACGCGGTGTGACGCAGGTCAAAATGCGCGACACACCCTGCGAAAGCGAAACCGGTACGACCATTCGTTTTCATGCCGACCCGGAGATCTTCGAGACGACGGTTTACGATTTCGACGTGCTGGAAAAGCGGCTGCGTGAGCAGGCGTTTTTGAACGCGGGCCTCAAGATCACGCTGCGCGACGAGCGCGACGATGAGCCGGTCGAGGAGGTCATGCACTACGAGGGCGGCATCCGCCAGTTTGTGCAGCACCTCAACCGCACCAAGAACCCGCTGCATGAGCAGGTCATTTACATGGAAGGCAGCCGCGATACCTCGATGGCCGAAGTCGCCATGCAGTATACAGACAGTTATAGTGAGCTGCTGCTGTCCTTTGCCAACAACATCAACACGACCGAGGGCGGCACGCATGAAACCGGCTTCAAGGCGGCGCTCACCCGCGTGCTCAATGAGTACGGCCGCAAATACAAGCTGCTCAAGGATGACGAATCCTTCAAGGGCGAGGACGCGCGCGAGGGCCTGACCGCGATTATCTCGGTCAAGTTGCAGGAAGCGCAGTTCGAGGGCCAGACCAAGACCAAGCTGGGCAACAGCGATATGCGCACGCTGGTCGATGCGATGGTGTCCGAAAAGCTGATGACCTTCTTTGAGGAAAATCCGCAGGTCGCGCGCACGATTATCGACAAGGCGCAGACCGCAGCCCGCGCCCGCGAGGCGGCCAAAAAGGCGCGCGAGATGACGCGGCGCAAGTCTGCGCTCGACTCGGCTTCCCTGCCCGGCAAGCTGGCCGACTGCATTGAAAAAGACCCGACTTACACTGAAATCTACATCGTCGAGGGTGATTCCGCAGGCGGTTCGGCCAAGGAAGGCCGCGACCGACGGCATCAGGCCATCCTGCCGCTCTGGGGCAAGATGCTCAACGTCGAAAAGGCGCGTCTCGATCGCGTATACGGAAACGATAAGCTGACCCCGATGATCACCGCGTTCGGCGCGGGCTTCGGTGACGACTTCGACCTCAGTAAGCTGCGTTACGGCAAGATCATTCTGATGGCCGATGCCGACGTTGACGGCAGCCATATCCGCACGCTGCTGCTGACCTTCTTCTTCCGCTTCATGCGGCCGCTCATTGAGCATGGGCATGTGTTTATCGCGCAGCCGCCGCTTTTCAAGAACGAAAAGGGTAAGGAAGTGCGCTATACCTACACTGACGAGCAACAGCGCGAATGCATCGCTGAAATGGGCGAAGGCGTGCGCGTGCAGCGATACAAAGGTCTGGGCGAGATGGACCCGCAGCAGCTGTGGGAGACAACCATGGACCCGGCAAACCGAACGCTGCTTCAGGTAACGATGGACGATGCGGCAGCGGCCGACGAGACCTTTGCGCTGCTGATGGGCGAAAAGGTTGAGCCGCGGCGCGAGTTTATTGAGAAAAACGCCAAGTATGTGATGAATCTGGACGTCTGATGCGCGGACGATATGCATAATAACGCCAACAATTCCGGAGGCAAAGAATGAGTCAAGAATACGAACAGCAAAAAATATTGCAGGTCGATCTCGAAAAAGAGATGAAAAAGAGCTACATCGACTATGCGATGAGCGTCATTGTCGGCCGTGCGCTGCCTGATGTGCGCGACGGCCTCAAGCCCGTACACCGCCGTATCCTGTACGCGATGTATGAGGACGGCCTGACCTCGGATAAGCCCTATCGTAAGTCGGCAACGACCGTCGGTAATGTGCTCGGCCGCTATCATCCGCACGGCGACGCATCGGTTTACGATGCTTTGGTGCGTATGGCGCAGCCGTTTTCGCTGCACTATCCGCTGATCGACGGCCACGGCAACTTCGGTTCGGTGGACGGCGACCCCCCGGCAGCTTACCGTTACACCGAGGCCCGCATGGCCAAGATTGCTAACTACATGCTGGCCGATATCAAGAAAAATACGGTAGACTTCGGACCGAACTTTGACGAAGAGCTCAAAGAGCCGGTTGTGCTGCCCTCCCGCTTCCCCAACCTGCTGGTCAACGGCTCATCGGGCATTGCGGTCGGCATGGCGACCAATATCCCGCCGCACAACCTGACCGAGGTGATCGACGGCATCTGCTATGTGATCGACCATCCCGAAGCCGAGATGGACGAGATTTGTCAGTTCATCAAGGGACCGGATTTCCCGACCGGCGGCGTTATTATGGGCCGCAGCGGCATCCGCGCAGCGTATGCAACCGGCCGCGGCAAGATCAAGGTGCGTGCCAAGACCGAGATTGTTGATCTGCTGAACGGCAAGAGCCAGATCCTGATTACCGAGATCCCCTACATGGTCAACAAGGCGCGTCTGGTTGAGTCTATGGCGAACCTCGTCAAGGACAAGCGCGTAGACGGCATCACCAATATTCAGGACCATTCCTCGCGCGAAGGCATGCAGATCGTGGTGGATATCCGCCGCGACGCAAATGCGCAAGTTATTCTCAATCAGCTGTTTACCTATACCCAGCTGGAAGATACGATCTCGATGATTCACATTGCGCTCGTGCCATCGGGCGCATCCGGCAAATTGCAGCCGCGTGTGCTCACGCTGCGGCAGATCATCGACCAATATGTTGGCTTCCAGAAAGACGTTGTCGAGCGCCGCACGCGCTTTGACCTGAAAAAAGCGCAGGACCGCGCGCACATTTTGGAAGGTCTCAAGGTTGCAACCGATAACATTGACCGTATCATTGCCATCATCCGCGCTTCCAAAAACGAAGCGGAAGCCAAGGTCAACCTGATGGCCGAGCCGTTCTGGATTGACCAGATCGCGCTGCTCGGCATCGTGGACGGCTCGGAGCATTTCGAGTTCCACCTCGACGAGCCGCAGGCACAGGCGATCGTCGATATGCGTCTGGGCCGTCTGTCCGGTCTGGAGCAGGAGAAAATCAACGACGAATATCAGGAACTCGAAGGCAAAATCGCAAACTTCGAGGATATCCTGTCGTGCGACGCGAATATTCTCGCGGTCGTTAAGGCCGAGTTGCAGGAAATCAAGCAGAAGTATGGCGACGAGCGCCACACCGAGATCGCTAATGTTGCGGATGAAATTGACATCGAGGATTTGATAGAGGAGCAGCAGTGCGCGTATACGCTCACCCACTTCGGCTATATCAAGCGTCAGCCGACCTCGGTTTACCGCGCGCAGCGGCGCGGCGGTCGCGGTGTTTCCGCGATGAGCACGCGCGAAGAGGACTTCGCAAAGGATATCTTCACCGCTTCGACGCATGACACTATTCTGTTCTTCTCCAACCGCGGTAAGGTATATAAGCTCAAAGGTTATCAGATTCCCGAAACCGGCCGCTCAGCCAAGGGCATGAATATTGTCAACCTCTTGGAGCTGGAAAGCGACGAGAAGATCACCGCAATGTTCGCCATCAAGGAGTTTGCGGACGACAAATTCCTGTTCTTTGTCACCCGTCAGGGCGTTGCCAAGCGTGTGGTGCTGTCCGATTTGCAGAATATCCGTCGCGCCGGCCTGCGTGCGCTTAACCTCAATGAGGATGACGCGCTGGTTGATGTGCGCCTGACGGACGGCGAGCAGAACATCCTGATTGCAACGCATGAGGGCCGCGCGATCTGCTTTGACGAGAACGAAGTGCGTGCGATGGGCCGCACGGCAACCGGTGTGCGCGGCATCCGCCTGAACGAAGGCGATTATGTGGTTGGCGCGGCGCGCGCGCGTAAGGGTGCTTATGTGCTGTCGATCACCGAGAACGGCTACGGCAAGCGCACGCCGGTCGAGGAGTTTACCATCCATCACCGCGGCGGCGGCGGTATGATGCTGCATAACCTGACCGCTAAAACCGGTCTGGTGGCCGGCATTGCGGTCGTGGACAGCGATAACGATGTGATGATTATTACGGACGACGGTGTCATCATCCGCACGGGCTGCGAGGAGATCCGCGAATGCGGCAGAGGCAGTCAGGGCGTTATCGTGATGCGTACGAGTGAGGACGTGAAGGTCATTTCGATTGCCCGCACGGACAAGCAGGAAGAGGATGAAACCGCCGAGGACGGCGAAAACGCTGAAACCTCCGCAGAGACAACCGAAGAATAATGAAAAAGGACGCACGAAAGTGCGTCCTTTTTCTGTCTCCCCTGCCGGGTGCAAAGAATTATCCACAGCAATGTGGAAAAACAAAAAGAATATTGACAGCAGAATAGAGAAGTGATATATTTATCATACAAAGAGACAAATATATCACATGTGGGAGGAATATAGTATGACACTTACCCGTGCAAAGCTACTCCATGCCGGCGCTTGGGGTGTGCTAATCATTTTATTGCTGTTTGCTAAGCAATATGGCCCTATCGACACGCAGCCATGGCAAGGCATTCTGATCGCGGTAAGCGTGGTTCTTTTAATCGGCTTGATTATGCTTGAAACCGGTGTGGGCGTAGAAAAGCCCGACGAGCGCTCGCATGCTAATGCGTATAAAGCAAATTCCCTGCTGTTCAATGTGCTCAACTTTGCGCTTTTGCTGTACATCGCCTTCGGAGATAAGGCTCCGCTGACCATTCCCTATGAGTATGCGCTGTTGCTGATGGCGGCAATCAACGTCTTTCAGGATGTGGCGTTTTTGTATTACGAACGTCGGAACGCGTGACCGCCATGCTGAAAACACGCATCAAGGAGCTGCGCGCGGCGCGCGGCATGGATCAGGCAAAGCTGGCAGAACTCGTCGGCGTGCGGCGCGAGACGATTGGCCGCTTGGAAAACGGGCAGTATAACCCTTCGCTCAAGCTCGCAATGGACATTGCGAAGGTGTTTGGCCTGACTGTCGAGGAGATATTCTGCTTCACTGAGGAATAAGCGTTGGAGACATATAGCATAAAAAAATACCGCTTTTCATCCGAAAAGCGGTATTTGTGTATCCTTATTGATGAAAAACAATAATTACTCTGCGGTGTAGGGCAGCAGAGCGATGTGACGGGCGCGCTTGATCGCCTCGGTCAGCTGGCGCTGATGACGCGCGCAGGTACCGGTCATACGGCGGGGCAGGATCTTGCCACGCTCAGACATATACTTGCGGAGCTTGCCAGCATCCTTGTAATCAACGTGCTCGACTTTATCAACACAGAAAGCGCAAACCTTGCGACGGCGACGGCCGCGCTGCGGGCGCTCTGCACGCTCCGGACGGGGCGTGAATTCCTTCTTGGTTTCTTCCATTGTCGCGTAACCTCCTTCAGTTTAGAATGGGACATCGCCGTCGTCGTCAGCCAGCTCCTGAAAATCCGAATCGCCCGCGGGCAGATCGAATGCCGGAGTCACCTGGGACGCGGCAGGCTCGGGCCGCATCTGCGATCCGTTATCATAGCCGCCATAACCGCCGCCTGCGTAACCTGTGTTTGCTTCGCGGGACTTTTTGGTCTCGCCGAAGGAAACTTCGTCGCAGTTTACCTCAATTGCGGTGCGGTTGTTGCCGTTCTGGTCCTGCCACTGGCGGGACTGAACACGGCCGACTACGATCGCCATAACGCCTTTTGCAAACCACTGTGAAACGAACTCCGCCTGACGGCCCCATGCGACACAGTCGATGAAGTCGGTCTGGCGTTCGCCGTTCGGGCCCTTGCGGTCACGGTCGATCGCAAGACGGAACGAGCACACAGCCATATTGGATTGCGTATGGCGCAGCTCAGGATCGCGGGTCAAACGACCCATCAGAATAGCCTTGTTGAGCATTGGTCGTTCACCGCCTTAGTCGTCCAGGCAGACGATCAGGGAACGCATGATGCCGTCCGTAATCTTGTAGATACGGTCCAGCTCAGCCGGGAACTCCGGCTTGGACTCAAAGCGGATCAGGGTGTAAACGCCTTCCGTCTGGTCCTCGATCGGGTACGCCAGACGGCGCTTGCCCCAATCTTCCACTTCCACGTTCGTGCCGTTCGCCTCAACGAGAGACTTGAACTTGTCCACAACAGCGGTAGCCGCTGCCTCTTCCAGCGTGGGGTTGACAATGAAGATTGTCTCGTACTTGCCAGAAATCTTTGCCATTTTCTTAGCACCTCCTTTTGGACTTTTGGCCCACATCCTTTGATGTGAGCAAGGATACTTTACTATTATATCGAATAGCCAGAAAAAGTCAAGGAAAATTTGAAAAAAAGATTGACGAAGAAGCAAAAACATGATATACTATCAAGGCTGACATACGAAAGCATGGTCAGTGAATATTGTTGCTTGCGTGGCTCAGTTGGTAGAGCAGCGCATTCGTAATGCGCAGGTCGCCGGTTCGAGTCCGGCCGCAAGCTCCAAAAAAACCCGTTATTTCGAAAGAAATAACGGGTTTTTTGTACTTTTTAGGGCATTACAATTTTTCCAACCGGCGAGTTGGTGTTTATTTGGTGTTTACGTTGGTGTTTATAACTGCTGATAATAGTGCATTACTTGCACTATAATGCCGATATTTGTTGCGGCGTTTACAATGGATAAAACTATTTTACAGCTCACTGATGATCTCATTGAAAGCATGCCACTCATTTATGACATATTCTTTTTTCCATGCGTGGGTGTTTTCGGACGAAGAATGTTATCCAGATATTGAGAAGCTGCCTCTTCAGATGATTGGATCGCATGGGCATAGATTTTACTGGTTGTGCTGGAATTTGCATGTCCGGCGCGGGCTGCTACTGTAGTAAGTGGAATGCCGCCGGCAATTTGTAGCGTGATATTGGTGTGACGAATACTATGCAAGTGAATGTCCGGTAAGTCGGAATTTAAGATAAATGTATGAAACCAATTCGTTACCGTACTGGGATGGATCGGCGCACCATTCCACTGAACAAGGATACGTCCTGAATCCTGCCACCGGTCTCCCAGTTTCAAACGCTGTTCCTTCTGCTGCAGTCTATATTTTTTGAGCAGCTGGATGACATGATCCGGCACTTTGACCGGTCGTGTTGAAGAAGTATTTTTTGTTTCATCCGTAAAAATTCCCTTTCCAGGGAGGTATAAAGAGGAACGATTGACATTGATGATCGAATGTTTGAAGTCTATATCCTTCCATTCCAAGCCGCAAATTTCACCGCGTCTCATACCTGTATATAAAGCCAGAACAATAATGACCTGATGCTGCAACGTATCGGATTGCACAAGGTCCAACAGATGGCCCGCCTGTTTTTCGTCCAGGTAAAGTACTTCCTTATGGCTCACTTTTGGCGGCTGAACACGTTCACATGGATTATAGGGGATCATCTGCCATTTCACTGCAGTTGCTAAAATAGATGAAAGAACGGCATGATGCTTACGGATGGTAGATGGATCAAGCTTTTGTTTGTCATCCGGAACGGTAAATACCTCTGTAATAGGCTTATTGAGCACAGTGCAGATCTTTTCTGCAGATTGGAGGCAAACAGGCCGGTCGTTACAGGCCTCACGAAGTGTTCGAATCGAAATATTCGCAGACTTCGCAAACGACTCCATCGTAAAATCCTTTGATCGAAGTATCTGCTTTAAGTCAAAATATTTATTTTTTGAAAGAGATATTGCACGCTGTGCCACGCCCTCTTCCGAGAGACTTTGATATAAGGAAATAATATGCTTTGGACGGAGCTTATCTAAACGAATATGGCCGATTGACTGATTTAATCGATTAATAATTTGGCGATAACTTCGAATGGTAGTTGGGCGAAGCTGTACTTCGGCATAATCACGAAGCCACTGCTCACAAAAGTCACAAAAACGAATATTTCCGTCTAATATTTGTCCTAATTCGACCTGCTCTTCAAATAGTACGGCCTGCCGATTGACTTCTTTCTCAATCTGTTTTGCAGTCATACCGATGGGCGGTGTCCATGTCATGGTATGGCGAATTTGATGACCATTCATATCATAGCCGTCAGAAACACTGATGTGATAGCTTTGCCCCCGTTTCTCGATTGTTGCCATTTGGATGATCATCTCGCTTTCCAAATATCCAACGCAGACATCATCTCAGATTCGGATAATTCTCCAGCCCGGTAAGAATGTTCAAGCTGTTTGGACTTTTGTTTGAATTCCTCAAACTGTTTTGCATATTCTGGTTGTTCCGGATAACGCTCTTTTTGATTTCTCAATCTGTTATATATTCTCTTCAGTTCGTTTTTCACCTTATCATTTTTTATTTTATTTTGCGAATATTGTTTGGGGCCAATATCTCGGCAAGTTTGTTTGCCTTCACGAATACGAGAACAGTATTCAATATTATTGTTTCCGATAGGTACAAAATACCGGCCGCAAAGTTTACATTTTTTAATTGTATAGCCATTTTCAATAATCATTTTAAGCATGTCTGCCAAGAAAACGCTGAAATTAGAAGCAACTATTGTTTTTTTCTTTAAAGTAGGGATTTTTTTTGTAAACTCATGAAAAGAAGTATGGAATCCGTTACTATCCTTGTTGGAATAATGTTCACGCAGTAATCGCTTTTCTAACTCAGCATTCTCATTCATTTTGCCATGCACAGGATAGTAATCAAAAACCTGATACCGTTGACGAAAAGAATCAAAATAACCCGGTGCGCCATATAAAGAGGGCTGATTGATATAAGCCTTACAATATTCCTGGAGCAAAATAAAATCAAACCAAGCGTCTTCATATGTTTTAGTTAAAAAGAGGCGTGCTTCCTCATACGATAATTGTTTATACTCCTTGGTCTTTTCCAATTCCAAATGACCTTCGATGATATCATCCAGCATTATCATTTGAGAAAAAGGAGCATATTTTCTTTTCAAAAGATTTTTATCAACTATCTCGTTTGTTTGATATAGCTCGGATGTGTTTAGCAGATAATTAACAAGTTCAGAAATAAATTTTTGAACATCTATGGCTAAAAAATCACAGAATAAAATAAAAGGTGCTTGAATAACAGGAGAAAATTTTGGTCGATAGCCATTTTCGTCCTGATCTAATGGAGAAATTGCGTATTCCACATCATCTGGAAGCTGTAAAGGAAATAAAACAGATGGATCCATCAAGTGCTGTAACAGCCAGAATGATACGCAGCTTAATAAAAAAAGAAGTCATTCCATCAATTCCTGTCGGTAACGGTTGTCGCAGATTAATTGATTTAGATGTATTGATGGATTATCTGTCCGACCCAACGAAATATGGTGATAAATATGCCACGAAGTCCATATAGAAGAAATAAGGTTCCGTTTCCGCCTTGGTTTACAAAGATAGAAACTGGTATGGAACGAAAGTACATACGAATTGGCGAAACAATGATCAAGTCGGAAGCATGGAACACATTGCCGTCATCTACAACAAAATTATTACTTTGCATGATGTATGTGGCGAACGGAAAACAACACTTTCAATTTCCTTGTCATCTTGCAGTTCAGTGCGGTTTTTCGCGCAGCAGCTTCTGGCGCTACCGTGACGAACTGATTGCTTATGGTTTTATCGAAGTCGTTGCAAATAATAAGCTGCAGCGCCGCAATAATGTGTATGGCTTTTGCTCAAAGTGGAAAGAATTTTCCGATAAAAATTAACGGAAAAAGAGTGGATACCCCGTGGCACGTCTGCCACGGGGTATTTTTGCGAGCAGAAAACAATCTTCGTGACGCCATTCACGAGGCTCGCGCGCGTGCGTATCACACCCAGACGTCCGAGGGCAATCAACACGATCTTACTGCAGATGACGGAAGCCTTCATCACGGATGTTGCGGGCTGCATTGTGGTCACGGCGGATGGTCACACCACAGTGCGGACAGGTGATGGATTTTACACTGAGCGGCTGCTTGCCCAGATACGCACCACAGCAGGAGCAAATCTGGGATGATGGGTAATGCTGGTCCACGCGGATCAGTTTCTTGCCGTTCTGATGCAGGATCTGTTCAAGCTTACGGAAAAAAGCGGTACAGGCATTGTCATTGAGCTTGGACGCCAACGAAGGATTTGCTTGTTTCATGCTGGCGAGATCGAGTGTCTCCACACAGACCGCATCATGTTCTTTACAGAGTTTGTGTGCCTGCTGATACTGCCAGTTACGGCGCTGCTGTACAACATGACGTTCCAGCTTGGCGGCGCGCTGTTTATGTTTACGCCAACGATGGCTTCCGGTGTGAAATCGTTCTGCTGCACGATGGTGGCGGCGAAGCTGTTCCTGGGCTATCCTGCGATAACCCGGATAACCAGCGTTTTCACCGGTATTGGTGACATACAGGCCATTTTGTGTATAATCCAGACCGACCACATTTTCATAATGCACCGGCTGCTCTTCTGCAATCGGGAGTAAGACCGCCAGCACCAGATCAACACGGTATTCGGCACCATAGCAGTCTACCAGAACCTTAGCATAACGCAGTTCTGCATGATCGGGAAATGGACGATAGTCGCGCATGGCAATCGTACCGATTGAGGGAATAACCAGATAATGCTCGCTGATGCCAACCGTCTTATAGGTAAACGAGCGCTGCTGGCGGTCAGGTAGGCGAAAACGAATTCGCTCAATCTGGTGGTCGTAGAGACGGCGTGCCAGTGTCAGCACATGGCTGCGAGTAACGCTGAGTGCATAACGATCCTCCCGGCGTTCGGTCAGGATCTCATGGGATTCGATTTCTTTCTGAATCGTTTCGTAGCTTTTCCCCTGTGCCACACCGCGATTGGCAAGATCAGCCCAATCATTGAACGCATGATCCTGCAAGTCAAACAGTGCTTTGAGTTCCAGCTGCTGCATTTTAGTCGGGTACAAGCGATAGGAATAGGTACGGAATACGGTTTCAAACTTGGTGTTCATGTTTGTTCCTACTTTTGTCGGATGGTTAAATACATCGAACAAAAAATACCATGCAGGGCTTGTGGCCTACACGGTACGGAGGTCTGAACCGAATGCGAAATACGCCCCGCAGAACCGTCCCCATCTTGCCAAAGCAAGCAAAAAAAGGTATACTGGTTTCACGGTGCGGAGTAATCCGTTGTGTAGGTGGAATCGTCACCTGCGCAGGCGTGTGGAGGTTGCCGCCTCCATACGCTGCCGTATTTTTTATTACATCTCTATTATAATATAAGAACAAATGTTCGTCAATATATTTCTGCAAAAAGTTTGTTATTTTTGTTGTTTCTCATTATATTAGGCGTTAAGAGATCTGAAACAGATATCTGCCGTCATCTATCAAATAGACAAACAGTCCTCTCTTGCCTTTGCGCAAAGCATTGGCCAGAGAGGACTGTTTTGTCTCTGTTTAACAATATACTTCACTTGTGAAATGTCATCTTTTCATGCCAGAGTATGAAAAGACACTATTTTTCCAGTACGAATAGCAGCAATCATCTGATCTAATGCCGTCCGATCAAATGCATTTTCCTCAAGATACTCACTGATTTTCCCCTGCCATTTTTCACGTACCAGTTCTGCGTAATCAGCCATTTCTTTATCCGATGCGCCACTTTGAATCTTTGCTTTTGTTGCGGCCGCCGTTTGCTTTATAACCGCAAAAGAAGCCTTTTGCTTTTCGGAATTTTCGGTCATAAAATCAGTATAGGTATCCAGTCCTTTGTTTAAGGCAGCATATTCTTGCTCTGAAATTTGCCCTGCGGCAAAGGCGCTATCCACTTCTTTTCCAATATTGCCTACAAGGTCGGCAATTTGCTCCATACTCAATCCATCAATGGAAAACGCAACACCAACGGGATATTCCGTCATCTGTGCAGCTAATTCCTTCGCTTTCTCAGAAATATTACCATCTGAAAATTCAACAAAATCCTGCCGCCCTTTTACAACAAAGGGGCTATCCAAATCGTATTGGATATTGTTTCCGAATTGCGGGTCAAGCGGTATTGCACTGCTGACGTCTATATGATCAAGAATCTGTCCTGGATTTAAGCCTTACAATTTCTCTCCGACAGAGCTGTCTTGCGGAGCATCGCCTTGATTTGATACATCCATGTATTTTACCCAACTGTTATTGACGAGTTCATCTGGTAATCTCGGCAACTGACCAATGATCAACCCCATATAATTTCCCCCCTGTATTGTTTTTTGTGATGCATCATTTTAACATGTCCTGTTATTTTCGACACCGACTTCTTCATATTCTTGGAAATAAAGTTCTCTTTATTTTATTATCGTCATTTTGTAAAAAAAGTTAATTTTTGGAGCAAAGACACTTGCTCTATTCCAAATCGTGCCAGAGATGCAGTTTCTGATAGGCAAGAAGAAGACGGAACGATGTAGTAAATCGCATTTACACAATGTTGTCAAACCGCTTGCTCTCCAGATCGGCAATGTCATCCAGTGGTATGTTCCTGCCATCGGTCAGCACCAGCAGCCGTGCGCACAGATCGATTCGCCTGAGTTTACCCGTCATGGTGGCATACGAGCCGCCGCCTTTCCGCTCATCCGGCACAAAATAGGTAACGGTAATCTCCGGCTTCTCGGCAATGATTTTGCAGAGATACTGCTGTTTTCTGTCCAGAAGCGCACAGGTTTCTTCATCGAGCACCAGCTTTTTATCCGTCAGGCGCGCGGTTTCCCGAATAGCTGCGTCATAACCGGTAAGGGCGGCAAAGGGAGAAAACTGCGCAGCACGATCCGACAAGGGCATCTGCGGCCTTGTTTTTGAGACGGGATGAGGCAGATGAATAATGTCTTCGTATGGGTCACAACGTGTATCCTGCATCATGCCTTGTGTCCTCCAATCTGTGCATTACGATCTTTTCCCGTTGCTCCTTCCTCCAAATTCATGCCTCGCAGAATGGCATTCTTCCCGAATTTTCGCTTGATCGTCAGCAGGGTTTTCTGCATGCTCCGTTCCCGTTCCAGTCGGTGTTGTTCTTTTTCCTGTTCTGCCTGCTTTACTGCGTAATCCGTGAACAGATCAAGCTGCTCATATCCGGCGTTTTTCTCCGATACGGACGTCTCTGGTATGACATGATTGGCGGTGAGATTCAGTCTGCGCACCAAAAGAGTTTTATCCACAATCCGGTCAAATACTATGGAAACTGCGGATAGAATTTTTTCGGTGGACGCAGTGAAACCGTTCAGATTGATCGTGCCATGGGCATGCTTGGGTATCTGCCGTCCGTAGCCATCCGTCACGGTTGCACCGCGATACTGCATCTTTCGCTTTGGGTCGGTGAGATTTTCTATATCATACCCAATCGTTACAACAATCTGATCGGTGACAAGTCCTTTGTCTACCAAGTCGAGCGACAGCACATCTGCCATCTCCCGCAGGACAAGTTTTGCTTTTTCCGCTTCATAGGGACAGTGCAGCACCTGCCCTGATCCTAAACTGTTGGTACTCGGTTGATACGCTTTGATTGCCGCGATGGTAGTCGGCTCCCAGCCCCACGCATGATCGATCAGCAGCTCCGCGTTTTTTCCAAATAGCCTATAAAGCAGCGATTCGTTTTGGAGGGAGCACCTTGCCACATCGCCCATTGTGACCATACCGTATGATGCCAGTTTTTTAGCGTACCCGCGTCCAACCCGCCAGAAATCGGTAAGGGGCTGATGCGACCACATGGTTTGCCGATAGCGCATTTCATCCAGTTCCGCGATTTGTACACCGTTTTGGTCTGCTGGAATGTGTTTTGCTACAATATCCATCGCTACTTTGCTGAGAAAGAGATTTGTGCCGATTCCTGCCGTTGCTGTGATACCGGTGGTCTCGATCACATCCCGAATGATTGTTCCGGCGAGGTCATGGGCGGTAAGGTTGTAGGTGTGCAGATAGTTTGTTACATCCATGAACACTTCGTCAATGGAGTAAACCACAATGTCCTCCGGCGCAACATATTTCAGGTAAATCTGATAAATCTGCGTACTGTACGCTACATAGTGAGCCATACGCGGCGGTGCGATGATGAAATCAACCGCTAGCTTGGGATTGGCTTGCAGTTCGGATTGCAAATACGACGAGCCTTCCAGCTTCCGTCCCGGGGCTGTCCATTGTCTTTTTGCATTGACCTCTTTTACACGCTGTCTGACTTCAAAGAGCCTGCTGCGTCCGGAAATGCCATAAGATTTCAAAGAGGGCGTGACCGCAAGGCAGATGGTTTTATTGGTACGGCTCTCGTCTGCAACCACAAGGTTGGTGTCCATCGGGTCAAGTCCGCGCTCCCGGCACTCCACCGAAGCATAAAAGCTTTTGAGATCAATCGCGATATAGGTTCGTTGCTGCATCCTTCGGTGCGCCCCCTTCCCGATCATGGCTGTGTGACGGCAACGCTGTGATCCGTATTTTCATAGCTCTATACCACCATTTTAGAACATTTGTTCGCTTTAGTCAACAAGAAGGAATTGGTAAAGGGGGTCAATTATTTGACCAGTGCGGTGCTTCAGCATCGTATAGAACTATTTGAAGAATGGACTGGCGAAGGCGCAAAAGAAGTCAAACGATGCAACAGCGATGCTGAAAAACTTCTGTGATACTGCGTCTATCTTTATTTTCACCGGATGTTCGGGAGTAAGGCATCAGTGACAAAGGAAGGGAAAGCACCCAGTCTCACTGGGGCGTAGTAGTTATCCCCAAGACTGTGCATAAAGATCGCATGGAGCAGAATTTTGATATCTGGGACTTTTCGTTGACCCGGGACAAGATGGGAAAAAATCGACGCTCTGGATATGGGGTACAGTAGGTTCACGCATAAGGGAAAAATGCCGTAATTTTCTAATGTAAATATGCGCTTGTGCGAGCCTGTCAAAATACTGCGAAACTGACCATTTATATTGCCTATTTTTTTCAAGGATTTTCGCTGCGAAAATCCTTGAATTTCGGATTCGAGTAATTTTCGCACTTTCCGATGCGCAAAATGCTAGACGCTGTCTAGGGTTTTAGGCATTCAATAGGCCATTTCAGAGGTTCTCCCATTTAGGGTGTTTTTTTACCCGGAAAAAAGGAGCGTGAAAGGCTCTTTTTTTCTCTAGGATTTTCGCACTTGTTTTTCACCTTAAAAGGGCCAACAGGTGGACAATTATTCGGTTTAAATATAAGCATTTCTTGCAGCTAAACCGTACCCAAAAAGTTTATCAGGATCAGTGGTTCAGAAAGTGAGCTGAGCCTTATTTAGAACGTCGAAAAAAACACTTGTGTCAATCATGAGATTAGAACATTTTTTAACATGTATTTCTTTAAGAATAAAAGGAAGATGGTCACTCGCTAAGGAGTGACCATCTTCGTGTGAATACGGTATAAGAAAAGTTACATGATTTGAAATTCCAAGTGGTATCCGGTCAGCCCAGCATTGCCGATAAGTCCGCCGACCAATTCATAGTATTCGCCATCAATTTCAAGGGCAGCACCATTTGCCATCGTAGCCAGAAATTTTCTCTCGTCGTTCATTTCGGCCTCGTAGTCACTCTGCGTCATTGACAGCTTAAATTCACCAGTGCCATCGGCATTACTCTGGAACATCGTGATAAGCGCATCCTGATCCACAGCTCTTACAGCCAATTTTACCGAATGGCGGAACGGACGGCCCTTTTAGAGGAGCTTATATTTAACTGTCTTCGTGATGATTTGCTCGCCGCTGCTTTCCAGATAAGCCAGATAGTCATCGGTAAATTCATTCATTTTTAGATTGCTGGGAATTTCAGCAACTACACGATCTTCGTCTTCGGACGCATTAGGATCTTTGTAGTCGATCGGAATCAATTGATCATTGAAAATGGGATCATGTACAACGACATAGGTCTTGCCATCCAAAACGAACTTTTCATCCGGCCCGTATTCCTGACCATTGACGATCAGGGCAGTCTCTTTGCCGTCTACCTTTACAATGCCGTCAATCCATACACCGTTGAGGTAAATCTTACCCTCGTTTTCGTCCGGTTCCTCCGGCTCAACAGGTTCCTGACCCTCAGGCACATAGCTTTCATCGGTCAGAATATCAACACGCTGGTTTGCGCCGTCCCAGTTAACGCCGATGTTAAAGGACTCGCAGACATCGCGCAGCTTGTAGTAATTGTTATCGTCGATGTTGTAGCCGGTGTAGTCTATCTTGACGTTATCCTTGTAAACTACTGCCGTCGAAGACTCTGCTTTCTTGGATGCGGAACCGATGGCGCCCAGCTCGCCGCCAACAGTGGTATAGGGCTTTCCGGAAGTGAGGTCGATACGCTGTGCATCGTTGTTCCAGCTCACTTCGAACTGCTTTTCGCTGCCGTTGACGATGGCCGCGATGTCACGCAGCTTGAAATAGTTGTTGTCATTGATTTCGTACGCTGCGACGTTCGCCTTTGTTCCATCGACATAAATCGCATGGGGAGACGGCTGCGCAGTCTGTGCATTGCCGGATGCTGCACTTGCGAAGGTTGCCAGCATGCTTGCAGCCAGTAGGCTGGAAATGAGTTTTTTTAAACATAGGGCGTTCTTCCTGCCTTTCATTGATGCTTTGCCCGTATGCGCGGGATATTTTCCTTTATTATACATCTTTCTCATATCAGGTGCAATGCTTTGCCATGCTCTCCGGAACAGCTCTTGACCAATGAATTGCGTTACCATGAGTGGGATAACGCTACTGATTTGATGCGGCAATTCCATGCACTGACACCCAAACAGCAGAAACAACTAAAAATATTGATGGATACCTTTTTCCACAGCGGGTCATAGGTTTGGCCGTTGCAATGCGTCTCTGTCAAAATAGAGAAACTACCTTGCAGCTGTTTAGTATTTTGGGACATTCTTTCGGATCAATCATTCTTGAAGAGGTGGCACCATGAAAAACCCCTCACGCAGTAAGAAAGTGTTTTTTCTTTTTCTTGCAACGATACTGATTATGGTGCTGATCTGGAAAAATGACCATCCAATTGCGGAATATGCCAAAACCGGTGTCCGCCTATCCGATCTATCCGAACAGGAATGTAAGGTGATTGATATGAAAATGATCCGACCAGTTTCTGATTTACGAAATAGCTTTGCTGAAATCTCGAAGACCGTTCATGAAACCGCTCAGCCTGTTTTTCTTACTCAAAATGGGTATGGTGACATGGTTGTTTTGAGTATGGAAGCTTATGAAAATCTACAATTCGAAAGCGAAGTATACTGCAAGCTACAACAGGCAGAGCAAGAAGCGGCGCTTACAGGACAGCGATATTCTTCCAAGGAGGTCCTCGCCGCAATGAGGGACGCTATCAAGAAGGAATAGGAAGGTAACACGTAGAGTTTTGCATTCTGATCGACAGGATCTTGTGAGAATTGCTCGGTACATCGGGCGTGAACTTTGCAATCTGGAGGCGGCAAGATACCAATGTATTGCTAAAAAAAACAATAATCAAACTGGCAATAATAGAGGTGCATATCCAGGTCGTAACCCGTGTTGGTTTCAAAATGCTTGAACAGGCGGCCATTGAGCAGCGCAGTTGAACGCAGCAGAGAAACCAGCGACGCAAATTCTTCTTCGATGCTGCCGATCTGGTTGTCCTTGATGTCGACCACGACCAGCTCATTCGTGTGATCCTTTAGGAAGCGCTCGGCATGGTCGCTGATGCAGCGATACGCGTCGACGCTCTTGACCAGAAATACAAAAAAGCAGAAGATTTCATCCTAATAAGTTTCTGTATATAAAAAATCCGGCCTTTCAAGGCCGGATTTTGCTTTTGTAATTAGATGCTGAGGTTATCCCATAAGAGCGTAATTGGCGGCTTGGCAGAGAGCCATTCACTGCTCCGGCAGGTATTCGACGATATCTGTCAAATCACAATCCAACACCTTACACAACGCGTCCAGCGTATTGGTGGATACGGACTCACCGGCTTTCAATCGACGAATGGTGGAACTGCTGATACCACCCATGACTTGTAATGTATAGGTAGTTGCGCCACGACGCTCCATCGTTTTCCACAACGGTGCATAGGAGATCACTGAGCAGTCCCCTTTCTCTCACTTGATATATCTCTATTATTGCCTATAATAGTGATATAGTGTTATGGGCAATATTGCCTATACCGTAAAGAGAAGAAAGTTGTAGGAAGCTGTTTATAGTACGCCTTGGCAGATCGCTGATGGATGCGTGCTTGCTGCTGCTAAGGTGCAGGACGGATACCGGGAAAGAAAACCATTGACATGGCAATCACCTAGCAGAATGTGTCATAAAAATGACGAAAACCCAGTTCATCGAGGATTTTCGTCATTTTCTTCTATATATTGCATGATATCTTCTACATGGCAGTGGAGCAGTCGACAAAGAAGATCAATGGTGTTGGTGGATACGCTTTTGCCGCATTTCATCGAATAGTAGGTCGCGCGGTTGAAGCCCATCTTCTGCAGCTGGTACGATGTGACTCCTTTTTCTTTCATTGTTCTGAAAAGCGGCTCGTAACTGATCATTTCAAGGTCTCCGGAACTATTCTTATGTTCAAGTATAGTTTTCGGAAAAGCCCTTGAATATGTATAAATATCTAAGTATATTGTGGATATGAAATGCCATGTACACAGAAAGGGGTAATCCACATGAAACAGCTGATGAAACGCCTTAGCTTATTGCTGATGAGTCTGTTCTTGCTGCTATCCGGTTGTAAATCGGAGATTGGGCAAGAAAGCAGGTGTATCGATATTGCCGATGCTGCAACCATGCAGTCACAGTCGGATATCGCACCCCAACCAGCCGTATCAGATGAAGAGCTGTTGCCGCAATGGGAAATTCCGCCATATACGAGTGAGCCTTACACAGAGATCAACGGCAATATCCCATTTTTCATAGACGACGAGATTACCGACCAGTCTTTCGAGACGTACAGTCCGCTGGATACGTTGGGTCGCTGCGGTACAGCGTTTGCCTGCGTGGGGCAAGATCTGACGCCGACCGAAGAGCGTGGCAGCATCGGCCAGGTCAAACCGAGCGGCTGGCATCTGGTCAAATACGACTGCGTAGACGGCCAATATCTGTACAATCGCTGTCACCTGATTCAGATACCAGTTGACCGCTGAAAATGCGAATGAGCGCAATCTGATCACCGGAACGCGGTATCTAAATATCGAGGGAATGCTGCCGTTTGAAAATCAGGTAGCCGATTATGTGCAGCAGACCGGCAATCATGTGCTCTATCGGGTGACACCGGTTTTCGAGGGATATAACCTTCTGGCGAGCGGTGTTCTCATGGAGGGTTATTCGGTTGAGGACAGTGGTACAGGGATTTGCTTTTGTGTCTATGCTTTCAACGTCCAACCCGGCGTGCAGATAAACTATGCCACTGGGGAAAGCGCCCTAATCGGAGAAGCTTTAACTGAACCGTCGGAGCAGACTTCCACCGAGGAGCCGGATTATGTGCTCAACAACAACACCCGCAAGTTCCATCGACTGAACTGCTCCAGCGTGGAGGACATTAAGCCATCCAATCGGGAGGATTACTTCGGTTCGCGGGAAGCATTGATCGAGCAGGGATATGTAGCATGTAAAAGGTGCAGACCTTGATTGCGCCGTCCGGGACAATAGTGCTCTTTTTGTGCGCCAAGTTATTCGTACATTTTCTTGCAGTCCTGTACATAATCATCCAGAATATCGTCTGTATCAGTCAGTATTTGTTCCCGTGTCATGGCAGACGACGAAGTATCCAGTCTGACCGGAAACGGCATGCCGCCAGCGCGCACAAAGGCATTGGCGAAAATATTGAACGCCGTGGAGGGGGTCATGCTAAGCTGGTTGCAGATCTTCGTCATCCTCGCCTTGGTCTGGCTGTCGATGCGAAACGTTATGTTGGTATCCATCTGTTACACCTCTTTACACTGTAAGTATAGTGTTTGTTATGTAGAGTGTAAATGTTTCAGTGTATTGTCAGTGCCTGTAGAACCGGCGGAACCTCAAACGACCAAAGTAATCACGGAATTTGACAACTTTCATATTCCCATGTTATCATGCACATGTAATAAAGAAAACGAACAAAAGATAAGGATAAAAAAGTAACTAAATCTGCCACACACTTGCTCTTTTTACGAGATAAGTGTGTTTTTTTATATCTTATTTAACGGAGTATTTTCAATATAAGAAAAGAGAAATTGATAAAAATTTTTTTACGAAGATTTTTTTGCTTGCCAAGGACATATGTTTTTTCATTAAGGCAACACCGCAGAACACGCAAAAGGAAAGGCCCTGCGGGAAGATTCCACC
>ERZ1643246.1506-NODE-1506-length-25282-cov-7.672296_pt1 | contig 25282 bp, 24 predicted proteins | sample MGYA00579265_ERZ1643246 | MGnify/ENA primary metagenome ERZ1643246 (study PRJEB29033, sample SAMEA4952261) | chicken gut metagenome | biome: Broiler Chicken; feature: Gastrointestinal Tract; material: Caecum | place: Ireland | collected 2018 | study: Broiler...
TTTACTCCATTAATTTTATCTTTAAACTGTCTCACATGTTTGACAAACCTACACAAAAGAAAATTTTGCATCAAAAACTTCCGTAATCAGCATGCGCGGCAGATTTTTACATAAAATGTTCGCAATTTCACCTCCCGCCGGTTGACTTTTGGCTGCGACGCATATATAATTGTGTTACTTAAAGGATCTTTCCGCACGCAGGCTGATCGGCATGCGGCACAAAACTTTCGCCCGCGCCGGATGATCGCAGGCAACGTTTTAAGGGAGCGAGATATGAGGAAGACAAAGAAAAGTCTCAACGAAAACTTCATAGACCGTCCCATTGCTCACAGGGGCCTGCATTCCGACACGGTATGCGAGAATTCGATGGAGGCGTTCAGACTGGCCATCGAAAAGGGCTATCCCATAGAGATAGACGTGCACCTCACGAAGGACGGCGACCTTGCGGTCATACACGACAGTCTGCTTTCCCGCATGACGGGCAAGGGCGGCATAGTGGAATCGCTTACATCCGGGCAGCTTAAAGAATACAGGCTGAAGGACGGCCAGCACATCCCCATGCTCAGGGAAGTTCTCGAACTTGTAGACGGGCGTGTCCCCCTGCTGATAGAGATAAAATTCAGGCGCGCGTTCAACGAAAGGCAAGGCGAGGTTCTGCTCGAACAGCTCGAAAGCTACCCCTATAAGGACATGGTCGCAATGCAGTCCTTCCACCCCAAGATAGTGCGCTGGCTGAAGGCGCACAGCAAGGACTATGCCGTGGGATATCTCAGCTCGTACAATCTGCTGAAAAACCACAGATTCATAAGCTATGTGTTGCGCACGCTCAAACTGTTCAAATGGTACATGCACGCCGATTTTATTTCGTACGACATAGCCTACCTGCCCAACAGATACGTCACAAAGCAACGCAAGCACGGCGTTCAGGTGTTGGCGTGGACGGTAAATACCCCCGAACGGGTGAGCAAAGCGGTGAACTTTGCCGACAACATAATATTCGAAAGCCTGTTTTCCAACTTCACCTCCAAGGCGTGAATGCGGAATAACATTCAGGCACAGACGGCATAAAACGGCGGGCGCCCGAACCGGGCGCCCGCCTTATTTTTTATTTTCAGTAATTTTCGGGTTTGCGCTGGAAGTAGGCCTTGGGGTGCGCGCACACGGGGCAGACCTCGGGCGCCTCCTTGCCTATGACTATCGCGCCGCAGTTGGTGCACTGCCACAACACCACGTCGTCGCTGATGAACACCTTGCCGCCCTCCACGTTTGCAAGCAGCTTTTTATAGCGCTCCTCGTGCTCCTTTTCCACTTCGGCGACGCGCTCGAACATGCCGGCTATCTCGTCAAAGCCCTCCTCCCTGGCCACGCGCGCAAATTCGGGGTACATCTGCGTCCACTCGTAATTTTCGCCGCCCGCCGCCGAAACGAGGTTGGCCTTTGTGTCGCCTATGCCTTTGAGCAGCTTGAACCACATCTTGGCGTGCTCCTTTTCGTTGCCCGCCGTCTCTTCGAATATGGCCGCTATCTGATTGTATCCCTCCTTCTTTGCCACGGAAGCAAAGTAAGTGTACTTATTGCGGGCCTCGCTTTCGCCGGAAAACGCCGCGCGCAGGTTCTGTTCCGTTCTGGTTCCCTTGAGTTCCTTCATATTATCCTCCGTTTATTTTATTTAACGAAGCGGCGTACGCCGCATCATTGCCCTGGCTTGCCGCGCGACGGACGGCACAGTCCGGGCAACAGCCCGAAAAATCCAGCTCCGCCGAAAAAATTTCAAAGCCACCCGCCTCTTTGGTGCCGAAAATTTCGCCCATCCACGGCATGCTGACGTCCTTTATTTTGCCGCAATAGACGCACCTGACGTGCGCATGGGGCATTATAGTGGCGTCGTAGCGCTCGTCCGTGCCGCACAGATGCACTTTGAGTATGTCGCCGTTTTCCGCCGACTGGGCGAGCACCCTGAACACGGTGGCCTTGCTTATATGTTCGTTTTTCTGCCGCACCATCTCGTAAAGCTCGGTCGCGGTGGGGTGGTCGGCATACTCAAGCGCGCCGAGGATTATCCTCTTCTGCGCGGTATTCCTCTGTCTCTTCATCGCTCTCTTTAAGGCGCGCCCGCGCCAATATAATAGTATTGATTATCAGTATTATATCATCGCAGAGAGAGCTTGTCAAGGAATTGAAGCAAAATGCGGCAACGCGCTTGCAAAAGCGCGCAAAATGCACTAAAATACATGTATGTTCAACATTGTTCTTGTAGAGCCGGAGATACCGCAGAATACCGGCAACATTGCGCGCACGTGCGCGGCGACGGGGTGCGCGCTGCACCTTATAAAGCCGCTCGGGTTTGAAATTTCCGACAGGTACTTAAAGCGCGCGGGGCTGGACTACTGGCACCTTGTAGACGTGCGCATATACGAAAATTTTGCGCAGCTTCGGGCAGAATATCCGCAGGCACGCTTCTTCTTTTTTACCACAAAGGCGAAAAAGCGCTACACCGACGTAAGTTACGGCCCGGGCGATTTCCTCGTGTTCGGGAAGGAGACGAAAGGGCTGGACGAAGAGCTGCTGCTTGAAAACCGGGAAAGCTGCGTGCGCATCCCCATGATCGCCGAAGCGCGCAGCCTGAATCTTTCCAATTCGGCAGCGATAGCCGTGTACGAAGCGCTCAGACAGAACGGATTCTGCGGGCTCGAATGCGAGGGACAGCTGCACCGGCACCGCTGGTAACCGCAAAATTAGTTCTTTACATTTGCGCGCGGGTGGTGTATAATAGAGTCGGGCAGCGGATTGCCCGCACTGCGCGGCGCGCACGCGCGGATCAACGATATGAGGCGGAACGATGAAAATTGAAGAAATTATTGCGGCAAGCGGCAACACGGGCAAGATTCGCGAGATCGAAAAGATCTTCAGGGGCGCGCGCATAATCCCCATGCGCGAAGCGGGGTTCGACGAGGAGATCGAAGAGACGGGCTCCTCCTTCCGCGAAAACGCGCTGATAAAGGCGAGGACGGTATGCCGGAGGCTGGGCAAGCCTGCGCTGGCAGACGATTCGGGGCTGTGCGTAGACTTTTTGGGCGGCGCGCCCGGCATATACTCCGCACGCTTTTCGGGCGAGGGCGACAGCGGCAACAGGCAGCTGCTGCTGAAGCGCATGCGGGACGCACACGACAGGCGCGCGCACTTCGAATGCGCGGTGTGCCTGTACCTGCCCGACGGGCGCATGCTGTTCGGCGTGGGCAGGACGGACGGCAGGATACTCGAGGAGGAGCGCGGCACGCGCGGCTTCGGCTACGACCCGCTGTTCTTTTCCGACGACCTTGAAAAGAGCTTCGGCGAGGCGACCGCGCGCGAAAAAAACAAAGTTTCGCACAGGGCGAGGGCATTGAAAGACCTGATGCAGAAGCTGGAACTGCTCGGATAACGGACGGCGCAGGCAAATACTGCGACACGGTCGAAATACATGAAATCGATAATAATAGTTTCAGACAGCCACCGCAACCGGGCAGCCCTGGACAGGCTGGACGGGCTTTTTGCCGAGTGCGACTATATAGTGCACCTGGGAGACCTTTCGACGGACGGCGGATATGTGCGGGGCAAATACCCGCAAAAGACGATAGTGATAAACGGAAACTGCGACCTTGACAAGATGGGCGACGACGAGCGGGTGCTGGAAGCAGAGGGCGTTAAAATATTCATGTGCCACGGACATAACTATTCGGTAAAGCAGACCCTTGCAAGGCTGGCAGCCGCCGCAAAGGAGCGCGGCTGCACGGTGGCGCTTTACGGGCACACTCACGAAGCGCGCGTCGACGAACTTGACGGCGTGAAACTGATAAACCCCGGCAACCTTACGCGCTACGGCATGAACAGCTACTGCTACCTTGCGCTGCACAACGGCAAAGCCGTGGAAAAGATAGTTATGCTTGAAACTTAAAGAGGACGTTATGAGATTCAAACACACAGTTCATGTTCTGATAGACAACTTCCGCGTTACGTATAAGCTGCTCGTATACGTGCTGATAGTCGCGGCGATAACCTTCGGGCTTTCCGCTGCGATAATAGTGCCGTTTGTGGGCAGCCTTTCCGACGTGAGCGCGTTCGAGGAGCTGACGGGCGCGTTCAACGCCATGCTTACCGACATACTCAAGGGCAACCTTGCAGACCTTCCGCTGTATTTTTCCGACATAAAGGAAGGGTTCGAAGGGCTGATGACCTATCTGGGCGAACACCCCGGCGAACTCGTCATGACGATCGCGGGCATGGGAGTGGTTTCGCTGATAAGCGGGTTCTTTATAGGCCTGGGCAATTATGCGGCAGGCTCGCTGATAAACGACAAGATGGCAATGCAGGCGAATGCGCCCTTTGTTGCCACGCTGATAAAGAACCTGGGCAAAGCGGCGCTCTATTCGGTGATATACGTGGCGGTATCCTTTGTCTACACCGTAGTGAGCGTGGCCCTGCTGTTCGTGCTGCTGTTCATAGCGTTCGACGGATTGTTCCTGATTATACAGCTCTGCCTGTTCACACTGTGCATGGTGCTGCTGATAGGCCTTAAAATGATGCTGATATCCGACTGGCTGCCGGCGATAATATGCGGCAAACAGAGCGTGGTGCAGGCGTTCAGATACTCCTTTTCGCGCAAGAGCGGTAATTCGTTTGCGGTGTTTTCCTTCTTCGCTTCCTCGTGCGTGCTCATCCTTGCGGTGAACGTTCTGGGCGTGCTCGGCTCGTTCGGCGCGGCGCTGATAATAACCGTGCCGCTGAGCTACCTTTACCTTTTATGCTATCAGTTCGTCAACTACTGCGACAGCAACGAGATAAAGTACTTCACCGATAAACGCACCATAGTAAAGCCCGAACACGAAAAACAGACCTCGCGCGAGGAGTTTCTGCGAGGCGAATAAACGATGCGGCTTACGGCGCGGCGCACGGCAGTGCGCCGCGCGTTTTTTATATGTATGCCCGCGAAATTTTTAATTTCCGAGCAATAATTTTAATATACCCCCTTTACAAAGCCTGAATTATTTTATATAATTATAGAGAAGAATACGGATACCTTGCGTCCGTTCGGTAACGGGCGCGGTTTCGGCGGTCATTTTTGCCGCACTGTAATGCGTAAATTATGGGAGGAATTATGGATCATATCGCAATTTACAACAAATGGCTTTCGGACGGACGCCTGTGCAGCGAGGGCAGGGCGGAACTTGAAGGCATAAAGGAAAATAAGGAAGAGATAGAGTACCGCTTCGGCGCGGAGCTTGCGTTCGGCACGGCGGGACTGCGCGGCATAATAGGCTACGGCACCAACATGATGAACATATACACCGTAAAGCGCGCCACGCAGGGGCTTGCCGAATTCATAAAGACGCTGGGCGAAGCGGCAATGAAGCGCGGCGTGGCCATCTCTTACGACACCCGCCTTAAATCGGACGAATTTGCGCGCGCGGCCGCCGATGTGCTTGCGGCTAACGGCATACGTTCCTACATGTTCACCGACGTGCACCCCGTGCCCATGCTCTCGTTTGCGGTGCGTTGCCTTAAAACGGTGGCGGGCATAATGATTACCGCCTCGCACAATCCCAAACAGTACAACGGCTACAAAGTCTACGGCGAGGACGGCGCGCAGATGAACCCCGAGGATACCGAAAAGGTAGTCGGATTTATAGAGAAGCAGACCGATTACCTCGGCGCGCCCGAACCCACCGAGGAACAGCGCAGAAAGTTCTGCAGGCTAGTTCCCGCTTCGGTGGACAGAAAGTATTACAAGGCGCTCACCAGGCTCGCCCTCTCCAAAGAGGCGGTAAAGCGCTGCGGCAAAGACCTGAAACTGGTATATACGCCCGTGCACGGCTCGGGATATATCCCCGTAATGACCATACTCAAAAAGATAGGAATAAACGCCACTGTGGTTAAGGAACAGACGGCGAAAGACCCGGATTTTTCCACCGTACAGGTTCCCAATCCCGAATTCAAGGAGACGCTCTCCATGGGCATAGCGCTCGCCGAAAAGATAGGCGCAACCGTGGTGTTCGGCACCGACCCCGACAGCGACAGGCTGGGCGTTGCCGTAAAGAACAAGAGCGGAGAGTTTGAGGCGCTTTCGGGCAATCAGGTGGGCATATTGCTGCTCGATTACATCCTCACGAGGCTGAAAGAAGAGGGCAAACTGCCTGCAAACGCCGCCGTGGTGAAGTCGTTCGTGACTACGGGCATGGCGCGCGCGATATGCAACAAGTTCGGCGTGGAGCTGTTCGAAGTGCCCGTGGGCTTCAAGTTCATAGGCGACAAGATAAAGCAGTGGGAAAAGGACGGCAGCCACACTTTTGTGTTCGGCTTCGAAGAGAGCTGCGGATATCTGCGCGGCACGCACGCGAGGGATAAGGACGCGGTCGTAGCTTCGATGCTGTGCGCCGAGATGGTGTGCTACTACGAATACCGCGGCAAGACCGTTTCCGAACGGCTGGAAGAGATATACAGGGAGTACGGATACGTGCTGGATAAGAACGTATCAATACAGTACAGCGGACTGAACGCCATGCGCGACATGAACGCCGTTGTAGACGGGCTTAAAACCAAACCCGTGAGCAAGTTCGACATATACCGCGTGGCATATATAAGGGACTATTCCAAAAACATAAAGACGGAAGTCGCCACGGGCGAGACCTCTGAAATAGGCTCCCCCGCCACCAACTGCGTATATTACGAGCTGGAAAACGGCAGCTTTATATGCGTGCGCCCTTCGGGCACAGAGCCCAAGCTGAAGATATACTATTCGGTCAAAGCCAACACCAGACAGGACGCCGAGGACGCGATGGAAAAGATGCAGAAGGCGATGGAACAGCTGCTCAAATCGCTGCAATAATTAAAGGCGAAATACAGACAACGGGGCCGCCCGCGCAAATTGCGCGGGCGGCCTTGTAAAAAACTATGCACGCAGATCCGACGCGCCTTAAAAAGACTCAGACAAAATTGAATGCCGCACTTGACATTACCCCCATCCGCGGTGATATAATAAATATGTAAAACCGTGCGGCGGATACGTTCGCCAGGCGCGGCAGAACAGACTTAAATCATGACCATAGCGGCGGGCTTCAGTAGCGCTATGATCGGGGAGGACAGACATGAAAAAATTGCTGATAACGGTACTCGGCGCTCTGTGCGCGCTTTCGCTTGGCGCGGCCGTGTTTGCAGGCTGCGGCGACCGCGGCGACGGTGGCAACAGCGGCAACGGCGGTGGAAATGAAAAAGATTTCACCATAACCATTGAAAACGGCGAAGGCTATACTGCCAAGGCCGATAAAACATCCGCCGACATGGGCGAAACGGTAACCATAACCGTGACCGTTACCAATCCCGATATGTACATACAAAGGGTGCTTGCAAACAGCAACGAACTCGACGAAAACAGCGACGGCAAATACACCGCCACCGTTACTACAAACCTTACCATAAAAGTAGAGATGGGCACCTATACGGAAGTGCTTTCGGACGGCGGGCTCACCTATGATAAAGCTGCCAATAATAACAACACCGTCATAACAAATTCCTATTTCAACAATAGCGGTATTTGGGACAGCGAAAAAGGTGAATATAATTACACCTGTTGGGATCTTGCCATCTCGGCAGACTGGTCGTCACGTCTTGTTTCCAAAGTAAACGAGCGGCTTACTTCCCTAACTTCTTCCAATCAGGCGGTAATACCCGACGATGCAATAACTTATGAGGCGGAAACATCAAGAGACCAGCACGACTCGAACGGCATCATCGGCTTTACCGTAAGGATCGACACAACTAAGATAGCTTTGGGCGAAACATGGCTAAACCTGCATTTCCAAGGCGACAACGGCAGTTCCCCGGACGGCACACTGTGCATTAAAATAAATGTGGTCGACAAGATGGATCTTGAGACCATGAAAGAATCGGTAGTGATAGATTTTAACGGCTTTGCCGAAGAAGGTGACGACGTGATCGTCCGCTTTTATGATAAAAACTATTTAGCCGGTACCTACATAAACGACGAACCTGCAGAACGATATACCGAGTTCAAAGCAACGGTAGAGGCAAGCGGCAAACACACATTCACCTTTGACTATATAAAAGGCCACAGCTATACAATATCGATCTGCAAATCGACTGAATGGATCTCTGATATGCGTGATGAGGAAAACCAGAAAAAAGTACTTTGCATTGAAGAACAAGATAAAGTATTCGGAAACTCGTCAAGCGTGACCGGATATAACCAATACAAAGGCGGCGTACTTTCGCTTGTAGACGAAGGGCTCACGGTCGAGCTTAAAGTGGGTGAAACCTATTACGACCGGCAGAACAATTTATAACTCTCAACGCAACATGACAATGGCGCCGCGGCGAATGCCGCGGCGCCGTTTTTATTCAGCACGGCATACTATGCGTATCAGACTGTTTACATTGACGCCCGTTTGTTGTACAATATATACAAGCCGATTTACAATTCGGCAATCGGCTGAATAAGCCAGGGGAAATCAAACATGGAAATTTTGGGGACTATACTCACTCCCGCGCTTACCATACTGCTGGTAAGCCTGCTCATACCAATGATAGCGGCTTCGCGGTACAAAGGCGACCTTGACGCCGCGCGCGGAAAATGTCTGCGGTATGGCGATACGGCAATACTTATGCTGAGAATTTGCACCGCCTTGTTTTATCTGCTTACTCTGGTAGGAATAGTCTGCACCGTACTCAGCATAATTGACCCGGAAATGATGGACGTTACTTCAGACGATACAGCCGGAATTTGCGTCACTATTACATTGTGCGTTGCGGGAGATATTTTTTCCACCTTCGCCTCTATATCCTTCACCCGCAGAATTTATTACGACGGCCAGACATTTACCGACATAAGGCCGTTCAATAAACAGAAAACTTACTCGTTTGCAGAAATCACAGACATTAAAAACACGGTTACGGGAACTATAGGTATGCAGCCCACCCGCCAGGGCAGACTGAAAATTTATTTCGGCGAAGAATGTGTAAAGATACCCGCACAGATGTACGGCATAGCCGAATTTATAAGTACTTTGCGCCAAAGCCGCAAAGACATACATTTTGACTGACGAAAATTTACGTAAAAAAGAGCAAAGGCAACCTTTGCTCTTTTTTATTTTTATTGATTATTTTTTATTGTTTGCAACATTGTCGCAGCACCGCGCAATGCGGGTTTTATGCCGCAAGCGCCTGACTATGGTCTGCAATAACTCTTGCGAGCAAAGACTATGCGTGACGCGCCATGCTTACCGATTTTGCGGCAACCAACGCTTACGGCTTTTGCATACCGAAAACTTCAAGGCTGCCGTTTTGCCTGCCGTTCGTGCTTTATACGTCTGTGTTCGCGCTGATAGAGCGCCTCGGTGGCGATGGATATCTTCATTATGCAGTCGCGGATGTTTACGGGATGCAGCCAGAAACTGTCGTCCGGCTTGGAGATGTCGAGGCAGTCGCCGAAAACTTCCCGCGTTTTTCTGTCGCGGTAGCCGAACTCTATGTGCACGCTCTCCAGCTGGTTGGGCGCGAGGTGCATTTCGAAGTCCTCGCCGTAATACCTGCACCGAAAGTGCGTACCCGTCATGTCCTGGCGGAACCTGCCCGTGCCCTGGTCGTAATACCTGCTCTTGGGCAGGGTATGCACCGTAACGTCGTCCTCTATGCAATAGGTGCCCGCCTCCACCTCGGCAAACACGTTTTCGCGCTCCCAGCGGTACCAGTCGGGTATGTGCGCAAAGCGGGTGGCGCCCTCGTGCGCCTCCAGCCTTCCGTATTCGGTCATCTCCCACTTTTTGCCGCAGTGCCTGCACTCGAGCGTGGTGCCCGAAGAATACATCTCGAACTCCGTTCCGCATTCGCAGCACTGATAGAGTATGCGGTGCAGCCCGCGCGCCCTTTGGGCGAACGTGAGGGATATCTTGTTTTGGTACTGATAGGCAAAGTCGTCGTAAACAAATTCCTTTGCGATGCGCGCGTTTATCTCTTCGGCAGAGAGCGAATTCACCTCACCGGCGTCGGCAACGCAGATGAGCTTTGCCTTGCACGGCGCAGGGCGCTTATAGAACCTGTCCTTGTTCCACTGCGGGCAGCAGATGAAGTTGCCCTGCGCCATCAGCAGCACCACGGGCACTTTAAGCAGCTTTGCCATTTTGCCCACAGAGGGCGGAATGTAACACTGCGTGCCGTCGAAGGTGTAGCGCGCCTCCGGATAGACGCATATTATGTTTTTAAGCTCGTCCACGCAATACTTCATGTTGCGTATCAGATGCATGTCCTGGATGAACTTGCGCTTGCCTATGCCGCCTGCAAACCGCATGAGGCCTATGCCGTTGTCGTGCATGGCGTCTATCGCCACAACATAGTTGGGGTTGTGCGGCTTTATTGCGGCATAGAGTATGCGGAAGTCCATTTCGCTGGCGTGGTTGCACAGCAAAAAATAGGGCGGCTTTATGCCCTCCATGTTTATGTACTCGCACTCGAAATCCCTGCGGCGCATATCGGGATAGGCGACGAAGTGCTTCAGTATGCCCATGAACAGGGCATTGGGCTTTTTTGGCTTTAACGAAAAGTCGAACGATACGGGTTTTTTCATATTCTCTCCTTAAACAGCAGGCCGAACCTGCTTTACAATTATATTCTACCACATTAAGGCCATAAGGTCAATATAAACAAGTAAAAGCGGCGGCGCATACGCCGCGCCGCCGCTTTACGTTTGAGCCGCGATCATACGCCGCCCTGCGGCCACGTCCTGTTTTCGGCAAACCATTCGGTGTCTTTAAGTTTTATGCTGTTGTTTGAACACCACAGCTTCAGGCTGCCCTGCTCCTCGTCCCCGGCCATGCCGTAGTAGAACACGATATCGCCGTTCATGGATTCAAAACCTTCCTCGTTGTCGCTCACCATGGTGGTAACGTAGATATTTTCGGTATACATCCCCGCCCTGTCGATAAACGCCTGCGAGGGGAACTGGTTTGCCTTTTCGTAGGTGTATTCGTCGGAGCCGCAACAGCAGCATACGACTATGTTTTTGGGCTTTATGACGCCGAGCAGCACGTCATTGGAGGACGTGGGGCTGCCGTGGTGGCCCGCCTTGAACAGCTCGACCTCGGGCAGTTCGTTGTACTGCACGAGGTACTCCTCGCCCTCCTTTTCGAGGTCGCCCGTAAAAAGGTAATTCTTTTCACCGTCTTCGACCTGTTGCGTGAGCAGCATGCATACGGAGTAATTGTTTTCGTCCGGGCTGTCGTTTTCGTAATAGTAGTTATACAATATGTTCATCGAGACGGTCTGCTCGTCATCCAGGTAATATGTGCGCTGCGCGCCGTTTACGCCGTTCCAGCATTCGAGCGCGGTATAAACCGCCGTGCCGCGCGCCTCCGCCTCGCTCACCGCGGTTAAAAACTTGCTGTAAAGCGTGGGGTTGCCTTTATCGGTAAGAAGATCTTTGTTGCTGCGGTCAAACTTTATTATGGTGCCTATGTCGTAGCTGTAAAGTATGCCGTTGTATCTGCCGCCCGAGCTTGTGCCCACAAGCCCCGATATATGGTCTTCGTCGGCATGCGTTGCTATGACGTATTCTAAAACGCCGTCTGTGCAGTACCTGTCTACATAAGCCTTTATCGTGGCGGCGCTTGACTGAATGGGGCCTGCGTCCACCAGCACTTCGGTGTCGCCCGCCTTAATGAGCGCGCTGTCGCCGCTCGCCTTTACCGTAGGCGCGATAAAATGGATGGAGAGGTCGGCAGAGATTATGCCCTCCTCGTTGCCCGCCGCGGGGTCGTTTTCGCCCCTTGCATAGCCGCAGACGGCGCAGGCGCCGTTTTCGCCGCTTTCGTCGTGCGCGGCGGCGTTGAGATGACCGTGACAGACGGAGCACTCGTTCCAGTGCGTCAGAGGGTCGTGCTGCCACGCGTCCGCGTCAAACGTGTGGGCGGCAAGCTCGCGCAGCACCTCATCCTCGGTGAGCTGCCTTTCGCCCTCCTCGTCGTCGAACATATTACCGCAGCGCGAACACTGCCAGTAGCTCTCATGTCCGTTTACCGTGCAGGTGGAGCTCTCTGCCGCAACGTAGTCAAGGTCGTGCCCGAGCGCGCGGGTAGCGACCGAAACGAGCCGTTCGGTGCCGAACTCGTCGGCAAAGTTGCCGTTGCACACCGAGCAGTGATAGTAAGCGACATTGCCCGCTTCGGTGCAGGTGGCCTGCTTTTCGGCGACGAACGTCATATCATGTTCGTGCCCTATTATGCGCTCGATATATTCGCAGCCGCCGAGCGCGGTCACGGCCGCAGCCATTGCAAAAGCAACGGCGGAAACAATAAATCTTTTCATTGTATTGCCCTCCCTGACGGTACTTTATCGGCCCCCGATTGAATTATAGCAAAATGCGCGGCAAATTACAATACCCTGCCGCGCAATAAATTATTGAATTTTGCAAAATTTTACAAATTGACCGCGGAATATGCCTTAACCAACGCAATAAAAAATTACTTATTATTATCTTTTATCATTCTGATATAACCGAGCGGCGTAAAGCCGAGCCTTTCGTAAAGACTGCGGGCGCGCACATTTTCCGGCTCGATCTCCAGAAGGTAGCGCGGCGCGGGATAGTTTTTGAACACGAAATCGAAGAACGCCCTGCCGAAGCCCTGCGAGCGGTATTCAGGCTTTACGAAAATTTCGTCGAAAATCACGCACCTGCCGCCCGCCTCCTGCGAATAGCAAAAGCAGATGACGCCGTAACCTGCGGGAGCGCCGCCGCATTCGAAGATGAAACACTTTGCAAGGCCACCTTCGAGAAACTGTTCAAAAGCGCGCTTGCGGAATTCGGCGGGGATATCGCGCAGCACCGCGGGCGAGGAATAAAACTCGGCAGACATGGCCAGGTACTCCGCCCTGTCCTTCTCCGCTATCTCTCTTATTGTCATAGAATCACCATTCGGGGAATGCGGCCGACGCTCAAAGCGATTTCAGCTGCCCCTCTATCCTCTCCTTCATTTCAAGGTATTTTTCCAGCTTTGCGCGCTCTTCGTCGACGAGCTTTTTGGGCGCCTTGGAAACGAAGCCGCTGTTGTGCAGCTTGCCGTCGGCGCGGCGTATCTCCGCCATGACCTTTTCCAGCTCGCCTTCAAGCCTTGCGCGCTCCTTGCAGGCGTCCACCAGCTCGCCCATGGGCACGAGCACGGTTGCGCAGCCTACTACCTTTGCGGCGGCGCCCTCGCCCGCCTCCTCGGCGGAATCTATGAACCTTATTTCGGATGCGCCGGCCAGCCGCTTGATGCTTTCGGCGTTGGCGTTTATCACGTGTTTTGCGTTGGTGACGAGGTAGAGCGTTACCTTCTTGGAAGGGGCGCAGCCCGTCTCCGTTTTAAGCGCGCGCACCGCCTTTATTACGTCCATGACTCCCTCGAACGCCTGAGCGGGCTTGCGGTAGGTGCGGCGGGAGTTGTAGCGGGGATAGTCCGAAAGCATTATCCTGCCGCTCGTCCCGGGCATTTCAGACCATATCTTTTCGGTGACGAAGGGCACGAACGGGTGCAGCAGTTTGAGCGCGTCTTTGAGCACGTGCACGAGCACGGCAAGCGCGCCGTCCTTTTTGCCCTCGTCTTCAGACCACAGCGCAGACTTGGTGAGTTCTATATACCAGTCGCAGAAGTCGTCCCACATGAAGTCGTGCGCCGTCTCAAGGGCGATGCCGAGCTCGAACTTGTCGAGCGCGAGCGTAACGTCCCTTATGGCCGACTGCAATTTCGAGATTATCCACTTATCGGCATGGCCGAGCTTTACTTCCTCTATCGGCTTTATCTGCCTGCCTTCGCAGTTTGTTATTACGTAGCGGCTGGCGTTCCAGATCTTGTTTATGAACGCCGCGGCAGATTGCACCTTGGCATCGGAATAACGGATATCATTGCCCGTGGCAACGCCCTGCAGCAGCGAGAAGCGCAGCGCGTCGGCGCCGTATTTTTCGATTATAACGAGCGGGTCGATGCCGTTGCCGAGCGATTTGGACATCTTCCTGCCCTGTTCGTCGCGCACGATGCCGTGCATGAGCACATAGCGGAAGGGAACCTTGTGCATATGCTCTATGCCCGAAAAGATCATGCGGGCGACCCAGAAGAAGATTATGTCGTAGCCCGTGACTAAAACGTCGGTGGGATAGAAGTATTCGAGGTCGGAGGTATCTTCGGGGAAACCGAGAGTGGAGAACGGCCACAGCGCCGAAGAGAACCAGGTGTCGAGCACGTCCTCGTCCTGACGGATATGTGCGCTGCCGCACTTGGGGCATACGGAGGGGTCCTCCTTGGAGCAGATGACCTCGCCGCAGTCGTCGCAGTACCAGATGGGTATCCTGTGCCCCCACCACAGCTGGCGGGAAATGCACCAGTCCTTTACGTTCTCCATCCAGTTATAATAGATCTTTGCAAACCTTTCGGGGATAAAAGTCGTCTTTTTATCGAGCACGGCGTTTATCGCGGGGCGTGCGAGCGGCTTCATCTTTACGAACCACTGCTTGGAGACCATCGGCTCTATGGTGGTGTGGCAACGGTAGCAGTGACCCACGCTGTGGGTGTGGGGCTCGGTCTTTACAAGGTTGCCGAGCGCTTTGAGCTCCTCCACCACCGCCTTGCGGCACTCGAAACGCTCCATGCCGCAGAACTTGCCCGCAAGTTCGTTCATCGTGCCGGCGTCGTTCATCACTTTTACGACGTGCAGGCCGTGGCGCAGGCCGACCTCGAAGTCGTTGGGGTCGTGCGCGGGCGTTATCTTTACGCAGCCCGTGCCGAAGGTCATGTCGGCGTGCTCGTCGGCTACGACGGGTATGGGCTTGTTTATAATGGGCAAGACGACGTTTTTGCCGATATACTTTTTATACCGCTCGTCGTCGGGGTTTACCGCCACGGCGGTATCGCCGAACATCGTTTCGGGACGGGTGGTGGCGACGATCAGTCCCTCGGTATCCGAACCTTCGATAAAGTATTTGATGTGCCAGAAGAAGGAGTTTTCGTCGACGTACTCAACCTCGGCGTCAGAGAGCGCCGTGCGGCATTCGGGGCACCAGTTGATTATCCTGTTGCCGTGATAGATGAGGCCCTTGTTGTAGAGGTTGACAAACACCTCGCGCACCGCGCGCGAGCACTTTTCGTCCATGGTGAAGGCAAGGCGCGACCAGTCGCAGGAGGCGCCCAGTTTTTTGAGCTGCCCGACAATCCTGCCGCCGTACTTTTCCTTCCACCCCCACGCGTATTTAAGGAACTCTTCGCGGGTGAGACTGTCCTTTTCTATGCCCTGTTTTCTGAGCTGTTCGACTATCTTGACTTCGGTGGCGATAGAGGCGTGGTCGGTGCCGGGCAGCCAGAGCGCGCAGTAACCCTGCATGCGCTTGAACCTTATGAGGGTATCCTGATAGGTCTCGTCAAGCGCGTGGCCCATGTGCAGCTGGCCCGTTATGTTGGGCGGTGGCATCATTATGGTGAAGGGCACTTTGTTGTCGTCGCGCTCGGCGCGGAAGCACCCCTCATCTTCCCACTCCTTATATATCTCGTCCTCGAACGATTTGGGATCGTAAGATTTTTCCATAACAGACCTCTTTTTGTGTATTTCCGTGATGTATAAGCCCTTAAAAGGGCACAATGACCCGTTTCCGACCGGGATTTTGACCTGCTATTGATTATAAACAAAATCGCCGCCGTTGTCAAACATAACGGCCGCGGCATAGTATGTAGCATAAAAATTTTTAAGGCAGGTCCTATGAAAAACAAACTGATCTCTTTTATAGCCGCGGCCGCCGCGACGGTCACCGTACTGATGCTGCCCGCGGGCTGCAAACAGGGCGAAAATGTACTTAAAATAAACGAAGTAACGCACTCGGTGTTCTATGCGCCGATGTATCTTGCCGAGGCGCTCGGATACTACGAAGACGAGGGATTTTCGGTAGAATTCACCAACGGCGGCGGCGCCGACAACACCATGGCGGCCGTGCTTTCGGGCGCGGCGGACGTAGGGTTCTGCGGCCCCGAGGCGGCACTGTATGTAGAGATAGGCGGCTCTTCGGACGCGCCGAAAGTGTTCGGGCAGCTGACCAAGCGCGACGGCAGCTTTCTGGTGGCGCGCACGCCCGAGCCGGACTTTAAGTGGAGCGATTTAGACGGCAAGGAGATACTTGCAGGCAGGAAGGGCGGCGTGCCCGCAATGACGTTCGAATACGTGATAGAGGAACTGGGCGTGGACGCCTCGCTCAACTACGACGTGGACTTCAACTATATGACGGCGGCATTCGAGAGCGGCATAGCCGACTACTGCACCATGTTCGAACCGACGGCGAGCGACTACCAGGCCGAGGGCAAGGGCTATATCGTAGCTTCCGTGGGGGCGCAGTCGGGCGAGATACCCTATACCTGCTTTTCCGCAAAACAGAGCTATATAGATAAAAACCCCGAAAAGATAGAGGGACTGCTGCGCGCCGTGACGAAGGCGATAAAGTTCACCATAGAGAACGACGCCGCGACGGTGGCGAAATATCTTACCCCCTACTTTGACGGCACGCCCGAAGCGAGCATAGCCAATTCCGTGCAGGCCTATAAGGACATAGACGCCTGGGTGACCAACATGGCTATGCGCCCCGAAGCGTTTGAAAGGCTGCAGGACGTGATAGAAAATTCGGGCGAGCTTGAACGCCGCGTGGCATTTGACGACCTCGTGCTGACGGAAGCCGCGGTGAAGGTCTATTCGGAAGTGTATGCATGAGCCTTTCGTTTGAAGGGGTAAGCTACTCCTACCACACGCCCGCCGGCGAGACGGAGGCAATCCGCGACCTGACGTTTGCGGTTGAAGACGGACAGTTCGTTTCGCTGATAGGCCCGTCGGGATGTGGCAAATCGACCATACTCTCGCTTGCGGCGGGACTGATAACTCCCTCCGGCGGAAAGGTGGCGCGCGGCGGCGGACATTTCGGATACATGTTGCAGACGGATGCGCTGTTCCCGTGGCGCACGGTGGAACAGAACATATTCCTGCCGCTGGAAGTAAAGCACAGAAACACGCGCGAGATGCGCGAAAACGCGCTGGCGCTTGCCGAAAAATACGGGCTTAAAGAATTTCTGAAAAAGACTCCTCCTCAGCTTTCGGGCGGAATGAGGCAGCGCGTGGCACTGATACGCACGCTTGCCGCCCAGCCAGACACGCTGCTGTTAGACGAACCGTTCTCCGCGCTCGATTACCAGACGAGGCTGGCGGTGTGCGACGACGTGCACGCCATAATAAAGAGCGAGCACAAGACCGCCCTTCTGGTCACGCACGACATCTCGGAGGCCATATCCCTTTCAGACAAGGTGATCTCCCTTTCGGCGCGGCCGGCTACGGTCGTGGGCGAGCACTGCATCGACTTTGGCGACGGCAGTCCCAAATCGAGAAGGGCGAGCGGGAAATTCGCCGCGACGTTCGAGACGCTGCGCGGAGAGCTGGGCATATAATTACTTTGAATCGGAGCGGCAATATGCCGCAAATAACGCAGATGAAGTATAATTAGATGAAAGAAAAAATTTCAGCGCGGCACGCGCTGTACCTTAAAAAGATAAAGCGGCGCAAAATAATCGTGCACACTGTGCGCGCCGCAATACTTATAGCCGTTGTGGGACTGTGGGAACTGTTTGCTCAGGTGGGCGTGTTCGACCCGTTCATAACCAGCTCGCCCTCGCGGGTGATAACGACGATAGCCGACCTTGCCGAGGACGGGGCGCTGTTTTATCACATAGGCGTGACGCTGATGGAGACGGCCGTCGGCTTTGTGATAGCCGTGGCGGCGGGCTACCTGATCGCCGTGCTGCTGTGGCTGAACGAGAGCGCCCGCAGCATATTCGAACCGTATATAGTTGTGCTCAACGCGCTGCCGAAGATAGCGCTGGGCCCGCTGATAATCATCTGGATGGGCACGGGATATACCGCGATCATCTTCATGACGATACTGATAAGCATAATTGTCTGCATAATGAACATGCTGGCGGGATTTGTAGCGGTGGATAAGACCAAACTGCTGCTCATGCGCTCGATGGGTGCGGGCAAGGCGGCGATACTGACAAAGCTGGTCATACCCGCCTCGCTGCCGGCGTTCATGAACACGCTGAAAGTAGCGGTAGGGCTGGCGTGGATCGGCTCCATCATGGGCGAATACATCGTTTCGCGCGCGGGGCTGGGCTACCTTATAGTCTACGGCGGGCAGGTGTTCAGGCTGGACCTCGTGATGGCGGCCACGTTCATACTGCTCGTGCTGGCGGGCGGGATGTATGCGCTCGTGGCGCTCACCGAACGGCTGGTGGTCAAAAGGCGCGGCGGATAAATGCCCGCGCCGCAGCTATAAGAAACTTTGAACGATGTGCCGCCGCGGCCGTGCCGCGGCGGCGCTTCATGCATGCGCGCACAGCTCGCGCTCGCGGCGGTTGAGCCCCTTCATCGCGCTCAGCTCGGACATCAGACGCGCACTGAGCTTTTCCGCGCTTACAGGCGCGGCAGACGAATATGCGGCATGCGCAAATTCATACTCCTGTTCGCGCAGGTAAACTGCGGCCTTCGCCTTTCTTGCGCCGCGTACCCTCTCCTTCTGCCTCTCTACATAGCAAAAATACGTCATATGATCGCCTCCCTCTGTTGTTACACCCGATATTATACAGATTATAGTTGACAACTATTGTCATATATGATAAAATTTTTTCAGAATTTTATAAAAAATTTTTTCGGGAACTGTCCGCGTTCATATGTATATTGACTTCGGACAGGTTTTATAACCGTCGGGAGGCGTTTTCATGAAATATCAGATAATGGTAAAGATACTCACGCTGCTGCTCGCGCGCAGGAAGCTGACCGCAAGGCAGATAGCCGACAGGTACGAAATTTCCATGCGCAGCGTATACCGCTACATCGAGGAACTGACAGTCGCAGACATACCCATAGACGTCACGCGGGGCAGGTACGGCGGTATCTCCATAGCCGACACCTACCGCCTGCCCGCGGGTTACTTTACTAAAAAGGAATATGAGGCAACAGTGAATGCGCTGACGGCGATGGCCTCGCAGGTGAACGAACCAGCCGTAGAGGATGCGCTGGAAAAACTCAGGCGGCAGATAAAGGATGAGCGCGTAGACGCTTCGGTGAGCGGCAGCATCATAGTGGACGGCGGCTCCTGGGGGGACACCAAGCGGTTTTCCGACAAGATGCAGGTGTGCGAGCGGGCGGTAAAAGAGAGTCTGTGCCTGGACATCGACTACATCTCGCGCGAGGGCGTGCACAGCCGCAGGATAATAGACCCGCACGTGCTGGTGTTCAAGCAGAACATCTGGTATGTCTACGCTTTCTGCCATACGCGGCAGGAGTTCCGGCTGTTCAAGATAGCAAGGATAAAGAGCGCGAGCTTCACCGGAAAACAGTTCACGCCGAAAAAGATCACGCGCGAGGACATACCGCTCAACTTCAGTTACCGTTCTGACGAACTTGCCGAGATAAAGCTGGAGATAGAAAAGGAAAAACTGCCCGACGCAGAGGAATGGCTGGGCATAGACAACATAGAGCCGCGCGGGAACAAATTCGTGGCCGAGCTTTCCGTGCCCGACGACGACGGACTGGTGAGCAAGATACTCGCCTTCGGCGGGGGCGTGAAGGTGATCTCGCCCGAGGTGCTGCGCGAAAAGGTGAAAGCTGCCGCACTGCGCATCGCAGAGGGCGTGTAACGGCGGAAACTTGCGGTAATTGCGCCATATGCGCGGGTTTTTTGTAAATACATAAAAAAGCCGCGGGCAAACTATGTTTGCCCGCGGCATCTTTGTTCCGCCGGATTCAGTTCATTTCGGGAAAAACTTCGGCAGGTTCTTCGCGCTTGCCTGCAAGCGCGCCGAACGCCGCGCGTATGTATTCCGAAGGGCAGCCGGAGGTGCTTATGTCGAAGCACATCCCGCGGTTGCCGCTGAGCAAGACCGTTACGCGTTCGTACCTCGGAAGCGATTCGAACGTTACGTTTTCTATCGTCGATACTCACGTTTTCAAATCGAAACCGAAAGAATATCGCGTCAAAATTAAGTTAAAAGTATAAAAAAGCACCCAACTAAACCTTTTTACGGGTTCAGTTGGGTACCGCTTGGCGGAGCGTTAGTAACGTAAATCGAATTTTATAGTCGCCAACGGCGTTTAGGTCGTTGCCCTAACATACTATTCATAATTTGCCTTCTACTTGCTTCATATTGTCGTGCACGTTCTTGTTGAATATACGATTGAGTTTGGTTTATAATATCGTCAATCGATAAAACATCATCATTTATCGATATTCCATATTGTTTGAGAAAATTGTTTGCTATAATATAATTAGGGTATGTTTTATAAAAGGTAAAATCTTTGGGGGATATTTTTGTTAGTAGCAACATAATATCAAATTCTTGATTGGCATATTGCGGATTTGATATGCTGGTTTTGTATTGTATAAATATTTTAACTTGCGGCGGTATTTTGATTGCAAATTGCTGTTTTGCTCTTTTCCAACACAAATCGTCATCTCTGCATTTCATAGGGTCAATAGAATCTTCAATATAATTTTTAATTCTATCAGTTGCATCGAATACCCAAACTACCTGATACCCACAAGAAAGGTAGAAAGCATTTCGTTTTGTAATTTCTTCACCCGTAATAGGGCTATGCTGAAATTCAATAACTGTTCCATTGATACAAATATCTGCTCTATGTTTAATGCCGTTTTTCTCAATAACGACTTCTCTATATTGTTCGGGGAATTGTCTTTGCCAAGACAAATGCCACTCACTCATATCGTGCTTCCAATCGTCATAGCAAATAGTCCCTCGTTTATGAGCAAAATGTGTCTTGACCGCCAAAGATTCTGTTGCTCGAATTGTAAGAATCTCGCCACAAATAGGGCAAAAATATTGATTGCCCTTTATTGCGTTTTCTATTGATATTCTATTTCTATTGGTGTCCAAAGCAATAAACATAATTTTACTTTACAAAGCCTATAATATTAAATAATCACATCCAATAAATAACAGTTCCCGAAATCGCTGTTATCGTTCCAATAGTCCTGCCGCCGTAACTACCCTTACCGTTCCCTGCCGCATTACAAGTAACATACATTTTTTGCCCATCGTGTTCTATTTCAAAAACGACATTCTCATAATAGGCATAAGAAAGACACCCATTTGCAGTAAATTCAACTTTTTGCGGTGTTGATGAAAGATATGCCACAATGCTCGTTTCTATATATGTCGAATAATTATTCATCGTTAAAGAAATAGTATGCTTTTGTGGCAACTCTGGCTGTTGCATTCCGGCGTTCTCTGTCACCGATGAAGTATCATTACCATTAGTAGCGGTTGTTGTTTCTGCATTTTCTTTGGCAGTACACCCAACAAATAACATACAGCAACAGAATAGTAAGATTATGCTTAATAGTTTTTTCATAACATACACCTCATAAAACATATTATACACGAATGTAAAATTAAAGTCAATACAACTTAAAACAATTAACAGCATAATCAAAAAACTATATCTATGGCACTGTGGCGGGTGCTTGAATAAACGAGCCTCTGCGGCATATGGTATTCAGGCAAAGAGCCAAGACCAAACGCCCCAAGGGGCTTTTTGTTTGCCGTTGGCAAATAGCCTACCATACGCCTTTCTCACGTCAAGCGGCTTTCGCGGCATAAACCGTCCGCTTGTATGCGATTGACCAAATATCAATACAAACGGCTACAAGCCGATATAGGCGGTTTGACGACGTTATATGCAATAATAAAAGCGGAAAAGAATAAAGAAAAAGAACCTAACCCGAGGGTTCGATTTAGGTTCTTACTGGCGGAGAGAGAGGGATTCGCGCCTTTAGCGGCGCGCCCCGGTGAACAGCGGCTGTCCGCTGTTCAGTTTGCGAAGTTTGCTTTACGTTGCTTTACCCTCACGCAAACCGCTCGCTCACGCTCGCGCCTCCACCCTCGGATCCCTCTAAACGGCGCTGTTTTGGCGGAGCGTTAGTAACGTAAATCGAATATTCTGCCTTATAACCTCGATTATGCGATACTTTGCATAAACTCGTCCATTACAATATTGTAATTTGAGCAGAAAACGCCGTCAAAATTATAGTTAATGCAACAGTTTAGGACGTTATTAAACCCATATTTTTCTATCAAATAATAGGTAAAGGCATAAGCCTCGGGATATGTTAAAACGTTTCCGCCTTTACTTGTACAAGAATATATTTTACATATCGCATTCGTTGCATACGGAAATGTAATTCGCGATTTATAACTGCTATCTTTTAAGGTGATTTCTCCGATACATTTTTCAATGAGTGCAAAATCAAATTCGGACAAAGTATCGAATTGACCGCCGTTATTCTGGTAACGTGTATTGACCGTGTTTACAAAATCGGCAATGCCACCTGTTAATGTTTTATCTGTAAATGATAGATAAAACCGATTATTTATATCAGAAATATGTTTAGAAACATACCGAGATAAATACTCCGCTACGCCTTCGCCTATCCACGCTTCGTCGGTGGGGTTACTTTTTAATGTGACGGCGTGGATTGTTTCGTGTACATATTCGCTTGGGTCAAGCAAGTATATTTTACGATTATTAACATCACAGCACGTTTTAATTTCTCTGTCGGAAACAAAGTATTCGAGATTGTCGGAATACCTTTGATTTACAAAATCGTAACTGTCGGGAGCGTTACTTTTTATATAATTCAATATTTTGGCACATTCTGCATTGCCTGCCGACAAATGATATAAAACTCTTTCTGGTGTATCAAAACTTGCGGTTTCGCGTTTGGAAGAAAACGCATCGAGATTGTAAATCCGATTTGCCGTACTGATTACAAGCGGATAAGACAAAAATTTCTGACTGTATATCGCTTCGTCAAGCCACGACAAATCAAAAGATATATTAAACTTGCGGTTTATACCTAAAAATGAAAGGTATTCGGTTCTGTAATCCGTTAAGTTTGCATTTATAAAGTTTTTGTGTCCGTATGTGTTTATAACGAAATCACTGAAAGAATACGCCGTTTTTATTGCATTATCCGTATTATCATTAAAATCGTCGATAAAGTAAGCCGAAAATAGTGTTAATTCTAAATCTTTACCGTTTGCGTAATGTTCTTTAATTTCTTCATTGCTGTATTCACAATTAAAGGCGTGGGCATATGCTCCGTATTGTTTCCAATACTCGGTTGATTGAATATAAGCCCCTGCAAAAGCCTTTCTGTAACTGCCACTTTTTACAGCACTTTCATTGCAAATTAAAACTTCGTTTTGATATACTGCTTTATCGTTTCCTAAAATATATTCATCGGCAATAATATAGCACTTAATTTGCGTGTCCAAATTGAATACACTTGTAAGTGTAGAATAATCGTCTTGCATTAAATTTATCAAATCGCTGATTTCGTCTTTTGAATTGCTTACACTGTTTTCAACGTGCAATTCTATGTTTTTATCTTTTAATATATTGCAAGTGGTGCTTTTATAATAGGGAATATACTCATATACTTTTGTTTGATAATTTTTGTCTTTGTTACACGCCGAAAAAACTATCAAGCAAGATAAAAGAGATAAACATATAATTAAAATAAGCCTTTTTCTCATAAAACGCCCTCACAATAACGATTATATTGTTTTTCTATTATACACGATTTTGCTATTAAATTCAAGTAAAAAGCCATTGTAAACTTCAAATGGCACTTTGGCGGGTGCTTGACTATACGAGCGGCTCGGCTGCGCCTCGCCGTTCAAGCACCCGCCATATGAGCAGACGGAACAAAGCGAAACTCAAAAGCGCACGGGAACGGGCGGTCGTCGCTGAACCGCTTGGCGATCCGCCCTTATCTCCCGTGCGGCTGTATTTGAGTAGTGATGCCTTGCATGCCGTCTGTTCTTGCATATCGGCGTTTTGTAGACCTTCACATACGGCGCAGTATCCTTACTGTAACGGTTTTGATACGGAAAAGTATACTTTCACCTACTCACGCTTAAAGCGAAAAACAGTGTATAATTTTAAGTGCCGAAACGGAGAAAGAGCCAATGCACAAAAAAATTGTAAAATTTTCCGCTTAAACCCTTGCTTTTTGCCGTTTTCGAGCCTAAATAGTGAGGGGTATTTTTCTTCCTCTCAAAAATCAAGTGCGAGGAGGTGATAAACGTGCTAAAAACAGAACTCGAAATCGTTACTGTCGGGACGCCCGACATAACGGCATTGTCAGACGATGAAAGACGTGTTTTCTTTGAAACGATAATGGCAAGAGTTTTGAAATTGGCAAAAGAACGGAATGAATTGTAATGTAATGAAACGGAACTAATATAACGGAAATGGAATTGACTGAAAGGAATGTTCGGGGCGCAACGTATAACGCCGCCCCATTAAATAGATAAACGAAAAGTGAACGAAGTGAATTGAACCGAAAGTAACCGACAGTAAAGAAAATAACAGAGCCGATACGCAGGCGTTTAAGATTTCCGAAAAGTGACGGGAACGCGCCGTAAAGCAAAGGGCAAAGTATGAAACGATAACAGCGTTGTTTTGTATTTTGCCCTTTTTCTTTTCACTAAAAATACATCAAAAGGAGAACTATGCTGATAACTCTGCTTGTAAAAGAAATACGGTTATTCGACGATAAAATGATTATTATCTACAATACCCCAAGAACGATAAGCCTTGACGAAAGTCAGGGCTTTTCCTTTTATACGGACAACGTGCCGTACCCGATATATATTCAGAACACACAAGAGCCGAGAAAAATAGACTTTCAACTTATAATGCGTATTTAATACGCGGACTATTTATTCCACGTTCCGCTTGACGCGAGCCTCTGCGGCGTACGGTATTCAGGCAAAGAGCCAAGACCAAACGCCCCAAGGGGCTTTTGGTTTGCCGTTGGCAAATAGCCTACCATACGCCTTTCTCACGTCAAGCGGCTTTCGCGGCATAAACCGTCCGCTTGTATGCGATTGACCAAATATCAATACAAACGGCTACAAGCCGATATAGGCGGTTTGACGACGTTATATGCAATAATAAAAGCGGAAAAGAATAAAGAAAAAGAACCTAAACCGAGGGTTCGATTTAGGTTCTTACTGGCGGAGAGAGAGGGATTCGAACCCCCGGAAGCTTTCACTTCAACGGTTTTCAAGTTTTATCCCGCGTCTGTTGCCTGCCGTTTGTTATTGCTTTTTAACAGCCCGAATTGTCGGAAAATCAGCGTTTTGACCGCTCTTTTATC
>ERZ1643246.1508-NODE-1508-length-25254-cov-9.114687_pt1 | contig 25254 bp, 20 predicted proteins | sample MGYA00579265_ERZ1643246 | MGnify/ENA primary metagenome ERZ1643246 (study PRJEB29033, sample SAMEA4952261) | chicken gut metagenome | biome: Broiler Chicken; feature: Gastrointestinal Tract; material: Caecum | place: Ireland | collected 2018 | study: Broiler...
TGTCAAAATAATCATCTTTAATATGTGTTTGTAAAAAGCTAAGGCCGTTTTTTAGCCTTTTAATTTTAAATATGCAATATATAAAAACAAAATGTATCAATTCAATGAATAATAAATTAAAAATATCATTTTCTATTTCAATAAATTTACTTATAACGAAAGTTATTAATAAAGAAATGAAAAATATTATATAATTTATACTAAGTGAGATAATTGTTATTAAAGTAGAGTATCCTAATTTCGTATCTGTTAAGTATGAACACATTATTCCTATAAACAAAATTAAGCAAACTATACTAGAGAAAGAATCTATTTTATACCTAATATTACCACATAAAATTGATATTGCAAATAGAAATATTATGTTTAAGAATAATATTTTTATGTTAGTATTTTTGTAATTAATTATTTTTTTATATGTATACCAAGTAAAAATTTCAATAAAAAATAATTTTAAGATATATATAATAATACCAATATTATCTAATCTAATAAAGTTAGACACTATGTTAAACAACAATATCACCTCCATATAAATTATATGGAAGAATAAAAAAATAATCAATACAAGTAATAGTGCTACTTATATCGATTATTCATATATTACATTCATATAATTAGCCCATCCAACGACTAATCCATCTCATTAATTGCTCCCATAAAGACATTATACTCACCACCTTTTCTATCACACTTTAAATATGTGTTTCTCTTTTGTAGAAATAATTAACTATCTACACATAAAAAATACCAGTTATTCCGTTGAAATAACTGGTATTAGCGAATCAAAAAAGATGGTATAAAATAGAAAGAAATAAAAAAAGCACCACCAAAAATGGTAGTGCTAAATTTGTTTCTTAACTTTATCTACATAATAATATAGAAACTCCATTGGAGTAGGTATTCCTGTTTCGTAATTTACCTTAGCAGTATAGTAAGTTGATAAATCATCAATAGATGAAACTCTCCAAGCGTGAATAATTGCATTTTGAATTCCATTTACAATCGTATTTGCAGACCTTGAATATTTCTTAGATAAATATTGCATCATATTTTCAGAGTTTTTATTTTGTATAATATATAAAATTGCATCGTGAATATATTTTCTGCCTTTTAAATTAGGCGTTACACCTATCAAATCTAGTTCATGAGAAATGCAGTCAGAAATTTTAGCGGTCATGCGTTCTTTTTCATTATTAAAGGATGCCAGCGAATTTGTATTAGTAATAGAATTTCTCAATGTAATAAATCTATTTAAAACAAGATTAGCAGAATAATTCGGTTGGTCTTTATACAAAATAAGGTCAACGCCACTTTTATGCAAAATGTCATAGATTCTTTTTGAATTTATATGTGTGGTGACAATTATAATAGGCTGATATTCCAAATGTAATCTTTTCATATTTTCTAAAAAGTCCAAAGAATCTGTGTTACCAGATGAGCTATTGTTTAACTCAATGTCTAAAACAATACCTTCAGGTTGATACTGACTTACATATTTTAATGCTTCTACATCTGAGTCAGTAATTGCAATCAGCTCAAAGTCATTGCGCTTTTTCAAACTATCATAAAAATTCTGGCAGTCTTGTGCATCATCTTCAATTATTAAAATTTTCATTGCTTTTTCATTCATAAGTAACCTCCTATAACATTAATATACCATAAAATACTATAAAATACCATATTTCGACAAGTATTTTCCCATTTTATAAAGAAAAAAATATATTAAAATAACTAAAAATAGCGAGGTGACATTATGGACGACAAAATGGAACAAATAAAAAGAGGGAAGAGGATTAGAGCAATACGAGAAAATGAGCTGAAAATGAATAAAAAAGAATTAGCAAATTGCTTAGGAATTTCTCCTCAATTCCAAGGTGTTATAGAAGAAGGCAAAGGTAATTTATCTTACAAGAATTTAAAGAAGCTAATGGAACTAAGCGGTCATTCTAGTGATTATATTTTATTTGGCTTAGATGATAATGCAATTGCCGAAACTAAAAGATATTTGAAAAAATACTCAGCAGACCAAATCCTTGCTACAATTAATATTATTAGAGAAATTTCATTATTTATTAGTGATGATGAAATTTAAAATTAAGTGGGGGCGTCCCTTAAAGTCCACTTTTCCAAAATTTATAAAATGCCTATTGGCATACTTCCCTAAAAGTAAACGGAAAGGTGGGCTTCAAGGAACGCCTTCTTAAATTATTAAAAATAAAAGTAAAGTAATAGTTGATTACGAAAGTATTATTTGACTTTAATTGATTATTCTGGTAATATATTCCATGAAAGAAATAGACTAAAAAATTAAGCTTTAGTTAAAATAATAAAAGGAGTATAATATGATTGCAGATTTTTGTATTTATTTGAGTATATTACCAGAATTATTAAGGGGCAAAGTGATAATTTTTTTATTAACTGTTTGTGTTATAATTATGGGCCTTTTAATAATTGAAAAAGTACTTTCTAAAAAACATAAGTAAAATAATTTCCAAAATTTACATAATTTCATATTATATACAAATGTAATATGAAAGGGGGAAAATAAATTTTGGAGTTAAAAGGAAAAAATATAGGCTTCGTATTTACTGGGTCATTTTGTACACTAAGTAAAGCAATCACTATTTTAAAGCAAATAAAAGAGCAAGGAGCTTCCATAATTCCAGTGGTATCTTTTAATGTGTTTAATTTAGATACTAAATTTGGAAAAGCCAAAGACATTATTGAGCAAATAGAAGAAATAGCTGGTAGGGAAGTAATCCACACTATTCAAGATGCAGAGCCAATAGGTCCTAAGAAAATGACTGACGTTATGGCTATTGTGCCTTGTTCAGGCAATACAATTTCAAAATTAGCAAACGATATTATAGACACACCAGCTACTATGGCAGCAAAATCCCATTTGCGAAATGGCAGGCCACTAGTAATAGCACCTTCAACAAACAATGGCCTAAGTGGAAATGCTGAAAATATGGGGAAGCTCTTGAATAGAAAAAACTATTATTTTGTACCATTTGGTCAAGATAATCCAATAACTAAGCCAAGATCTATTGTATTTGATTCAGATCGAGTAATTAAAACAATAGTATATGCATTAGAAGGAGAGCAAATAAGCCCGATTCTGGTATAAATAATTTTGTTCGAGCATAAGTTGTTCGAATGGAGGTTTTCATGGAACAAAAAAATCTTAATAGTTCTACTATTATAAGCAAACTGTGTGCATACTTTATAATTTATAGTGTTGTAGGATGTATTGTAGAAACATTATATGGAGCAATAACCATGGGAGTAGTTCAAAGCAGACGTAGCTTTTTGTACGGACCATTCCTTGGAATTTATGGCGTTGCAGCTGTAGTTATAGTACTATTTACTCAAAATAAAAACATTAGCAGTTTCCGCTTATTCCTAGGAGGTTTTATATTTGGCTCAATAGTTGAATATGTCATCAGCTTTGCGCTAGAAGCTGTAATGGGAACAAAATGGTGGGACTATTCTAATAACTTTTTAAATATAAATGGTAGAATTTGCTTACTCTATTCAGTCTTTTGGGGATTGCTAACAGCAGTCTTAGTAAAAAAAGTAAATCCACACATCGACAATTTACTTAACAAACTAATAGGAAAAATAGGCGCAAACAAGTTCAAAATAATTACTTATTTAATCACATTCCTAATATTTATAGACTGTATACTTACATGCTATGCACAAAGGCAATTCATCATCAGAACAGTAATTAGCAACAACATCAATATAGAAAATAAGGAAGAAATACTTGTAAAATATGAAAAAACCTCTCAGAACAAAACATTAAACAATATAATAAATACATTCTGGGGAGACAAAAAGATGATAAAAACATTTCCTAACATAAAAATAGAAGATGCAAATCACAATGTAGTTTATTTAGATAAATACTTTCCAGAGATAAAACCATACTATATCAAATTATTCGATAAAAAATAAATGAACTTTAGGGACGTTCCTTAAAGTTCATTCCAGTTTTTCCTTTCACTTTAGGAATTTTCAGCCGTTTTCTCAAGTGAACTTTGGGGACACTCCTTATATACTCGAGATAGGAATGGAAGAGTAACGTATAGCGACCCTACATTTGGATAATAATTCTAAAGAGATTGATTTGAAGATTTGAAATGGAAAAATCTTCAAAAGTTTTCAAAAAACAATTGCAATCTAATAAAAAATGTGTTAGTATATCTATTGTGGTTTCAATTGATATTAGAATTTCGAAATATTTTATTCAAAATTTAATCTAAATAATTCTACAAAATAAAAAACATAATAAAGCTTTAGTCAGTTTAAATCATAGTCATTAATATGTTTAATTTGAATCAAAATTAATCTATTTAATAATTTCTTAGTCTAAGTCATTAGTAATTGTATTTAGTAAAAAATTCGAATTAAAAAGTGTAGTATTTATTTGATTTTACATCTAAAAAACAAGGAAAATTTCCAAAAATATTCCAAAGAGAAAAACAAAGAAAACAGGAGAAAAGAAAGCTAATAAAGAGAAAATATAGGTTATTTATTTGTAATAACAATTTGATTCTTATAGTAAAAAATGATAAAATAAGGAGGAAACGAATGAAAGAAAAATCAAACTTAAGATTAGAAAACAATCAAAAGAAAAAAATAAAAGTGCATGACAGTATATTTAAAGAGCTGTGTTAAATACATCAGCGAAAAAATGGGATGCAACAAGAACGATGGAACAAAATAAAAATAATTTGTATAGATTCCCAACTTTAAATTATCCCAAATATAACGTGATAGATATAAATGATTATACAATAGACGAATTAATAGAAAAAAGAACAGGCATAGGCTTGTCAATGGCATTTGAAAAGGCAAGAACAAAAGAAGAATGTTTATACATACTAAAAAAATTAAAAGACAAAAATGTAAATCAAAAAGAAATAAGAGCAATAAGGTTAATGGCAGAATATATTGATGAAGTAATGATAGGAAAAACAAACAGTCTAACAAAAGACGATATAGAAGAAGTTAAAAAGATAATGAAAGAAATAATTAAAGGAGAAGGTGATTTAATGTCAAATTTTGAAAAATTGCTATTAAAAATAGCAAAGGAAAATGAAAAAGCAATGGAGGAAGGCAAAATAGAAGGAAGAAAAGAGGGCAGAAAATTTGGAGAAGAAATAATAAAAGCATTATTTAAGAATAATATGTCAGCAGAAGAAATATCACAAAAAACTGGCATAGAATTAGCAGAGATACTAAAAATAGTAAATTGTTAGTATTAATTATTCGATTGATGTAACAAAAACCAAGAACATCTAAAAAAATTTGTAAAAAATGTAGAAAATTTTGTAAATATATGTTACAATATGTGTATGCAAAAGAGTAGAAAGTAAAGTCTACTCTTTATTTTTTTTAAAAGATTTTTTGAGAGGTTTATAAGGATGGAAATAACTGAAACATTATCAAAACAAATAAAAGAAGTGTCATATTTAACTGCTGATAATACCAAAAGATATAGGCCTATTTTAAGGTTTTTCTATGAAGAGTATGAAAAGATAAATTATATGTTATATAAAGAAGATGTGTGGAACTGCCTGAAGGATAAGCCAAACTTTGAAAATTATACACTAGAGATGTGTGAAAGTGATTTGACAGCATTGGTTAATTGGGGAAATTTAACGGCATTACAAGATACGAATAATGTTTCAACTGTTGAAGAGTTTAAGCATAGGAAGTTTAGATATCAGCTAACGGAATATGCAGTAGAGATAGAAAGGTTAGTAATCAGACTAGAAAATTTACATATTGAAGGTGCTTCATTAGAGCCAAAATTGATAGAAAGAATAAAAGAAGAAATTCAAAGTATTGAAAAGACTAGCCTAAAAGATGAATCTGATGTGATTAGTTTGTGGGAAAACTTAAATAGTGATTTTAAAAGATTGAATCAAGATTATCAGGATTATATAAAAACTTTTTATAATGTCAGATTAGAGGAAGTTGCAAAGTCAAAACAATTTATTGTCTATAAAAATGATTTAGTGAGATATTTAAGAGAGTTTATTAAATTGTTGCAAGACAATTCTTATGCAATAGAAGCAAAATTGAAAACTTTAAGTGAAGATACACAAGAAATGTTTTTAGAAAAAGTATATCTTGGTCAAAAAAAGAGAGTTAGGATAGATAAGCTAGATGAAGAGATTGATGAACAGGAATTGAAAGACAGGAATAAAGAAAAATGGGAAAATATTAAAAAGTGGTTTATAGGTACAAGTATAAGGGCAAGTGAAGTAGAAAAAATAAATGAAAAAACTACAGAAATAATAAGAAAGATTACAAGGGTTGCAAATCAAATAGCAGAAGCAAAAGGAAATGTTAGTAGTAAGAAAGCAGAATATAAAAAGATATGTGAGATGTTTGCAAGGGTAAAAGATATGGAAGAAGCACATAAATTATCAAGCTTAGTTTTTGGGATGTTTAACACAAGGCATATTAAGGGAAATTATGTTAGAGAGACAGATAATATAAATAGTAGTCTACTAGATGAAGTTTCTAATGAATATGAGGTTAAGCCACGAATAAGAGAATATAGGGAGAAGCAAAACAAAGTTGCCATCGTTGATAAAACAAAAGAGAAGCAAGAGCAAATACAAAAGTATTTTCAACGAATTGAGGAAGAAAGAAAAGAGCTAGAAAAATATATACATAACGGAAAGATAGACATAAAATCGTTGCCGGTAATAAAAAGCAATTTTAGAAAGACGTTATTAAAATGGATAAGTAAAGCAGGGCAAATGCAAAATCATGAAATTGTAATAGAAGATGGAAGGAGAATCAAGTTAATATATCCTCAAAATAAGGAAAGGTGCACACTAAAATGTGAGGATGGGAACTTAGAAATGCCAGCTTTTGAGTTGAGTTTTATTGAAAATAAAATATAACTATAAAGTTTAAGGATTAACTTTAAATCCTAATATATAAATAAGGAGAGACAAATTTGACGACTTTTGAAAAATTATTGGAAAATTATTGGTTTGTAAAAGATATTAATCCAGACAATTATAATTTAGTAAAACAGGATTTGACAGACGAAATACAAGACTTTATTAAAAACAAATTGGGATACAAATTAATAGTAAATCCATATTTAATAAAAATGGAAAAAGTGCCAGGTAAACCACAAGAATTTATGGGTATTCAAGAATTTGATACGAAATTAGAATATGTATTTTTGTGCTTGATTTTAATCTATTTAGAAGAAAAAACAAGAGGAGAACAGTTTATTTTATCTGGGCTAATAGATTATATACAAAATATTGTAGCAGAGATAGATATAAATGATATTAAAATTGATTTTACAATCTATTCTCAAAGGAAATCTATGGTTAAAGTATTGAAATTTATTAAAGAAATGGGATTCATAAAAATTTATGATGGTGATGAAAATAAATTTGCAGAAAATATAGAAAATGATGTGTTATATGAGGTAACTGGAATATCAAAATATTTTATGCGCAATTTTTCAAGCAATATTACAGATTGTAATTTATATGCAGATATTTATGAAAAAGAGCAACTTGGCTTAGAACAAGACAAAGGAAAAGAGAGAAGACAAAGAGTATATAGAAGGCTGTTTACAGAAAATGTGGTTTATAAAGAAGGTGAAAATGATCAAGATTATAATTACATAAAAAATTATAGAAATGTAATAAATCAAGATGTAGATAAAATGCTAGAATCAACATTAGAAGTACATAAAAATGGTGCCTATATTTTATTAACAGAAAATAAAAACTTTAAACACACTTTTCCTGAAAATAATGGTATATCAGATGTAGTACTGTTTGTAAATAAAGTTATTAAAGAGAAAACAAATTCGAAAGAATATCAAAGAGATATAAATGATCTAATAACAATATCTGAACTTCAATTAACTAAACTAGTAAGAGAAGTTAAAGAAAGATTTTCAAAAGGTTTTAGCAAAGAATATAGAGAACTACCAGGAGATAAACTAGTTTTAGAAATCGTAAAATATATGAAGCAATTTGATATGATTAGAGAAAACAAAGAAACGAAAGAATATATAATAATGCCAATTGTTTCAAAGATTATTGGTAAATATCCAAAAGATTTTAATTTGAATAACTAGGAATTAATATCCAAAAATTAATAATCTTTTATTAACTTTATTAATGAAAAAATTTACGTTATAAGGAGAAAAAATAAAGATGGGAGTAGAAAAAGAAGCAAATAGATGGGAAATAAAAAAAATAGGATTACTAAATTATTGGTGGTATGATGAAGAAGAGTTTGAATTTTCAGACGGAAGGCTTATTTTAAGGGGAACAAATGGCTCTGGGAAAAGTGTTACTATGCAGAGCTTTATTCCGCTTCTATTAGATGGAAATAAATCACCAGAGAGATTAGATCCATTTAATACAAGAGCAAGAAAAATAGAAGACTATATTTTAGGCTATGGAGATGATATCAAAGAAGAGAATACAAGTTACTTATATATGGAATTGTGTAAGAAAGAGACTAAAAATTACTTAACAATAGGAATGGGATTAAGAGCAAAGAAAAACCAAGGCGTTACTTTTTGGGGATTTATTATAAATGATGGAAGGCGTATTGGCAAAGATTTTTATTTATATAAGGATATGGGTAATAAAATTCCACTAACAAAAGCGGAATTGAAAAATAGGATAGGAGAAGGCGGACAAGTAGTTGATACAACAGCAGAATATGCAGCTCTTGTAAATAATAATATATTTGGGTTTGAGTCACCTTCAGAATATCAAGAATTTATAAAGTTGCTAATAGAAATACGTACGCCAAAGCTTTCAAAAGATGGTTTTAAGCCATCAATTATAACAGAAATAATGTCAAATAGTTTAAGGGGTCTATCTGATGAAGATTTAAAAGCAGTCTCAGAATCAATAGAAAATATGAACAAAACTAAAGAACAATTAGAGAATTTACAAATTAATGATAAAGCTTTAAAGCAAATAATAAGTCCTTATGATAATTATAATAAGTGTATTTTGTATAATAAAGCTAAAAAATATGATGAAAAGCAAAAAAACTATACAAAAACTCAAAAAGAAGCATCAGAAATTATGGAGAAAATTGCATCAAATAAAAAAGCGCATGAAGAATTAAAATCCAGAAAGCAACAAGTAGAAAATGAGTATGAAATATATAAATATAAAGAAAAAGAATTAAGAGCAAATGAAATCTGGAAACAAAAAGAAGAGCAAATTGATATGGAAAAGCAGGTGCAAGAACTAGAAGAGGACTTAAAAACAAAAAATAATTTAGAAGAAAATAAAAAAACAGCCATTAGAAAAAAAGAAGATGAAGAAAAACAAACAAAAGAAAACATGGAAATAGAAAAAACAAACTTTCAAGATGTAAATAACGAAATGGAACAAATAGCAAGAAAAATAGATTATGATGAGTACTTCTTTAAAATGGACGAAATAAAATTGCAAGAAAAATATGATTATAAGCATTTTAAAGAAGACATAAAAAGGTATATAACAAAAATAGAAGAAGGAAAAAAAGCATTAGAAACGGAAAAAATAATATCAGATGAATATGAAAATGCTTTAGAAAATTTAGATAGAGAAAAAAGAGAAAAAACAAAGCAAGATGAATATACAAATAAGGCAAGAAATGAATTACAAGAAAATAAAGAAAACTTTATAGAAGAAATGTATAAATGGGAAAGGGAAAATGCACTTTTAAAATTGAACCAGGAAGAAATGAGCAATATATCTCAAAAAGTAAATAATTATGGAGAAGGAACAGAATATGGTGATATTGTGCTTGCTTTAAATGTGCCATACAACAACAAGACTCAAGAAATGCTAAATAGCAGAGCCTCAAAGTTAGCACAAAAGGATAATATCAAAAATCAAATACACGAAATAGAAGGAAAAATAGAAGAATGGAAAAATCAGAAAGAGCCAGAGCCAATTATAACTGAAAAAGTTAAAGAAAATAGAAAGAGATTAAGAGAAAAGAATATACCATTTATTGAATTATACAATGCAATAGATTTTAAAACTGATTTAGATGAGCAAGTAAAAAACAGAATAGAATCAGCGCTTTTAGATATGGGGATTTTAAATGCGCTAATAATACCAAAAGAATATATGGAAAGAATAAAGCAGATTGATATTGATTTTGTTGATAAATATTTGTATGAAAGCCCAGTAGAATTTAATTATGATTTATCACACCTATTAAATGTAAAATTGCCACAAAACTCAAGCATCAAAGAAGAGACTGTATATAATGTGCTAAAAAGCATTATGATAGAAGATAAAACTGCAAGCACTTATGTAAATGAAAAAGGCGAATATAAAATAGGAATATTAAAAGGAATTGCAGATAAAGAAGAAAAAGCAAAATTTATTGGAATTGAAGCAAGAAAAGAATATAAGCAAAAACAGATTCAACTTCTTGAAGAAGAAAAGTTGAATTTGCAAATTGCAGAGGAAAACTTGGAAAAAGAAATAGGGCAAATAGATGAAGCGATTAACAAGATAAATGAGGAATATAATAAATTCCCTAAAAAAGAAAAAATCGAAAAAGCATATAATAATTTAAGAATAAATATAAACAAATTAGAGGCAATAAAACAAAATATAACAAAATTAGAAGATATTTTGGCAGAAAAATTTGAAAAATTAAAGCAGGCAAAAGAAGAGGTAAAGATAAAAACTGCAAAATTACCATTTGCTCTAACATTAGAAGCTTTTACAGAGAATTTAGCGAGCGCAAATGAGCTAAAAGATTTAATTTATGATATGGAAAAATATCATAATAATTATATAAATGAATATGAAAAAATACTAGTTGTTCAAGAAACATTAGAAAATTTAAGATATGATTTAGATGATGTATTATATCAAAAAGGAAAAATTACAGTAAAAATAAAAACTCTAAAAGGAAAGATAGAAACTATAAAGCAGATGGCAGAAGTATCAGATTTGGAAAAACAGATGGAAGAGTGTTTAGAAAAATTAGATAAATTGCCAAAAGAAAATGAAAAGTTAGCTGGGGATATTGCCAAAGTAGAAGCGGAAATTCAAAAATTAGAAGAAAATGAATTAACTATAAATAGTAAATTAAATAGTTTGCAAAAACAAACAGAAGTCGCAAAAGAAATATTAAAGCAAGAATTAGATTTAAAATATGTAGTACCAGAATATGAAGAAATAAATAAAGTGACAAGAAAAATTTTAGAAGATTATTCATATTTTGATAAAGAGTCTAAAAGTATATCAAACTATTTTGAAAATTTAATTGAAAAATACAGAGAAAATAGTGAAAAACTTTTGGATTACAATATAGAAATAGGGAACATATTTGTAAAAGAATTAGAAGATGAAGAAGATGAGATTAGAGAAATTGAAAAGACACGAACTAGAAGTGACGTTACTTGCTTTGTAAATGGCAGAAGGATTAACCTAAATGATTTAAAAAAATATATAGAAGAAACAATAGAAGAAACAAAAAATTTGGTTGATGATGAAGATAGGCACTTATTTGAAGAAATTTTAATAGGTGCAGTAGGAAGAAAAATAAGAGAAAGAATCTACTCTGCAAAGGCATGGGTAGAATCCATGAATAAATTAATGAAAAGCTTAAACACATCAAGTGGATTGTCATTCAGCCTAAATTGGAAGCCAAAACTTGCAGTCGATGAGAATGAAATAGATACTAAAGAAATTGTGGATATATTAAATTCTGATGCAGGATTACTAAAGCAATCAGACATCAAGAAAGTTGCCACACATTTTAGAACTAAATTTGCAAAAGCGGAAAAAGAATTCACGGAAAAAGGAGCGATAGTACCATTTTACAATATTATCAAGGAAACATTGGATTATAGAAAATGGTTTGAGTTTCAATTTATGTACAAAAAATCAGGAGAGCAATCAAAAGAATTGACAAATAATGCGTTTTTCAGACTAAGTGGTGGAGAAAAAGCAATGGCAATGTATATTCCACTATTTGCATCAGTATGTGCAAGGTACCAAAGTGCAAGGAAGGATTGCTTACGAATAATATCATTAGATGAGGCTTTTGCAGGGGTCGATGATAATAATATTAGAGATATGTTTAGAATTTTAACAGAACTAAATCTTGAGTATATAATAAATTCACAAGTGCTTTGGGGAGAATATGATACAGTTCCAAGCTTATCAATATGCGAACTTATAAGTGATGTAAATAGAAAAGTAGTTTCTGTTATGAGATATCATTGGAATGGCAAAAAACGCGAATTGATAATGGGTGCGTAATACTGTGAAATGATTTATAACAAATTTGATTATTATTGAAAGGGTAAAAAATGGAAGTATTAGAAGAAGCTGTACAGTATTTCAAAAATAATAATGGATATTTGCGATTATTAAAGGGATTGAAAAATAAATATATATCTTATGGAGAAATAAAAGGCAATGTAGTAATCTCAAATCCAACTGATGAAGAAAAACAAGCATTATCAGGATTAATGAAAAGAGATTATTCAAGAAATAAAACAATAAATATAAATATAGCTAAACTTCAAAAACAATTGCAAACAACAAGATTTTCCGGAATAGATTTGAAAGATTTCATTAATGCATATTTTAATGAAGAAATAGTCTCAAAAAAAGATAACAAAATAAAATATCAAGAAGAATTAGATATGTTTTTTGAAAAGATTTTAAGGCAAAACGAAGGAAAATATGTATATAAATATTTGAAAAAAATATTAGAAAACAAAAATAATATATATTATAATTTAAAAAAGTATTATAACAAAGAAAAAGATTTACTGGGAAAAGCACTAAACGAAGCCTGTGCTGGCATAAACAATTTGCCAGAAGAAAATATAAGAATACCAGTTTTTGCAAGCAATACAATAAACAATCCACATGGATATGATAAAAAAACTTTATGCGGAAAAATATTCATAATGCTATTGAGTTATATAAATGGTGTTCCTGTACCAAAAGACAGTGAAAATTTGGCAGAATTATATTACAATAATCATTTATTAGTAGATGATGTTTCAAACATGGTATTGTGCAAGAATATCACGGGATTTATAGATGATAGTGTCAAAAATATAAATATTAATAAAAGATTATTATATGTAGAACATAAAGGGTTACAAGGATTCAAAGAATATAACGAGCCCATATATTTAACAATATACAATTTATCTAATATATCTTCTTTAAAAAAAGATAAATATCAAAAAGTATTAATAACAGAAAACCCAGCAGTATTTATGGAAATAACAGAAAAGTGCAAGAAAAAAGACTTCAAGCTAATCTGCACTTATGGCCAAGTAAAACTCGCTGGCATCATACTTTTAGACTTGCTTACAAAAGCAGGTTATAAACTATATTATTCAGGAGACATAGACCCAGAAGGAATTCAAATAGCAGACAAGCTAAAGCAAAGATACGGAAAAAACTTGGAATTTATAGGATTTGATGTAAAAACATATTTAAAGAATATATCAAAAATAAATATATCTGAAATGAGAATAAAAAAATTAAAACAAATAAAAAGCAAGGAATTATTAGAGGTTTGTAAATATGTTGCAAAAAATAGAAAAGCTGCTTATGAAGAAGAAAACATTGAAAATTTAATTACATTTCTAAATGAACTTTAGGGACGTTCCTTAAAGTTCATTCTTGCTTTTTCTTTTGTTTTAGGCATTTTTAGCACTTTTCTCAAGTGAACTTTGGGGACGTTCTTTAAAGTTCATTTTTTTAATAATAATAACAAGATAATATGATAAATAATTTTGAAGTACCGCGTAGCGACCAAACGAGCGTAGCGAGTGCGATTGGAGCAACCTCTCTTTATTATCGTTGATTTTTGAGGTTGCGACAACAAGGTACAAAAAATTAGTTATCATATTATCTTGCAAAGATTCAAAACAATTTATGAACTTTAAAGAACGTCCCCAAAGTTCATATTGGCAATTTAATAAAAAAGTGATATTATATAAGTGATATTATATACATATTAAAAATATGTGAAAATGCGTAAAAATTATGCAGGGAGGTTACTTATGATAAAAAGAGAGGAAAATCCGGAATTCTTAAATTCGTTTTTGGACTATTCTATTACGATTTTAAATAAATCGCCTAATAGCGTAAAGGAATATAATTACGATTTGATGATGTTTTTGAGGTTTATTAAGATACATTTTAATTTAACTGAAGAAAATGAGCTTAAGAATATTAAGATTAATGATATGACAATTGACACTGTCAAGAGGATTACACTTGATGATATTCATGCGTTTTTAGCTTATATGGCTGCTGAGTTTCACAGCAAAGCTACGACTAGGGCAAGAAAGGTTTCGACGATAAGGATATTTTTTAATTATTTAACTCGAAAGGCACATCTGCTAGATGAGAACCCTGCTCAAGATTTGGAGACTCCAAAGCTTGAAAAGAGACTGCCAAAGTATCTTTCGCTTGATGATAGCAGGAAGCTTTTGGACGTGACTGAAAATGAGGATAATCGCAATGAAGCGCGAGATTATGCTATTATTACTTTATTTTTAAATTGCGGCATGCGTTTGTCTGAGTTGGTTGGAATTAATATTTCTGATGTTGATTTTAGTGAATATAAACTTAATGTTGTTGGAAAAGGAAATAAAGAAAGGACAATTTATTTGAACAAGGCTTGTGTAAAGGCAATCACAGATTATTTAAATGTTAGACCAAAAAATGTTAAACATGACAAGAAAAATTCTGATAAAGCTTTGTTTATAAGTGAAAGAAAAACTCGCATTAGCAATAGAACAGTTGAAAGTATCGTAGATAAGCAGTTAAAGGCTGCTGGCTTAGATAGCAGAAAATATTCTGTGCATAAGTTAAGGCACACTGCTGCAACTTTAATGTACCAATATGGCCAAGTAGATATACGTGCACTTCAAGAGATATTGGGCCATGAAAGTATTGCAACAACTGAGATTTATACACATGTTAGCAATGATCAAGCTAGAGACGCAATAGAGAGAAATCCATTGAGTACATATCATACATAAAAAATTGCCAAAAAGGTACGTCCCTAGTGGTAAAAATTATAAGGAAAGTGATGAATTTGAACAATAAGAAGCCTAAGCACGCTGCAAAAAATAGTGGCCGTGCCTATAAGAATAATAAAAATATTAAGAAAAGTTCAAAGAAGAACTACAATTATAATGACGATGAGGATTTTGTTCCAAAGGCTTTTCAAAAGGATAAGGCTGCTGCGAAAAGTCAGGGTAAGAAGAATAAAAAGCATTCTAAGTTTAAAAAGTTTATACTTATTATTGTTGTAGTTGCTATTGTAGTTGTGGGCATTTTTCTTGGTATTTCGGCAAATACATGGAAAAATCTTGCTGAAGATATGCTTACAAATGAGAATTCTATTGTGCTAGATACTGATGGCAATGAAATAGCTAAAATTGGAAGTGAAAGAAAGAATGAGAAGATAAGTTGGGAAGATATACCAGATAATTTAAAGAATGCATATATTGCAATAGAGGACGAGAGATTTTATAAACATCATGGCGTTGATATTAAAAGAACGGCAGCGGCTATTTTTAATTATGTGATTCATTTTGGGTCATCGTCTTATGGAGGAAGTACTATTACACAGCAACTTGTAAAGAATTTAACTGGAGATTCAACAGATAGTATAACTAGAAAGGTAAAGGAATGGTGGAAAGCGAGTGTATTGGAAACGGCGCTTTCTAAAGATGAGATTTTAGAAGGATATTTGAATTTGATTTATGTTGGACCAAATATGTATGGAGTGGAAACTGGAGCAGAGTATTATTTTAGTAAGTCAACCAAAGACTTGACATTGGAAGAATGTGCATTTTTGGCAGGAATTAATAATTCGCCAAATTCTTATAACCCATTCGATGGAAAGGATAATTCTGAAAAAATAAATAATAGAACGAAAACTGTGCTTGGTAAAATGTTAGAATTGGGATATATCAACCAAAGTGATTACGATGCCGCTTCTACAGCCGTAGATAATGGACTAAATTTCAAAGAAGGGGAAATTCCTTCAACTGATGCTGTGTACTCATATCACACAGATGCATTAATTACAGAAGTTGAAAATGATTTGGCTGAGAAATATAATATTTCAAAGACTTTTGCAACTAATTATTTGAATTTAGCTGGTTTAACTATTAGTAGTACGCAGGATTCTGATGCTCAAGCTACAACAGAAGCTGAATTTGAAAAGAGCAAATATAGTTTACCATCAAAAAATGGCGGAAATTCTTCACAAGCAGCGATGGTCATCATCGATCAAAAGACTGGTTATGTTGTAAGCTGTGTTGGTGGGCTTGGTGAGAAAACTACTGCTCGTTCATTAAATAGAGCAACACAAAGTGTAAGGCAAACAGGCTCTTCAATTAAGCCTCTAGCTGTTTTAGCGCCAGCAATAGATAAAAAATTGATTACAGCGTCTTCTATATTTGACGATACTGAACAGGATTTTGCGGATGGATATCATCCAACTGATTATAATAAGCCACTTGGAAAGATAACAGTTAGAAGGGCTGTAGAGTCATCTCAGAATATACCATTCGTAGAAATTATGCAACAATTGAAGCCAGAGAATTCTATAAAGTATTTGGAGAAGATGGGAATTACTACACTTACTGAAGAAGACAATACTTTAGTTTTAGCACTTGGAGGCTTGCAGAAAGGAATAAGCCCACTTGAAATGGCTGGAGCTTATGCAACAATTGCTAATGATGGCGTATATATCGAGCCAGTATTTTACAGCAAAATTCAAGATAAGGAAGGAAAAATAATATATGAACCTAAACAGGAAACTCATAGAGTATTTTCTAAAGAAGTTGCTTATATTTTAAAAAGCTTGCTAACTCAACCCGTCGTAGGCAGCAATGGAACTGCAACATACTGTAAGATTTCAGGTGTTGATGTGGCTGCTAAAACTGGAACTACAGATGAAAATTATGATAGATGGCTTTGCGGCTTCACACCTTATTACACTGCTGTTACTTGGTACGGTTATGATCAAAACGAGACAATTGAATATAATAACAGAAACCCAGCAGGTCTTTTGTGGGCAAACGTAATGTCTCGAGTTCACGCAGGCTTACAGAGTGCAAAATTTGAAAAACCTAACACGGTAAGCAGTAGAGATGTATGTTCTGAAACAGGCATGCTTGCACGAAGTGGATGCCCTAATACATACACAGAATACTTCTTACCATCTACAATACCAGACCTTTGCAACGAACATACAGGAGATGCAATAAATAGTAATAATACAAATGAGAATAGTGGATTAAATGACAAAGTACATGAGATCATACAAGGTATCACAAATGACATAGATGCAGAAGACCCTCAAGAGAAAAACAGGGAAAACGAAAATGTAAGTAACATAACCACTACGCCAGAGAACTCATCACCATCAAACTCAACCCAAGACGAGGAAGAGGAAAACTATAATGATGATGACAATGGCTATAGCAATCAAATAGAAAATGAGAATAGAAATACTAATGCAAACACAAATACTAATATTAATACTAATACTAATACCAATACAAGCACAAGCACAAATACAAGTACTAACACAACAAACACAAACACCAATACAAATACTAATACAAGTGCAACATCATCTAATAGAAACCAAACATCATCAAATGAAATCTAAAAATTGCCAAAAAGGTACGTCCCCAGTGGCAAAAAATTGCCAGAAGGGACGTAGCTAAGTGGCAAAAAAATTATAGGAGGAGGAAGATTAATGCATCAATCATCTCTATTTGAAAACCATACAAATGAACCTTTAGCTTCAAGAATGAGACCAACAAAGTTGAGTGAGGTTGTTGGCCAAACTCATTTGATAGGCGAAAATAAGATTTTAAGAAAAATAATTGAAAGTGATAATATTCCTTCAATGATATTTTGGGGGCCTCCAGGAGTTGGAAAAACGACTCTGGCTCGTGTTATTGCAAATGAAACGAAATCTGAGTTTATTACTTTTTCTGCGGTAACTTCTGGAATTAAAGAAATAAAAAAGGTAATGGAAGATGCTGAAGCTAATAAGAGAATGGGGATAAATACGATTGTGTTCGTTGATGAGATTCATCGCTTTAATAAGGCTCAGCAAGACGCTTTTTTGCCTTTTGTAGAAAAAGGATCTATTGTTTTAATAGGGGCTACGACTGAAAATCCATCTTTCGAAATTAATAATGCTTTACTTTCTAGGTGTAGAGTATTTGTATTAAAAGAATTGTCTAGTGAAGATATTTTAGTATTATTAAAGAGAGCTTTACAAGATGAAAGGGGCTTTGGCGATGAGAAGATTGATATTTCTGAAGAAGATTTGAAAGTAATAGCTAATTTTGCAAATGGTGATGCTAGGTCAGCACTAACTACTTTGGATATGATAATTACTAATGGAGAAATGGGTAAAGATGGTACTATTAAAGTGACTAAGGATGCAATTGAAGATTGCTTGACGAAAAAGACTCTATTATATGATAAAAATGGTGAAGAGCATTATAATATAATTTCTGCCCTTCATAAATCAATGAGAAATAGTGACCCAGATGCAGCAGTTTATTGGCTTGCTAGAATGTTAGAAGCTGGAGAAGACCCAATTTATATTGCAAGAAGAATTACAAGATTTGCTTCTGAAGACATAGGCTTAGCAGACACAAATGCATTAAATGTTGCAATTAATGTATATCATGCTTGTCATTTCATCGGAATGCCTGAGTGTAATGTACATTTAGCAGAGGCTGTGATATATATGTCATTAGCACCAAAATCTAATGCTTGTGATGTTGCTTATATGCTTGCAAGTAAAGATGCTAAAAATACAATTGCAGAACCAGTACCATTAGTAATTAGAAATGCCCCTACCAAATTAATGAAAGACCTAAATTACGGAAAAGGGTATCAGTATGCTCATGACACTAAAGATAAGCTAACGACTATGGAATGTATGCCGCCATCTTTAGTAGGAAAAACTTACTATAGACCAGGAACACAAGGAAATGAAGTACGTTTCAAACAACGATTAGAACAAATAAAAGAGTGGAAAAAAGAGCATAAATAAAACGAATCTAATAATAAAAAATATATTATAAAGTATGTTATAATGATTTTTGGAGGCTAGTATCATGCAAAAAATATTAATAGTAGAAGATGATAAGAAGATTAGAAAAGAATTAGAAGAATTTTTGAATAAACACGGATTTTTAGCAAAAGGATTAGAAAAATTTGATAATACGATTCAAGATATATTAGATGAAAATGCAGATTTGGTATTATTAGATATTAATTTGCCATACATAGATGGGGAATTTGTATGTAAAGAAGTAAGGAAGACATCTAATGTACCAATTATAATGGTAACAAGTAGAGATAATGAAATTGATGAATTAATGAGTTTATATGGCGGAGCAGATCAGTATGTAACGAAGCCATATAATATACAAATATTACTGGCAAAAATAAATGGTCTATTGAAAAGAAACCAAAAGCAAGAAATACAGAAAATTAATTGTGATGATTTTGATTTAAATGTAGCAGAAAGAGTTATAGAAAAAGATGATAAAAAAATAGAACTTACAAAAAACGAATATAGTATTTTATATTATTTGGCGAAGAATAAGGGGAAAGTAGTATCAAGAGATGAAATAATGGACTATTTATGGGAAAGTGAAGAATTTATTGACGACAATACATTAAGTGTAAATATAAAAAGGTTAAGGAATAAATTAGAAGAATTAGGCCTTGTAGATAGAATACAGACTAGGAGAGGTCAAGGGTATTTGTTGGTTTGACGTTGTTGTACTTTATTAGAGAAAGGAATAAGTATGAGTTTTAAAGAATTTATTAAAGAAAAAACGATATTGATTGTTGGAACGATGCTAGTATTAGTTAGTATAGAGATATTATTACTTGCTTATCATATTGGATTATTAGTAAAATTATATTGTGCTGCCGCCGTTATTTTTGTTGTGTTACTTTCAATTATTGTTGAATATAAGAGGAAAAAAGATTATTATGATGAGCTATTAAAAAATATGAACAAGTTGAAAGAAAAATATTTGATTTCAGAAATAATAAAAACGCCAAATTTTATTGAAGGTAAAATATTAAAAGATATTTTACAAGATACAGGAAAATCTATGTTAGAAAATGTGAATTATTATAAGAACATTCAAGAAGATTATAAAGAATATATTGAACTTTGGATTCACGAAGTCAAAATACCAATTGCAGCTAGTAAACTGATTATAGAAAACAACAAAAATTCAATAACAAAAAGCATTGCTGAAGAACTTGATAAAGTAGAAAATTATACAGAACAAGCCTTATTTTATGCTAGAAGTAATGCAGTAGAAAAAGATTATATAATTAATAAAACTAATTTAAAAGAAATTGTAAATGGGGCAATATTAAAGAATAAAACAACCCTACTAAATGGAAAAGTATCAATAGACCTAACAAATCTAAAAGATGCAGAAGTATATACAGATAGCAAATGGGCAATATTTATAGTAAATCAAATTATACAAAATGCTATTAAATACTCAAAAGAAGATGATAAAAAAATAGAAATTTTTTCAAAAGAAAAGGATGATAAATTAATTTTATACATTAAAGATAATGGAATAGGAATAAAAAAAGGAGAAATTACTAGAGTTTTTGATAGAGGATTTACTGGAGAAAATGGAAGAATTATAGGTCAAAAATCAACTGGTATAGGTTTGTATATATGTAAGAAATTATGTGATAAATTAGGCTTAGGGATAGAACTAAATTCCGAAAAAGGAAAGGGAACAGAAGTGAAAATCATCTTTCCAAAGAATAGTTATACGAATTTTTAATGGCTCTGAAATAGAGCTATTTTTTCTTATCTTACGAAAATGTAAGGCAAATGTAAGGTAAAAAAATGGCAAGGGAATGTAATATGTCTTATAATAAATTTAGAATATAGGAAAGGAGATTTTATGATGAGCAATGTATTAGAGGTGAAAAACATTGAAAAATACTATGGAAATAAATCAAATTTAACAAAGGCGATTGATGGCATTAGCTTTAATGTAGGTGAAGGAGAGTTTGTCGGAATAATGGGAGCATCTGGCTCAGGAAAGACAACTTTATTGAATTGTATTTCAACAATAGACAGAGTAACTGCAGGGAACATTATTATAAATAATCAAGATATTACAAAATTAAAAGGAAACAAACTAAATAAATTTAGAAGGGAAGAATTAGGATTCATATTTCAAGACTTCAACTTACTTGATACTTTAACAGCTTATGAAAATATTGCACTAGCACTAACAATCCAAAAAGTAAATCCTCACGAAATAGATAAAAGGGTCAAAGAAGTAGCCGAAAAACTTGGTATTTCAAATATTCTAAATAAATATCCATATCAAATATCTGGAGGGCAAAAACAAAGAGTAGCAAGTGCAAGGGCGATAATAACAAATCCTAAAATGGTTTTAGCGGATGAGCCAACAGGAGCTTTAGATTCTAAGTCTGCAAGGCAATTACTAGAAACATTCGAGCACTTGAATAAAAATTTAGGAGCAACAATCTTGATGGTAACACATGATGCTTTCACAGCTAGTTATGCAAAAAGAATTATATTTATTAAAGACGGCAAGATATTTAATGAACTTATAAAAGGTGAAGATACAAGAAAACAATTCTTTGAAAAGATAATTGATGTGCAAACACTTCTTGGAGGTGATTTGAACGATGTTATTTAAGTTATCTATAAGAAATATGAAAAAGAGTTTTAAAGATTATGCAATATATTTTCTTACACTTGTGTTAGGTATAGCAATATTCTACATGTTTAACTCTTTAGATAGTCAAGAGGCAATGCTTCAAGTATCACAATCAACACGAGATATGATACAATTAATGATTCAACTTCTTGGAATGGTTTCGGTTTTCATTGCTATTGTACTAGGATTTCTAATCGTATATGCAAATAACTTTTTAGTAAACAGAAGAAAAAAAGAGTTTGGTATATATATGCTACTTGGAATGGGAAGAAGGCAAATATCAGCTATTATTCTTTTAGAAACTATATTGATTGGAATATTATCTTTAGTTGTTGGTTTATTTATTGGAATATTTGCATCACAATTTATGTCTGTATTGGTAGCAAAGCTATTTGAAGCAGATATGACTGAATTTACATTTGTGTTTTCAAAAGATGCTTGTATTAAAACTTGTATGTACTTTGCAGTAATGTATCTAGCAGTGATTGCATTTAATACTTTAACAATATCAAGATATAAACTAATCAATTTATTAACAGCAGTAAGAAAAAATGAAAAAGTAAAAATAAAAAATCCTATTATATCTATAATTGTATTTATAATCTCAGTGGTAGTATTAGGATATGCTTATTATATAGTGACTGGAGGAATAAATGAATTACAGACAGAAGAAGAATTATTAAAGCCTATACTAATGGGAGTAATAGGAACAGTAGGAATATTCTGGTCTTTATCAGGATTTATATTAAGGATTGTGCAATCTAATAAAAATCTTTATTTAAAAGGAACCAATATGTTTGTATTAAGGCAATTAAATAACAAAATCAATACAAATATAGTTAGTATGAGTATAATTTGTTTAATGTTATTTATGACAATAAGTGTGCTTTCTAGCAGTTTGTCAATTAAAAATTCGCTAGATTCACAATTAAACGAGTTCACACCAGTAGATGTAAATCTTTATAAAACAGCATATTTACCAGAAAGTTACAAAAATTCTCATTATACTGATGAACAAAGGGAAGATTCAAGAAAATCAGTAAGTTATACATTAAAAACTTATGGATATGATATGAATAGTCTTAAAGATATTGTAGAATTTCCAATCTATACAATTCCAGAATGGACTTTAAGCTATAGCCTGGGAAATTATTATGAAGCGGCAAAAAGCGAATTCCCATTTCTTTCATATCAAAAGCCAGAACAAATAATTAAAATTTCAGATTATAACAAAATAGCAAAACTTTATGGAGAAGAGCAATACAGCTTAAATGATAATGAATTTATAGTACTTTGCAATTTTGAGCAGATGATAAATTTGAGAAATGAAGCATTAAAGCAAAACCCCAATATAGAAATAAATGGTAAAATATATCATTCAAAATATAATGATTGCAAAAATGGTTTTGTATTTATGGCAACAACTAATGATAATACAGGAATTATATTAGTTCCAGATAGTTTTGAAGTAAAAGACGAAAATACGGAACAATTCTTTTTAGCAGCTAACTATAATGCAAAAACAGAAGAAGAAAAAGCAGAATTAAATAATGTCCTAGCAGGTGAAGTTGATAGTGAACTATTTAACAATTTATCAGAAAAAGGAATAGAACTAGAAGGAATGACAAAAATTAGTTTAATAGAATCAAGCAAAGGCTTATCAACAATTATTATATTTATAGCAATTTATTTAGGTATAGTATTTCTAATTGCAAGTTCAGCAATTTTAGCATTAAAACAACTTACAGAAAGTTCTGACAATAAACAAAGATATACAATATTAAGAAAAATTGGTTGTGATGAAAAAATGATAAATCAAGCACTATTTAGGCAAATATTCATATTTTTTATGATGCCACTTGCTTTAGCAATAATACATTCAATATTTGGAATTAAGTTTATACTATCAATGCTTGCAGCACTTGCATCACCAGATGAATTACTACCTTCAATTATAGTTACAGCAGTAATTATAGGGTCAATATATGGAATATATTTCTTAGCAACTTATTTTGGAAGCAAAAACATAATTAAAGAGGAGGAATAGTAATTAGTACACACAACAGCAAATTACAATTTAGATGAGAGTAGTTATATTGATAATTACTCTCATTTATGATATTATAGAAAAAAATAAAAATAGAAATTTAAAGGGGAGAAATATATGCTAGTAATATTATTTTTTTTAATTTCAATTTTAAGGCTAATTAGTATTCCATTAATAGTTGTTTTTGGAGAATTAGATATATATGAAAGAACTAGAACAATAGTATTATTAATACTCGCCTTTTTATACAACAATTTAATGGGGTTTGTTGCGTGGGCTTTTGGAATTTTAATAGCAAGTTCAATGGGCATTTTTTATATACTAATTATTGGAATTATAATTTTGTTTTATCTAATTGCAATAAACTTTTACATTAGAAAAAGAGTAGATATCAACAATGCTGTATATATAATACTAGTTTTAGTAGCATTTTTGAGTGGGATACTTTTTAAATAAATATGAATATAGAAGGAGAGAAACATAGTGGATAAAAATGATAGAATTATACCAGAACATATTGAAGTTCGTGGTGCAAGAACCAATAATTTAAAGAATATAGATGTAGATATACCTTTAAATAAGTATGTGGCAGTTTGTGGAGTATCAGGTTCAGGTAAGAGTACACTTGCTATTGATGTACTGTATTAGGAGAGACAACTTGCCCTGTGTGTGGCGTTAAATTTAACCCACCATCAGCTGAAGATTTTGCATTTAACTCTATGGGAGCTTGTCCGAAATGTCATGGAACAGGAATATGTGAAACTATTAATGAAAAAGCTTTAATTGCTGATGAAAATAAAACAATTCGTGAAGGAACAGTTATTTCTGAAGGCACTGTAGAAGATATTATAAATAATAAAAATTCAATTATTAAAGGATTTTTAGATGGAAAAGAGAATTTACTTGTTCGTGATAATAAGAGTTGCCATCACATATAGAAAGCATTGATACAGCGACAATAAAAAGAGTTGTAACAGTGGATGCTACGCCAGTTGGAAAAAATGTAAGGTCAACAGTTGCAACATATTCTGGAATTTTAGATGATATAAGAAGTATATTTGCAGACACAAAAGAAGCAAAGAAGAGAAAATTTAATGCAAGTTATTTTTCATATAATCTAAAAGATGGAGTATGCAAAACTTGCTCAGGAACAGGAAAGGTAAATTTAGATATTCAATATCTGCCAGACATGGAACTAACTTGCCCAGATTGCCAGGGGAAAAGATATTCAAAAGAAGTGCTTGAAGTATTGTGGAATGGTATGAATATTGCAGATATATTAAACTTAACAGTTGAAAAAGCATTGGAGGTATTTAAAGATATTCTTTCTATTTATAGTAAACTAGATTCTTTAGCAGGCCTTGGACTCGGCTATTTAAAA
>ERZ1643246.1510-NODE-1510-length-25237-cov-14.933643_pt1 | contig 25237 bp, 24 predicted proteins | sample MGYA00579265_ERZ1643246 | MGnify/ENA primary metagenome ERZ1643246 (study PRJEB29033, sample SAMEA4952261) | chicken gut metagenome | biome: Broiler Chicken; feature: Gastrointestinal Tract; material: Caecum | place: Ireland | collected 2018 | study: Broiler...
AACCTGTGACATCATGCTTGTAAGGCATGCGCTCTCCCAGCTGAGCTATGCTCCCGTGATCAAGTCTGCTTGGGTTTCGCTTTGGTTTTGCTCGGGTCAAGCAGCGAAGGTTATTATACTAGACGCACCCCCACTTGTCAACCATTTTTGAGAAATTTTTTTAGATATTTTTCGCCGCCCCCGAAAACGCCCCGAGGGCGGCGGTTTTACGTTATTTCTCCAGGGATGCCAGCAGGGTTTCCAGGTCCTCTTTGGAGTATTGATAGACCTTGTCACAGAACTGGCAGGTCAGCTCCGCCCTGCCCTGCTCCCGGATCAGGTCCTCCAGCTCCTGGCGGCCCATACTGATGAGAGCCCGGCTTACCCGGTCCCTGGAGCAGTAGCAGCGGTACTCCACCGGCTCCTCCGACAGGACCTCCAGCTCAAAGTCGGACAGCACCTGCTCCAGCAGCGTGCGGGCGTCCATGCCGCCCCGCATGGCCTCGGTGACCGCCCCCACCCGCTGAATGCCGTTTTCCACCGCGGTGATCACGCCGTCATCCGCTCCGGGCAGCAGCTGGATCAGGTAGCCGCCGGCACACAGCACGCTCTGGTCCACATCCACCAGCACCCCCAGGGCGCAGGCGGTGGGAATCTGCTCGCTCTCTACAAAGTAGGAGGTGATATCCTCCGCGATCTCCCCCGACACCAGCGGGACGGTGCCCACATAGGGCTCCTTCATACGCAGATCCTTGATGACCGTCAGGGAGCCCTCCCGCCCCACGGCGGAACCCACATCCAGCTTGGCGGGGCCCTTCAGCGGCAAGTCCACCAGGGGATTGACCACGTAGCCTCTGGCGTTGCCCTGACTGTCGGACACCACTGTCATACTCCCCAGGGGGCCGTCCCCCTTGATGCGAAGGGTCACGGAGCCCTCCTCCGCCTTGAGCTGATTGCCCATCATGGAGACCGCCATCAGACCCCGCCCCAGGGCGGCGGTGGCCACCGGCAGGGTCTTGTGGATCTGCCGGGCCCGCTCCACCATCTCCCGGGCGGAGATGGCCGAGGCCTTCACCGGCGCGTTTTTTGCCAATGCGCGAATAATTGTATCTGCCATGTTTTCAGGTATCCTTTCGTGCGGCGAAAAAGATGCGCCCCTCCCCTGCTCTGGGGGGAGTCATCCGCAGCTCGCCGTATTGCTTGATCCGCCGGAAGCCCGCCTGACGCAGCAGCTCCTCCAGCTCCTCCGGCTGGTACGCGAATTCCTCGTGTACCTCCTCCCAGCGGCGCCACAGGCCGTTTTCCTCCCGCTGGAAGATGTCCATGCCGTAGGTACACACCCGCCGCCGGGGCGAGTAGTCCGCCCGCCAGACGCAGTAGGACGTCTCGTTCTCATCCAGAAAGATCTGTCCGTCCAGCCCCTGCAGCTTGTCCGGCGTATTGATGTCAAACAGAAACAGGCCGCCGGGCATCAAAAAAGTGTGCACACGTTGAAACGCCCGGGCCAGTTTCCCGGACCGGGTGACGTAATTGATGCTGTCCAGACAGCACACGCAGGCGTCGATGGTACCGTAGAGATCCAGTTCCTCCATGGCCTGGTGGAGGAAAATGGGCTCCGGCTCCCCCACGCCCCGGCACTTCTCCGCGGCCTGGGCCAGCATCTCCTCCGACAGGTCGGCGCCAATCATCTCATATCCCCGCAGGGCCAGGAGCCTGGTCAGGCTCCCAGTGCCGCAGGCCAGATCCAGCACGGTACGGATGGGCAGCCTGCTGCGGGCAAAGTGCCGCTCCACATAGTCCGCCCAGCGGTCATAGTTTACATCCTCCGTAAACTGGTCGTAGCACTGGGCCAGATATTCATACGCCATGCTCCGCCTGCTTCTCCTTGATCCGGGGCAGCACCGCCTGATAGCCGTCCGCCCCATACTGCAGGGAGCGGTTCACCCGGCTGATGGTGGCGCTGGAGGCGCCGGTGCGCTCCAGAATGTCATTATAGATCATGCCGTCCGACAGCAGCATGGCCACCTCAAACCGCTGCTCCATGGCCCGCAGTTCCGCCACCGTGCACAGGTCGGAGAAAAACTTCTTGCACTCGTCCAGATCCTGCAGCGTGAGGATTGCCTGATAGAGCAGATCTCCATGCTCCCGCTTTTCATTTTTTGTCATAGGCAGTCTGACCTCCCATTTGTACTGACGCAAGCGTTCTTTTTGTATTTTACCAAAGTGAAGTATGGAAGTAAACTGTTTTTCACCACTTTTAGAAAAAATGCATAAACTAAATAGAAATTATTTCCATTTTAGGAGGGATCGCAATGGATCCGAAGCACAAGGGAGCGCAGGCCCCACCAGAGGCCCGGGTCTTGCTGTGGGAGGGGGAACCGGTGCTCTCCTTTTTCCCGCCCAAGGTGGCCCTTCCTCTGGGCACACCCAAACGGGTGACGGCCTACTACCGCCGGCTGGAGCAGATGTGGCGGGACCGCTGGGAAAAAACCGTCTATCCCCGGGCCTGCGTCGCGGCCCAGACCGCCCGGAACACCTCCCGCCCCTTTGACCCCTGGACCGCCGGACTGGAGGCGGAGGCGGAACAGGACGGCGATATACTCCGGGTCCGGTGGGAGGCGGCGGAAACCGCCGGCGGCCGGCGCTGCGCCCTGAACCAGGAGGAGCTGTGGCAGCTGCCAAAAGGAACTCCCGTGATCCCGGCCAAAGGGACAAGGAAAAAACGGCAGGAGGATCCGGCGTAAATTTATTGATTTTTTTCGTCCCTTTACCTTGTCCAACGGGGAAAACAGGAATATAATATCCCATGTCGGGGCAGGCTGTTTGACGCCCGCCCCACGACATTGCCGGCGGGAAAAGGCCAATGCGCGAATCCCCGCGGCAGGAGGAATCATTATGGTAAAGGCGATTGTCGGCGCAAACTGGGGCGACGAGGGCAAGGGCAAGATCACCGACCTGCTGGCCGAGCAGTCGGATGTGGTCATCCGCTTTCAGGGCGGAGCCAACGCCGGGCACACCATCATCTGCGACTATGGGAAATTTGCCCTGCATCAGCTCCCGTCCGGCGTGTTCTACCCCCACATCACCAACGTCATCGGAAACGGCGTGGCGTTGGATGTCAACAAGTTTGCCGCTGAGCTGGAGCATCTGAAGGATGGCGGCGTTCCCGCGCCCCACATCATCGTGGACCTGCGCACCCAGCTGCTGATGAGCTACCATGTGCTGCTGGACTCCTATGAGGAAGAGCGCCTGGCCGGAGCCGCCTTTGGCTCCACCAAGTCAGGAATCGCCCCGTTTTACTCTGACAAATATGCCAAGATCGGCATTCAGGTGGCCGACCTGTGGCATGAGGACCGGCTCAAGGGTCAGCTGGCCCACATCTGCGAGCTGAAGAACGTGCTGCTGGAGCACCTCTATCACAAGCCCAGTCTGGATCCCGACGCGCTGTTCGAGGAGCTGATGGGCTACCGCAAGCTGCTGGAGCCCTATGTGGGCGACGGGGTGAGCTTTGTCCACCGGGCGTTGAAGTCCGGCAAGCAGCTTCTGCTGGAGGGGCAGCTGGGCTCCATGAAGGACCCCAATCTGGGCATCTGTCCCATGACCACCTCCTCCCACACCCTGGCCGGCTTCGGCACAGTGGGCGGCGGCGTGCCTCCCACGGCGCTCACCGATATCATCACCGTCACCAAGGCCTACTCCTCCGCAGTAGGCGCCGGCGCCTTTGTCAGCGAGCTCTTCGGCGATGAGGCAGAGGAGCTGCGCAAACGGGGCGGCGACGCCGGCGAATACGGCGCTACCACCGGCCGGCCCCGCCGGGTGGGCTGGTTTGACACCGTTGCCACCCGCTACGGCTGTATGGTTCAGGGCGCCACCCAGGTCGCCCTGACCGCCATTGACTGTCTGGGTTACCTGGACGAGATCAAGGTGTGTACCGGCTATGAAATCGACGGCCAGGTTACCCGCGATTTCCCCGTGCCCGCCCTGCTGGACCGGGCCAAGCCGGTGTACCAAACTCTGCCCGGCTGGAAATGCGACATCCGGGGCGTCACCGATTATGCCGCCCTGCCCCAGGCCGCCCGGGATTATGTGGACTTCATCGAAAAGGAGATCGAGGCGCCTATCACCATTGTCTCCACCGGTCCCAAGCGCCACGAAATCTGCTATCGGAAATAAGCAGCGCAAAGGCAGGAGGCGTACCGCCGGCAGCGGCGGTACGCCTCCTATTACTATGCATCCAGCACATTGCCGCAGACAGAAAAATGGGGTACAATGGGAATTATACTGAGTAAAGGTTCGGGAGGAATGGAGCATGAAGTGGGTGCGCAGAGGGATGGCAGCAGCAGCTCTGGCTGTGCTGGGCGTCTCTCTTGTTACTCTGCTGCTGCTGGGGCGCTGCTGTGCGCCGTCGGCAGACGACTTCGGATATGGCGCTCCGGTGCATTTTGCCCTGGAGGCCGGGCTCGGCCTGCCCGGGGTATTGGGTGCCATATGGGAAAACCTCCGCTATACCTACCAAAACTGGCAGGGAACCTTTGCCTCCATTCTGCTGTTTTCCATTCAGCCCGGCGCCTTCTCCTGGAACGCCTATCCCCTCACTGTCCTGATCATGCTGGCCGCCATTATCCTTCCGGTATTTCTGACCCTGGGCTCCCTGTACACAGAGAGTCGGACCTGGACGGTGCTGCTCGGCAGTATCATCTCCCTGCTAAGCGTACAGTATCTCCCCTCCCCGGCAGAGGGGATCTTCTGGTGGAACGGCGCTGCCCACTACCTGGCGTTCTGGTTCCTCGGCGTGAGTATGACCCTCTGCCAGCTCCGTCTGGAGCGGTGGAAGTGCCGGGGTGTGCTTTTTGGGCTTCGCCTGGTTCTGGCGTGCGCGGGCTGCTTTTTTGTGGGAGGCGGCAATTATTCCACCGCCCTGATCTTTGTCCTGGTGTCCGCCGTCTTTACCGTGCTCGCCTTGCTCAGGCGCGTTCCCCGGCACATTGCGGCAGCGAATCTCCTTATGACCCTTTCTGCCGCCGCCGGACTGGTGGTAAGTATGGCCGCCCCCGGCAACGCTGTGCGTCAGGCCGGCCTGGAGCAGCTTCCCCCCTTCACCGCCATCCTCCGCTCCTTCCAGCAGGCAGGGCAGGACATTGCAGCTATGACGGACGAAACGGTTCTGGCAGGTCTGCTGCTGACAATTCCCCTGTTCCTCCTGTCTGTCCGTGGGAGCGGTTACCGCTTTCGGCTGCCGCTGCTGGTGCTGGGCGGATCTTTCTGCGCCTTTGCGGCGCTCTACACCCCTCCCCTCTACGCTATGGGGGTCAGCGCGGTTCCCCGGATGGAAAATCTGTTTTGGCTGGCCTACATCTTTCTGGTCTTTGGAAATGGGTTCTACCTGGCCGGGTGGCTGTCCTGCCGTCTCTCGGCGGAACGCTCAGGAAAGGGCCGCCGGGTTCTGGGTACGCTGGCCGGCGTCGGGGGAGCGGCTCTGCTGGTGGCGCTGTGCTGCCAGTTGGAGGAGAGTAACGCATACCTGGCTTACCAGGATCTTCACAGCCCGGAGCTGAGCGCCTATCTCCAGGAGCGGGAATCCCGCCTGGCGCTGAGCGAGGATCACACCACCCCTCCCCCCCGCTTTACCGCTATAAGCGATTATCCAGTTTGTTTTCCCGTCAACCAGCTGCTCACCTGGACGTCGGACGTGCTGGTAGACGGCGTGCCTGCGGATCTGCCCTGCTACCACACCTGCGGCGGCGAAGTAACTTACGTGGGATTGGAACGGGCGCTGAGCTTCTTTCACAGCGGCAAGCCGCTGGACAGCTCAGATTTTTCCGCTACCTTCCGAATCGGCGGCGAGTTCTGCGTGCCTCTGCGGGAGCTTTGCAATTGGCTGGGCTATACCGTTACCTACGATGTTACGATTGATACCATCTCCATCATCACCACGGCCTGACGGCAACGAAAAAACGGGAGGGGGCGTTTCGCCAAATGGCGAAACGCCCCCTCCCATTATGCTCTCCCCAACCTGTGAGGCAGGTTGCTCATTCATACGCCCCGGACACAGTCCCGGAGCGCCCGCCAGGGACTCCCGGACCAAAACTCCCGGGCCATTCCCGTAGGAATTCCCTTCCGCAGCAGCTCATATCCCGCGGCTCTCCGGCTGGTCTCCATGGTAATCTCTTTCTTCATGACGATCGCTCCTTTCTGTCCGGCGCTCTTGCCTTCCTTCTGGCTTTAGTATACAATAAGATCACGCATGAATCAAACGAATCTTTTTCATCTTTTACATGATCAAAAGGAATGACAGGTATGAATCTGACCAAATACCAGGCGCTGCTGAAGACAGTGGAACTAGGCAGTATTACCAGAGCCGCGGAGGCCATGGGCTATACCCAGTCCGCCCTGAGCCGGGCCATTGCGGATCTGGAGCGGGAATGGGATCTGGAGTTGCTGACCCGCAGCCGGAGCGGGGTGGCGCTCAGCTCCGACGGCAATGTGCTGCTGCCCGCCATCCGGAGTTTGTGCAACGCCGCCAAAATGCTGGAGGAGCAAGTAGCGGAGCTGCACGGCATGACCCGGGGCACCTTGCGGGTGGGCACCTTTACCAGCGTCTCCATCCACTGGCTGCCCGGTATTATGAAAGTCTTTCTGGATCGCTACCCCGGCATCCATTTTGAGCTGGTAAGCAGCTGGGAGTTTGCCGAAATTGAGGACCTGATCCGCCGGGGGGAGGTGGACTGCGGATTTCTCCGGGTCCCCGCCGGAGAGGGCCTGGACACCATCCCTCTGCGGCAGGACCGGCTGCTTGCCGTACTTCCCCCCGACCACCCTCTGGCACACGCCCCCTGTTATCCCATCGCCCGCTTTACCTAGGAACTATACATTCGCATTTCCGAAGAGCGTGACATGGAAATCAGCCGGATTTTTCAGGAGGAAGGGGTTCGTCCAAATCTGCAATACAACGTCAATGACGATTTTGCCATCCTGGCTATGGTGGAGCAGGGCTTGGGTGTCAGCATCATGCCGGAACTGGTTCTGCGCGACTCCAACCGGCGTTTTTCCGCAATCCCGCTGGATCATCCCCGATTTCGGGAAATCGGACTGGCTGTCCGCAGCGGAAAGGCCCCCTCTCCCCTCACCTCCCATTTTTTGTCCTGCGTCCAGGAGCTTGTGGCGCAGATGGACCCGGATATCTCCCCAGAATAAATTTCTACCCTTGACAAACGGGAATGCCAACACTATAATAATACGTGCTGATTATCTGCTTTGCATCTCAAACAGACTGCAGGCAGAAGATATCCGGGTGTGGCGAAGCTTGGTATCGCGCTTGGTTCGGGTCCAAGAGGCCGTGGGTTCAAATCCCGCCACTCGGACCAAAAATCCGCTATTTTCGTGAGAAAATAGCGGATTTTTCTTGCTTTTTGTTACGAAATCTCGGGTCAAAAAAGTGGTCTCAAAAATTGACCACATAAATACCACAGTCAGGTTTTCCGTTTGACCACTTGCGGGAGGATTGCCGGGCTGTCCTCCCGCCATCAGAGCGTTTCTGGCTGTGCAGGGATCCGCGAAATTAAGATTTAACGGAACTCCTATGTAACCCCATAATCATCACTATACAAGTAGATCATCTCAGTGGACTCATCAGATCGTGCCAGCGCCTCGATTGGGTAGATACCACTTGAACCGTTAAACGTAGGCGACAGCGGAGTGAAAACGTATTCGTCGCTTGCGTATTCCTCCGGAAGGGTTACCATCAGTTCTTCCCATGTGTCTCCGCCGTCGGCCGTCCACCAGATGTCTGGCCCCTCATCCTCAAAATAGCGATAGCTGATAAATCCGATTTCCGCAGTGGAGAATCCTGCGCCGGTCACCACACCGTAGTGTTCCCCAGCATCGTAAGGGTTCCCGATTTCCGACCAGGTATCACCGCCGTCGGCTGTCAGATAGATGTGGATGGGCTGATTCCCCATGGACGCCGGGAGTGTCATCACAAGATGGCCGCCTTCATCCCAAAACCCAATAAACACGCCATTCGGAACCACGCCTTCTCTTAGTTCCCCGTACGCCACCATTTTGTCGCTGCCCTCGACCACCGCTTCTTTCCACGTTTCTCCGCTGTCGCTGCTGAGTAAAATTCGGGTCGGAGAGTCCGGCAAGATAACCGCAATATTGTCATTGTTTAGATAGACCCACTGGCCCTCGGCAAGCTGCTCTTGAATCATTGCCGGATCGGTGGTATAGCCGTGACGGACCAACGCCGCACGTATCCAACCCACCAAATCACCCCCCAATGCCGCCGCCACAGCGGTGGTCACGGTGATGATGACGGCAAGGCAGGCAGCAGTACCCCCCATCTCATCCAGCGACGGGATTGTGGGCGCTGATACGACTTCGCATCACGGACTGCTTCATCATTGACCATTCCAATGGCGTCTATGATTTGATCATTCTTCATAAAGAAGTCCCCTGCCTCTCCAAATAATCCCGCAAATTATTGCATGTTCTATGCAACATAACTTTTACCTTGCTTTGAAAAAATTCAAATTGTTGACAAATTGAAGCAGTCAAAACCTCCGGCTAAGCCGGAGGTTTTGACTTTTACTTCTTCGGACAATATGATCCGAAAATGAGAAGAACTGTAATAATTCCTTTAAAAAATAATACTGAAAAAATATTGTCCTCCATAAATAATCATGTTATGATATTGACAACATTGTTTATCATATTGTTTACAACGAGGAGGGTTTGCGATGGCAACAGCAAACGATCTTTTGACCCGAGCTATAGATGAAACAAAGCATTTGAAGCATAACGAGATTTTTCTTGTGCGAGATTTGTTTAAAGGTTATGAATGGAACAGAATATCTCGTAGTGATCGGTTATTATTAGGTACTCTGTTTCTCAATTATGTGCATACTGCTGGAACATATATAGAGCCTATTGAAAAAACTTCCTCCCGACAACAAAAGTATAGAGTGAATAGGCCATGAACCGACTCTTGTCGCAAATATAAAATGAGGGAGATTTTTTATGAAAGCAGAATTATATAAACGACTTTTTAAAGCTATATATACAGAAGATATAGTTTCTTTAAAAAAGATTGCCATTACAATTATTCAAGAGGAACGAAAACTTGGTCATAATGTGCTGGCGGATTCATTAGAAAAGCTAACGATCACAGAAAAACCTAAATATACTTTATTTGATAGCCGCCGAAATGAAACAGGATTGGCTTCATTGCCTAAAAGCAAACGGAATAATTCACAGTTGGTTTCTTATATTCCTCGCGAACAGTTGAAGCACCATATGGTTTTACCGGAAGGTGTGGAAGAACGACTGTTATCTATTGAACAGGAATACGCAGCACGTGAGAGGCTAAAAAGATACAACCTTGTTCCCAAAAGGAAAGTGCTGCTTTATGGCCCGCCAGGATGTGGAAAGACTATGAGCGCAGAAAGAATTGCTTGGAATTTAGGTCTTCCATTACTGAAAGTCAGATTTGATTCTTTGCTTTCTTCGTATTTTGGGGAATCCGCATCTAACCTTCGTATGGTTTTTGACTATTGTAAAAATGAACCTGTGGTCTTATTGCTTGATGAGTGTGATTTCATAGCAAAATCTAGAACAACAACGCAAGATGTTGGTGAAGTCCCTAGAATCGTAAATATGCTCCTTACTTTGCTTGACGAGTATGATGCACCTGGTTTGGTAATTGCAACTACCAATTTGAAAGTATCTCTTGACGAAGCTCTTTTTCGGAGATTTGATGATGTAATTGAAATGGCGTTGCCCGGCAAGATTGAACGCAAACGATTACTTGAAATGACATTATCCGCCATTCCCACTGCACCAGATATAAATTTGGATAGTATTGCGGAACAAATGGATGGTTTTTCTGCTGCCAATGTTGTTTTGATTGCTCAAAGGGCGGCCAAAATAAGTATTCTTTCAGGTAATAAAAAAGTATGTTACGACCATTTTTCTAAAGCTCTAAAAGAGAGTTTAAAGTTTTAAAGGTAAGGAGGTAATCTTATGCCCGAAAATAGAGATTTTTCTCATTTGCCACTTCCATTTTTGTATAGAGGAAAACCAAAGCTACGCGGGTTTAATTCGCCTTCTAAACGAACCAACCGTAATCGTAATAATAGAGCACACCATGGCGAGTATTTGAAACGCCGTTCGTCTGAATTGTCTCGGTTTTGGAAAGAACGACGCATAAATCGTTTAGGAGAAGATCTGCCGGAGATACAAGTAGGTATCCCAATTCTACTAGAAATTGAGCCCTCCAGTAATATCGAATTTTTAAGAGGACTTGGTTTTGAAATCGTTTGTGAAATTGAAGATGGCTTTATTATAGTTGCGTCAGAAGATATTGATCTAACTCGTTTTAACCAAAAAACGAATGAATTTATTCAAAATATTTCTTTGCGCTGTAACACTCCTGCTAAGGTATATGCACTGTGCGAAGATAGCGACAGACTTAAGCGGATTTTGTCTGAAGATCTCTATTCTAAATGGGCAACTATTTCCGCAGATTCAACGTACTTTATCGATATAGGTATAAGTTGTTGCGGGAATATACAATTACCTGATCGCCCTTTCAGAACAAAACAAGAAACAGATGAACATTACGCCAAGCGAGAGCAAAAATGGGAAGAGAATTTTAATAAAGCTTATCTCGAATGGGACGAGCTTAAAATGGAACGAGAAGAGGCGCTTGAACGCTTTGTCAATGCTTATCATGGTGAAATTATGGAAATGTCTGATGGCACTTCAGAAGTATGTGATTTGCCAGACAGTTTCTCTGCCAGATTAAAGATTAGCGGAAAGTGCTTACTTGACCTTGTAATGAATTTCCCATATATTTTTGAAGCATCTGAGAGTGAAGAAATTAACATCGGAGTACCTGTGTCTAATTGCACTGACTTAGCTGAAAACATAAATATAGTACCTCCGTCAGAATCAGACCCTATTGTCTGTGTAATAGATAGCGGTATTCAGGAGCAACATAAATACTTATCTGCTGCAATCATCAGCGAAGAGTCGGTAAGCTTAATTCCTGATAATCCCAGTCCAAGTGATCAGGTAGGCGGTGGAGGACATGGTACTCGAGTTGCCGGTGCTGTATTGTATCCTGATACTATTCCCACAAGCGGAAACTATCAACTCCCTTGTTGGATTAGAAATTTTAGAATTCTTGACGAACATAACGGGATGCCGCAAGAGGTATATCCTCCTAAAGCTATATCAAAAGCCGTTGAAATTTATTATAAAGATAATCCTATACCGACTAGAATTTACAATCATTCCATTGGGAGTAGGAAACCATGTGCAATGAGGCACATGACGCCTTGGGCGGCTGAAATTGATAGTCAGTCTTACAATAATGATGTGCTATATATTCAAGCAGCTGGAAATGTATATTCTGATGTAATCGGTGCATATTGGCAAGCAGGTTATCCATATCCACTGTATCTAGAGAGAGAATTGTGCAGAATATCTGATCCAGCTCAAAGTCTGCAGGCTTTAACGGTTGGCTCTGTATCGGATTCTGATTTTGAAACAGAAGATATAGTTTCCCTGGGTAAGTCTGGTAGCGTTTCTTCTTTCTCTCGCTCGGGGCCAGGAATATGGGATGTATTAAAACCAGAGGTTGTGGAGTACGGAGGAACTCATGCGTATAATAAAGGTAGTAATCCTCCGATATTATCGACACCGCCGGAAGTATGCCCTGAGTTGATTCGTAAATCACCACAAGGCCCTGCTTTCGCAAGAGATGCAATAGGCACATCATTTGCTGCGCCAAAAGTTACATACATTGCCACTCAAATAGAGAAAAGTTTACCTGAAGCCCCGGCATTATTATACAGGGCTCTTATTGCACAGTCTGCACGTTGGCCCCAAAAAGCCAATGATCTTACAAAAGAAGATTGTGTTTCTATGCTTAGGCATATTGGTTATGGTATACCGGATGTTCATCGCGCAACAAGTAATGATGAGTATAGAATCACACTAATAACGCCTGTTCTTATGGAACTGGGAGATAACGAAGCACATATCTTCCAAATTCCAATTCCAGAAGAATTATCTTCGGTTGGTGAAGATTACGACATTTTGATTGAGATTACTTTGTCTTATGCTGCAAATCCCCGTAGAACACGATGCCATATTAAAGGGTACTTATCTACATGGTTAGATTGGTGCTGTAGTCGGATAGGCGAAAGCGCAGAAACTTTTGCACAACGAATTTTTGAAACTGGTTCTGTGATTGAGGATGACGGTGATTTTAATTGGGTATTGGGCGAGGCAACTAATCGTGGTTTTGCAGATAAATTCTCAAGAAAAAAAGGGACACTACAGAAAGACTGGTGTATCATCAAATCCAACCAACTGAGTGATGCGTTTTGTGTTGCTGTACGTGGCCATAAGGGATGGGGCGGATTGTTTAAAGCAAAGTACAGTTTAGCTGTTAGCTTTGAAGCAATCAATCAAGATATACCAATTTATGAACCTATCAGAACTGAAATTGAGGCCACAATCGAAAACAAAGAAATTGAGGTTGAAATGCCTGATTCCAAATAACAGATTAAGGAGAGTTCCTATGGACTCTCCTTAATCTGTTATTTGGAAAATAATGAGATATGATTCACTAAGCTTTCGCAATATTTATGTCCACGGGCAAGCATGATAGAATAAAGTTAGAAAGAATAAAGGAGGTTTTGATGAGGAAGATACTGCTGAAAATATTGGTTGTGCCCTTTGCTCTGGCACTGTCCCCTCTGGCAGCTTTGCTGGGGTTTCTATTTGATATTTGTGCCTTCCTGGTGACGATTGCTTCCGTGATTCTGGCAGTTCTGGATATCGCCCTCTTTTTCATGTCGATACCCATTGGCGGGATTGTATTTCTGTTTCTCGCCTTCCTCACATCGGTCAATGACAAGCGGGCGCTGCGCATCTGCCGCGGCCTGGGTGTGCGGCCCCCTATAGATGTCCATGACCGTCTGCGGGCCGTATCGAGACCCGCGCCTGCTCCCATACGGTGTGCAGCAGAGATCTCGCGCATGACGCATAAAATGTAAACTATTTCGCTGTCTACTCGACGGGGTGCACACCATTTTGGTTGCAAAGTTTGGAATAAAAACTGGTTCATTTCAATTAGCGAGAACTGGTGCTCTTTGACATCATCTTGTGTTTTTCGCTCTTATAAGTTATAATTTTCTATGAATAGAAAATCTCTTGCTAATAGTTTGAAATACTAATCACTAACACCCAAATACCGTTTTACATTTGCGATTTTATAAAGCTTCCCAATGCCGGCCAGACAAAAAACCGCTATTTCCTCGCAAAATAGCGGTTTTTTCTTGCTTTTTGTTATGAAATTCCGATTCAAAAAGCCGCTTCAAAAATCGACCACATAAATACCACACCACAGTCAGGTTTTCCGCTTGACCGCAGGAAGGGCGCTCCTTTGGGGGAGCTTACCCGTCTTTTATGTTTTCTGCAGTTCAGGAAAAAAGCAGCTGTTTTCTGTGCAAAAACAGCTGCCCCTGGCTAATTATTCAGTGATTGCATGTCTACCTTACAAACAGGAAGCCTACTCTGTCTTTATGTTGGGAGATGTATTATCAGAAATTGTCCATTCACCAGATTTTGTATTTTGGGTTAGATAAAAATACTGTTCTGTATAACCGTCATCCAAAAATGTCTTTGTATGGTCGTACTCGACATAGTATTTCGCCCATACCACAACAAAATCATTCTATGATTCAGGCAGTGGGCCTGCAGCATTTGCTGCAGGTCCACTGTTTGTCCCTCAAAACAGCTGCCCCGGCAGCCAAACTATGATTTGATTTGCCTGCAAAAGCAGGTCTCCTCGTGAGAATTGATGACCCCTACTGCCTGGAGATAGGAATAGATAATGACCGTCCCCACAAACTTCATGCCCCGGCGCTTCAAGTCCCTGGAAACCGCATCTGAAAGCTCGGAGCTGACCTTGCCTGTCTCATAGACGGTGTTCCCCTCTGTCCAGTGCCAGAGGTAGTGGTCAAAGCTGCCCCATTCCTGCTGGATGGTTCGGAAAATCCGGGCGTTGTTCACGGCGGCACGGATTTTCAGTTTATTGCGGACAATGCCGGGGTCCTGCATCAGCCTCTCCAGCTTCTCCTCTCCGTAGCCGCAGACCTTCTCCAGGTCAAAGCCGTCAAAGGCCTGTCGGAAGGCCTCCCGCTTGTTGAGAATGCACTCCCAGGAGAGTCCGGCCTGGAAGCTCTCCAGGATCAGCATTTCCAACAGCTTGTGGTCGTCGTGAACCGGGACGCCCCACTCCTCATCGTGGTAGCGAATATAAAGGGGATTCTTTGGGTTTGCCCAGCTGCATCTGATTTGTTCCGTCATCGGTTTTTCCTCCCCGCTTGCCGGATTTCTCCCTGCAGCCGCTCCAAAAAGGCTGCGGCAGGGATGACGTCCATCTGGGTGTGATGAAACTGGAAGGACACCGGCAGGGTGGCGCGCAGCCACTTTTTTCGATATTTGCCCCAGATGAGAAACGGGTTATTGTAGCATCCGGCGTAGATATTCACCGCACCGTCGATCTCATACCCCGCCATAGCGGAGGTTCCGATGACCATATAGTCCTCGCCCAGTTCATAGCTCTCTCCGCTCTCGGAAACCTGCCCGGTGAGGTGCCGGTAGTCCCGGTCAAACTGCTCCAGGTCAGTGGAAACGGGAAGGTCACAGGTGGCGATGCCGCCGTCCCGGGTGGCCACCACCGTATTGACAGCCAGCTTATCGTACTGCATCAGCTTGCCTCCCACTGGAAGCAGGTAGAAGTCCTCCGTCTGGACAGCAGCTACTCCGATACACCAGCACAGGAGCATATTGAATTTATAGTTCCGTTTCCGGCTGAGGCGCACCAACGGGGTCACATCCAGGGTCTTCATCAGGGTTACCATAGGCATGGGAGCCTTGCTCCACAGCTCAAAGGCCAGGGCCCGGGGTGTGCTTTGGGAATCAACTTCTCTCATATCCTTCTCCATCCTGTCCATCCACTCTGGGGCGCGTTTCTGAAAGGGTAAATATTATCATACCATGGCAGCCATTGAGCTACAATCTGGAATTTGACACAACCGCCGTCCCAGTACGATTTTATTGTTGAGCCTCCGCCCGGACTTCATCATAGTACCGGCGTACCGTGGAGCGGTTCAGGTGCAGTTCCCTGGCAATCCTGGCCTTGTTGGTCACGTCCGGGTGTTCCCGCAGGTAGGCGGCGATGGCCTTCTTCCTGGGATTCACCCCGTCGGGATACTCCGTGCTCGCCCCGGAGCGAAGGGCGGCGATCTCCGCCTTCATCTCCAGGATCAGCTCTTTGAGCTTCTCCTCGCACTCCTGCCGGGTATGGGCATAGACGTTGCGGGGACGCTTTTTGCCGTCCGGCCACACCGGGGAGTAGCGGCCCTCCCAAAGGTGTTCGTTGATCTGGCTGACACACCCGGTGCCCGGCCTGCGGCGGGGCAGCTCTATGGGCACAAAGGTTTGCTGCTCCTGCCCGACAGCCGCCTGCCGCTCCGGCTCCGGCTGCACCTCCGCCTTTGCGATCCCCTGGTCGATGTTCAGGGCAGCTTTCCGGCGCATCTCATCGGTGATGTGGGTATAGGTGTTCAGCGTGGTCGCCGAGGAGACGTGGCCGATGATGGTGGAGAGGGTCTTCACATCCATCCCGTTTTCCAGGGACAGGGTGGCAAAAGTGTGGCGCAAGTCTGGATATGTCAAGCACTGACTAATAGAATTTAAGTGCTTTTTATCGTAAAATGATGCGCTCTGTCGAAACCACGCATATCATGTATTTTTCTATTTCATAAAATGCGTCTAGCTTTGATACATTGCGATAGATGCTTGCTTAATCTTGTCGGCAAGGCTTGTGTTACAGGGCAAACTATAATCGCTGGTGAATACCATTAGACCCTGTTCAGAAAGTTCCCTCATAGTCTCCATAACCATCCACGGGTTCCGGGACACACGGCCCAGCTCCATCACCAAAATGGCATCGGCCTTTTCCCTGGTGGCGAGACTCAGAACATTGTGCCATCCGGGCCGATCCATCGTGAGTCCTTTCTCATAGGCACGGACTTCGCCAATAACTTTTAAACCGTTATCTTTAGCATAGCGACGCAGATAGACACTTTGGGCCTCCAACGGCCCATCATCAATTTGATCTCTGGTGGCAACGCGGCAATAGCATACCACCCGGAATTTCTTTCCTGACATAGATAACCTCCCAAAAATTAAATAGCAGCCAACAGATTCCTAACTACCGTATGGGGAATCTCGTCCAAATAATTCAATTCCACATTGACCCTGCCATCCGGCCAGATCTTGACGGAATGGAGCAGATCGGCGGATAGTTCTTCTGTCAACTTGTCCAGATCCGTGAGCCCCTCATACTTCTCAACAAACTTGCTCTCGCCAGTCCACAGTGATTCCAGCCTTTGTTTCGCCGCCGCTTCATCCTCGTATGCTTTTTCCCGCCGCGCCAATAGAGCGGCCTTTTTCTCGGCATATTCAGTCCGTGACATAGAGCCATCCATGGCGTATGCCTCATAGAGGATGCGGCTCTCCTCCGTGATTTGCTGCTGTAGCGCCTGAAAACTCCTGATCTCCTGCTGCAGTGTATGGAGTTGCATCTCGCGTTTCTCCCTTTCCACTGCTCGCAGGCGTCTTTCTTCCACCGCCAGCTGGGCGCACATGCGGATAGCCTCGACAACCATCTCCATAATGTTGTCCTCATAGATCTTCCCTTGGAAGCAATCCATGTCCGGGACGGTACGAGGGGTGTGACAGCTGTAATAGCGGTTGACCTTGCCGCGTAGGACCATTGCGTAGCCGCACACGCCACAGATGACCTTCTTCCTGAGCGGATTGACTGATTTATCGTGCTTTGTGTGCTGCTTATACGTTCCGCCCAGGCTTTCCTGCGCCCTTTGAAACAATTCTTTAGACACAAGGGCCTCATGGCGGTCATCCACAACGATCCAGTCACCCAGGGGAGCGGTCGTCTGCTTTCGGACGCCAATCTGCTGCCGGACGCGCTTGCCAAAAACGGTGCTGCCAATATACTGACGGTCGCGGACGATGGCATAGACCGCTTGCGGTCGCCAATGATTGTCGTGCCAGTTTTTGTGTCCGCTTGGTGTGCCGGCCTTTGTCATGGACGGCGTTGTAACACCCTCCATGTTCAGCAACCGCGCCACCATCTCGGTGGTATAGCCATCCGCGATCAGAGAAAAGATGCGGCGCACCACACCAGCGGTTGCGGGGTCTGGTACCAGTAAATGCTTGTCATCTGGGGATCGCTGATATCCGTAGGGTGCGACCGGATTGATGTAGACGCCCTTTTCGGCGAGGATCTTCTTTGCGCTGCGTACTTTTCTGGACAGGTCGCGGCTGTAGAGATCATAGATCAGGGCCTTAAAGGATGTGTCGATACTGTCGATGTCGCCCTGGCGGCTGCTGTCAAAATGGTCATTCACAGCGATAAAGCGAATACCGAGGAAAGGGAACACACGGGAGACATAGTTGCCGACGGTAATATAGTCCCGTCCAAAGCGTGACAGATCCTTTACAACAATGCACTGAATTTCGCCGTTCCGGGCTGCCTCCAAAAGCGCCTTTACGCCGGGCCGGTCAAAGTTCTTCCCGCTGTATCCATCGTCGCAAAATTCCTTGATTCTGGCGTGAGCAAGATCCGGGGAATTACGAATATAGGCCGTCAGCAGGTCGCGCTGGTTGGTGATGCTTTCAGACTCCGTCTTGCCGTGAAACAGGTCATCATCCTCAAGGGAAAGGCGAACATAAATCGCCACGGTACTGATCATCACGCTCCCGTCACCCCCTCCAGAAAGCTGGCTACTCTCAAAAATTCATCCTGGTAGACCAGCTGAATGTCGAGCCGGCTGCCGTCATAAACCGTGATCTTTGTGATCAGAGCCTGTATCAAGTCCTCTGTCAGCGATTCGACCTGATAGAATGGCCGGCAGGCTTCAAACATGGGGTTGGCCGGGCCGCAGCGCAGGAGGTCCTGTGCCTCTCTATTCAGGGCGTCATATCGTCCCTTTGCTTTTAAGTACTCCGCTTGGTAGTGCTCCTTCATGGACAGATATTCATCCCGTTCAATGACGCCATCCACTAGTTGGGCGTAAAGCCCCTCCAAAAGGGTCATGTTCCGGGAAAGACGCCGCTCCTCCTCCGCCATCTGCCGCTCAATCGACATCCGTCGGGCAACAGTTTTTTCATCCCATACCTGCAGGCTTCTCCGTTCCAATTCCGCCACGGCTTCGAGATGGCAGTGGATGGTGGCTTCCACAACTTCCACCAGCTTTGTCTCTTTCAGGTTTTTGGGCGTGCAGGCGCCGTCCTTTTTTACGGACGTCACACAAAGATAATTATAGTAGTAAATGCGCCCATCCTGCCGGCGGTTGTAGACATGGCGCCGTACCAGCGCCTTGCTGCAATCCCCGCAGAAAACCAGTCCGCGAAACAGGCTGGGGGTCTTCAGGTCATCCGCTTTGCCCAGGCTTTCCTCATATACCCGCCTGTTTTCCGCTGAGATTCTCTGCGCGGCGGCAAAGGTCTCTTCGTCAATCAGGGGCTCGTGGGCGTTTCTGAACACGCGCCATTCATCCGCCGGGGCATTTCGTTCCTTGCGTACCTGCTTATACGCCACATTGGTACGCTTGCCCTGGAACAGGTGTCCAAGATAGACCTCGTCCCGCAGGATCTCCTTGATATTCCATGCGGCCCAGATGGCATCCCGGTATTTCTCCTGTTTCGAGAGTCCGCACTGATACAGATATGCCCCTGGAGACGGCACGCCCCGTCCATTGAGCAGCCGCGCAATCCCCGTATAGCCCAAGCCCTGCAGCCGGAGCGCAAAAATCTCCCGTATGATCGGGGCGGTCTCTGGATTAGGCACCAGCTTGTGCCGGTCACCTTCGCTCTTGCTATACCCATAGGGAGCATAGACACCGATAAACTCCCCACGCCGCTCCTTGGTTTCAATGGCGCTGGAAATCTTCCGGGATATGTCCCGGCTGTAGGTGTCGTTGATGATGTTTTTCAGAGGCATGACCAGGCCATACTCCGTCTCCACCGCTGTCTCGGTGTCGAAGTTGTCGTTGACAGCCACGAACCGGACGCCCAGAAACAGGAAGATCCGCAGCAGGTAGTTGCTGGTTTCGTGGTAGTTACGGCCGAAGCGGGACAGGTCCTTGACCACGATGCAGTCAATCTTCCCGCGGCGTACATCTTCCATCATGCGCTCAAAATCCGGGCGGTTGAAGTTGGTGCCGGTGTGCCCGTTATCGCAGTAGACCTCCACCAGCCGCAAGTCGGACTGACGCTCAATATATGCCAAAATCAGGTTTCTTTGCCCCTCAATCGTGTCCGAGCCGGGCTTGCCGCTGTCCTCAATGGAGAGGCGAATATAGGCAGCGGTCTGGAACTCCTTTGCCTGTGGCGCTGCGGTGGGCTGAGGCCGGAGCGGGTTGACTTTCCGCTTGGTACGCGCCATCCTCAGACCGCCTCCCTCTGGGAGAAGGACTGCTGCGCCCGCTGGAGCAGTTCCACCTGCCAACGAAATTCATTCTGCCACCGATACACGATCTCCACCCGCTTATCACGGTAGACCATGATCCGCTCAATGAGGGATACCACCAGAGTGCGGTCCAGAGCGGTGATATTCTGGTGCTTACGGAACTGCTCCATCCAGGACCGGCCCTTTTCAGAGCTATCCATGGCCTGGCTCATTTCCACACGAATCCCTTCGGCCTGCTCCTCCGCCTCGGCTTTGCGACGGGTGTAGGTCTTTTTCAGTTCCTGGTATTCCTCCCGGTCAATGACGCCATCGGCAAGGTTTTCATAAAGGGAGCGCAGGAGCGTCTGACAGCGGTCAATCTCCTCCTGTTTTTTCGCCAGACGGGTATTCAGCTTCTGGATGCCGGCCTTTTTCAGCCATGCGACGTCTGTCATGTCCAGCAGATCGCATAGGTCGATAACCTGCCGGATGTGCTGTTTCAGGGCCTCCAAAACAATCTCTTCCAAAACACAATCGCGCAGGCTGTGGGGAGAACAGCTCTTTTCGCTTTTGTGGGCGCTGCAGATATAATAGACATACTTGTTCCGGCCGGAGGGGACCGTCTTTCGCACCATGGAAGCGCCGCACTCCCCGCAATATACCATGCCGGAAAACAGTTCTACTGCTCTCCCGCCAACGCTGGTTCGGGTATCTAGGGCAAGCACCTTCTGGACGCTTTCGAAGTCAAAGCGGTCGATGATGGCCTCATGGTGATCCTCGACGACCGCCCACTCCTCCCGCGGCTTTTCCACAATCTTTTTGACCTTATAGTTGGGGGTGGTGACTTTTCCCTGCTCCAAGACGCCAATATAAATCGGATTTTTGAGGATACGCAGGATCATGCCTGCGCTCCAGGTGGATTCCTCCTTGGTTCGGAATTTGGTGGTATAGCGCATTCCAAGCCTGCGCTTGTAGTCCAAGGGAGTCGGGATGCCCATTGCATTGAGCCTGTCCGCAATATCTCCCGCGCTGATCCCCTCCAGCTTCCACTTGAAAATGTCCCGCACCACATCGGCGGCATAGTCATCCACCACCAGGCGATGCTTGTCCTCCGGATCCTTCAGATACCCGAAAACAGCAAAAGAGCCAATGAAATCTCCGCGTTTGCGTTTGATTTCAAGCTGGCTCCGAATCTTGATCGAGGTATCCCGGCAATATGCCTCGTTTATGAGATTTTTGAACGGGATGATCAGTTCATCGGACTCCACATTTCTGTGCTCACTGTCATAGTGGTCGTTGATGGCAATAAAACGCACCCCCAGGAACGGGAAGATACGCTCGATGTACTCTCCCGCTTCCAGGTGATCCCGGCCAAACCGGGATAAGTCCTTGACCACAATGCAGTTGATTTTGCCAGCCTTGACCGCCTCCATCATTTTCTGAAAGGCCGGACGGTCAAAGTTGGAGCCGGTATAACCGTCATCCACTTTCATGCCGCACTCCCGGAGTTCCGGGTGGCGTGACAAAAAGTCACGGATCAGGTCTTTCTGCCCCGTGACGCTGTTGCTCTCCTCCTTGTCCCCATCTTCCCGGGACAGGCGGACATAGCCGCAAGTATCCCAAATCTTAATGTTGGTATCGCTCATTGCTATCTCTCCTAATCGTCAGGATTGCCGGCAAGGCACCTTACGACAAGGAGAGCGCTGATTTGTCCTGTGCCAGTAGTTTAGCACAGAAACCGCCTCCTGTCCAGCGTGTCTTACCATGCATTGCGGTCAACATTTGGAGCGTATGTAGGAAAGCATCCGCTCCTCCAGAGTGACGTCAGTATCCGTGAAACTGATCTTCACAACATAGTCACCGTGTCGGTAGCAGTATGGGTTCCCGATCTGCCGGATGAAGTCCAGAATCCGCTCCCCCTTGGGCAGGCTAGCGTTGATCTCCACATCCCGGATATCCCGGAGGGCTTCACGGTTTACCGTCCGCACGTCTACTTCCTGCATCGCCTTCAGTTCCTCACAGGTCAGTCTTTTATCAGTCATTTCTAAGCCCCCTATTCCCAAAAGCCGTCAATCGGTGAAACGATACGGCAGTTTTTTTGCGTTCTTGCGCTGATTATTATATTTCTCCAAAATGACCCGGGCGTAGCGGAGGCCGTTGTTGTTGGTGCTGAAGTCCAGTTTGCCGCGTCGGACGATCTCATCCGGCTCCACCTTGGAGAGTTGCCGGATAAAAATCCGGTCATCCATTTCCGCACTGTACGTCTTTAGGAAGGTCGTCATACCGGAGAACACAAAAGAGGTCAGGGAATCGGGGTGTCCGCCCCAGGTGCAGCGGAGCAGGACCAACATCCGTGAAAACTCTTCGTTTCCCAAGGCGCGCCACGATTTCATGAGCGCGCGGATAGAACCGATCTCATTGGCCGCCCTGGTCCTTCTGTCCAGCGCCCAAACAAAGCCGTTTGCCTCGATCAAAGATTTGACCGTGCGGATATCGGCGTCGGTGCCGGACTCTGCGAGCGCATTGGTGGCCTGGGCCAGCGTGAGGCGTTTTTTCGCTTTGTCCAGCTTATAGCACAGGTCCGCCTCTTGCTCATAGGTCAGCCCGCTGTATATGATACAGGGCACCATGACCTCTTTGCCTCCATTCATCTTCCGCATGGCGGCGACCCGGTGCTGCCCGTCCACCACGTTGAATTTCCCGTCCCGGAAACTGACCACCAGCGGGTCCAGCAGACGGTCATCCCACTCCCGGATCAGGCGATTCACTTCCTTTTCATCCACGGGACGCTGATAGGGCAGGCCGGAGGTGAGACGGCCCGTGAAGAGCGACCGCTCCGTCCCGGGCCTGCCGTATTCCACATCGCTGAGCGGGGAATCCCTTTCCGGCTTCTCGGGTTTCGCAGGGTAGTGTTTTTTTCGATAACTCATAAACGATTATCCTTCCTCTCAACCAGTTTTAGTAGTTCCTCCGCGGCATCACAGAGGGCTTTGGTCTGTGACCGCAGATAATCGACCTGGATCTGCGTCAATGCGGGAAACACCTCTGTGTATTGCGGAGTGGAGTACCACTTGATATCCTTAATGAACTTATGAATGAAGCCGGAATACTCGGCAAGAAAGATATCCGGCGTACAGCTGCAATCCTTGTTGGGGTCTTTGAGGTCGGCGACAGACTCCTCAAAACTGCTGAATTTCCTGTCTGGCAAACGGTATGGGATATCGGAACTGACAGGCTCGTTCCCTTGATGGTCCAGCGATACATGCTCGCTGGTATGCAGATTGCTGGAGGCGGGTTCAGGGCACGGTTCCGTTTCCTCTTTTTTGCGAGATGACTTCAAGGTGCTATACTGCTCTACAGAGCGGACTTCCCCCGTGGAAAGCATCTCCACCGCCTCCTTCTGCTGTTCAGGTTCCATGCGTGACAACTTTAAGGCCGCTTCCTTACCAATTTTGGTATCTGTTTCACGGATCATGGTTTTTACCTCTGGGGTGAGATTTCTTGCAGTTTGGATCTGCTTTTCAACTGTGCGCGGTGTGACGCCCAGCTTTTCAGCGGTATCCTGGACAAACGATTTTGTGGTGGCCGAAGATTCTTCGCCCACCACGGACTGATTTGTCTTTTTATGCTGATTGCCTCTGAACCCTCCGCCATTGTAGGTCGCTCTTGCCTCTGGATGCAGCGCCTCATAAATGTCTTTGCGTTTCAACAGCAATTCGCCAAATTCCAGGGCGGACAAGTCACTGCGAACTACATTTTCGTCGATCTCCGCCAGCTCCGCCTTCAGCCCCTCCAGGCTGCTGACAGTACACTCGATCTCCGTCCATTCCAGCAGTTTGACTGCCTCCAAGCGATGCAGGCCGGCGATCAGGGTGTACTTCTTATCTACAATGATCGGATGGAGCAGGCCCAGTTCTCGAATGCTGTCGGCCAACTCCTTAACATCGTCCAGGTCCAGTTCCCGCCGTCCCGGATTGACCGTGATCTCGCTGATTGGAATACGCATGTTTTCACCTCGTTCCATATAGTGCCGAAACAGCGCCCATACCGGCCTTGTTTTGGTTCCACATTGCTATGGAGGATGGGCCCGGTATGGACGCTGCTCTGGTGCTGCGTATGCTGGGAATATGGTTGTGCCGTATTGTTGAGCGGCGGGACCGCTCTGCTGCTCACCCCCGGCACGGGAATACGCAGGCCCGTCCCTGGCAAAGGACGCCTATAAAACTGACGGATGGTGGCGGCAGGTGACGAGGCTGCCCAGGCCGATCCCACAGTAGTCCCCTTTTACCCTGCGGTACGGTTTCATGTTCGGTTGTTCCCCACTGCGGGTGGTGGCGCCCCGGCCGTGCCAAAAGCCGGTGACAGGCCCGCCAGGTTCCGCTCGTGCCTTAGATGCGATCTTGATTGACGGGTTGGGGCATGGGCGGCGTGCCGCCCATGCCTTTCCCCGCAGGCAGTCCTCGCGTCTGTGCCTGCATCGCTCGCCGCAGTGGGTAATTCAAGCCCGCGTACTGATATAAACAGGCGCTTGCTTGTCCCATTGTTTTTCAAGGTGCATCAGAGGCGATTTTATCCTCTCACTAATAAGGTGATGGCAAAGGCTTTTTGGTCCACTTTTAGCCGGATTTTCAAAGAAAATTTTTCAGCAAAATCCCCAGTTTTTTGCGCAGTCGCTGCTCCCGGCGGCGAAAAGTCGTTTTGGGAAGGCCGAGCGCGGCACATGCCTCCCGTTCGTTCTTCCCGTTGATGTAGAACTCCTGGACGATTCTGCGCTCCTCCTCCGTCAAGGTGTTCAGCACCTGCTCCAGCCAGATCCCGGAGAGCACGAGGTCCTCCACATCTGACCGGGCAGTTGTGCTGCTTTGGAGCCATGCGGGAATCTGCTCCATCGGAATTTCGCGGGCCGGCACAACAATAACCTCCTGGGTGTCCTTATCACGGATTTGCCGAGGTGATTTCAGCAACCGCATGAAATAATCCTCTTTATCCTCATAATGCCAAAAGGCACGATATACTTTCTCCGTGACTGGAATGGTTTCCCCGTCTATGTAGAGATAACGCTGCTTGCGTTTCGGACTCATATTTCTGACCTCCAAAAATTTGATTTTTTGCAAACCAAACTTCCGGGGCCGGAGGGGCGCGTGCCCTGTACCATGAGCCGACTAGATTTCCTGAATACTCTGTAAACTTTACATTTCTACGCCGTTCCTGCCTAATTTCGCAAACACGGGCAAAAAAAGTTCGACGGCTTTCTAAAATATCCTCTGAAATTTGATAGGGGATATTTAAGAAAACCGTCGAGAAAGAAAAAAGCGCAGACAGCCAGGCGGCTGTTTGCGCAACGGGCCAGGGGACGAAGCGCGCTAAGCGCGAAGTCATTCTATAAACAAATGACTTCCTCCATTCTTCTACAAAATCTTAATTACATCATAACATTTAAAATTGGTATAATATGGAAAATACGGTCGTATAACCAGCAAACTTACACGATGGCGGCCAATCCTGCTGGATGGAGTCATTTAATAGGAGTCCAGTCTGCAATAAACACAATATTTTGAAACGAAAACTTGACATACACCATATATTGTGATAGCATACCTCTGTAATTGATTCTTTGTGCGCACCTCTTTTGAGGGTAGGCCGATTTATTCGGTCTATGAGCGATGGGTATCGCATTGCACACGTTGTTAGGTTTGTACGGTC
>ERZ1643246.1511-NODE-1511-length-25217-cov-13.484381_pt1 | contig 25217 bp, 25 predicted proteins | sample MGYA00579265_ERZ1643246 | MGnify/ENA primary metagenome ERZ1643246 (study PRJEB29033, sample SAMEA4952261) | chicken gut metagenome | biome: Broiler Chicken; feature: Gastrointestinal Tract; material: Caecum | place: Ireland | collected 2018 | study: Broiler...
CTCGAATTTGAACCGACAGGTCAAACAAATCCCAAATCGGCCGAAATAATGAGATTATAGTGGGAAAGCCGCTTCTTATACCCGTTTGCATGAGAATTTTCGGAATGGGAAAGAAAGCAGCCGGGAGGCAGGTATTGCGTACGCACCGTTGGAGCAGCGTCGGCACTTAGAGCGCGTCTTTTGCGCTCTTATGTACCGTTACGCTGCGACCGAATGAAAATGTGTGCGTTAGCAATACCTGCCTCCTTCTCGGCGGATACTTTGTCAGGCCGAAAAATTGGAATTCTTACTCATATTTTTAGTAGGTCCACATATATTGTGTAAAGAGGTGGACAAGATGGAAAGAAGTGATAGGAAACAAAAAGCAGAAAGAGACGGACAGATACTAGGTATTCTGGCAAAGAATGTCAGAAAGATCATACAGGAGGACACGGGCAGTCTTGAAGGTGTGCAGGAAATCAGGCTGCGGACTGGACAGCCGGTTCGGATTGTGCGTGACAACAGGGAGAAACTCCTGCCATCAGAAGCAAATCCACATATCATTACGAAAGAAGAAATGAGGGAGACAATGGACTATATCAGCCATTACTCCCTCTACGCATATGAGAATGAACTGCGTCAGGGATTTTTAACGATCGAAGGAGGGCACAGAGTGGGAGTGGCAGGCAAGGTGATCATGGAAAGGGACAAGGTAAAGAATATTCAATACATATCATCCGTAAATATCCGGATATCACATGAAGTAATCGGGTGTGCTGACAGTCTGCTTCCGTATATTACCAAGAATAAACAGGTATGTCATACCCTGATCATATCGCCGCCCTGCTGTGGCAAGACGACACTTATACGTGATCTGATCAGACAGATATCAGACGGGAACCAGTATGTAAAAGGATGTTCCGTAGGAGTGGTAGATGAGAGGTCTGAACTGGGCGGCTGCTATCTGGGTATTGCCCAGAATCATCTGGGCTCACGGACAGATATTCTGGACTGCTGTCCGAAAGCAGAGGGGATGATCATGCTGATCCGTTCAATGTCGCCGCAGGTTATTGCTGTGGATGAGATCGGTACAAGTGAAGATATCCATGCTGTAGAATATGCAATGCAGTGCGGCTGCAAACTGATTGCAAGTGTACACGGCCTTGATATGGAAGAGGCTAAGAAAAAACCAGTACTTGGTGAATTGATCCGGCGCAGGATGTTCGAGCGGTATGTAGTGCTCGGCAATGGAGAACACCCGGGAGAGATCCGTGGAATCTATGATGAGCGGGGGAGTGTGCTGTGCAGAGAGTAATAGGCGGAATATTGATCCTTACCGCGACAACCGGAGCCGGATATGTTTATTGCAGGGAGCTGAAAGCTTATCTGGAAAAAATGCTTTATCTGAGATATATTTTCAGTTTGATCAAAGGCGAGATCGCTTATACGCATGCTCCTCTGCCGGAAATATTTACAGAGGTGGCAAGACGAGTGAAAAAACCATACCGTACATGGCTTCTTGAAACTGCCCGGGCGGTAGAAATGAGAGAAGAGAGCGGGTTTGCAAGAGCATGGAGCCGGTGCGTGGACAGATACTTGAAACCACTGGGATTAAAACAGGAACATTCGATTCTGATGAAAGAACCAGGTACATTTTTAGGAAGCCTTGAGCAGAATACACTGGATCATACACTGCAAATGTATCTGAACCGGTTAGATCTGGAGATTGAAAAGCTCCGGGAAGGCCTGGCGGCAAAAACGCGTATTGGCAGCTGCCTGGGGGTGATGAGCGGGATTTTTCTCATAGTGATCCTGATCTGAGATGGGAGGAAGCATGGATATCAATCTGATTTTTCGAATAGCGGCGGTCGGGATACTTGTATCGATCCTCAGTCAGGTACTTAAGCACAGCGGCAGGGAAGAACAGGCATTTCTGGCAAGCCTGGCCGGTCTGATCCTGGTACTTTCGTGGGTGCTTCCCTATATTTACGATCTGTTTCAGACAATCCGTCAACTGTTTGCATTATAAAGCGCTTTAACGTTTTAAGAACAGGAGGGAAAAGAATGAGTATGATACAGGCGGGGGTCATCGGTGTGATCGGTGCACTCCTCGCAGTCCAGCTGAAAGCAGGAAAAGCGGAATATGGTATCTATGTCTGTGTCGCAACAGGCGTGATCCTGTTTTCGCTGATCGTAGACAGGCTCGGAACCTTTATCAGTACATTGGAGCAGATCACATCCTATATTGACCTGGATACAGGATATCTGTCTACTATGTTCAAAATGATCGGGATCACATATATCGCAGAATTTTCATCAGGAATCTGCAAGGATGCAGGGTATCAGACTCTGGCAGGGCAGATTGAGATCTTTGGAAAGCTGACGATCCTTGTGCTCGGGCTGCCCGTGCTCCTCGCACTGCTCCAGACTATCCAGGAGTTTCTGGCATGAGTGGCAGAAAGGGCAGATTCCTGTTCACGATATTGCTGGTCTTGATCGTCTTCGGGCTGGGAACAAAGATCGTAAATGCGGAAGAAGGTTCGGAAACGGACATTCTGCAGGATGAAATTCAGGATGCACTTCTCGCAGAATTTGATTTCAATGAGATCGAGGAAAATCTGGACCGGATGTTCCCTCAGGAAAAGATATCATTTAGTGATGTGTTTTCCGCATTGATGTCAGGGAATATGACAGAAACGATACGCATATTTCTGCGGTTTCTGACAGATCAGATATCATACGAATTTGATTACAACCGGAGAAGTCTTGTATTTGTCCTGATGACAGCGCTGACTGCGGCTGTATTCAGTAACTTTGCTGGCGCATTTAAGAGCAGGCAGATCTCGGATATCAGCTTTTATATTATGTATATGCTGCTTATCACTTTATGTCTTACTTCTTTCAGGATATCTGCTGAAGGACTGGAAGACAGACTGAACGCTTTGGTAGATTTTATGAGAGTACTCTGTCCAAGTTATTTTCTGGCAGTGGCATTTGCATCAGGGAGCGTGACATCACTCTTTTTTTATAATGTGATCTTGTTTCTCATCTATGTAGTGGAACTGGTGATCGTCCGGTTCCTGCTCCCGGTCGTAAATATTTACATCATGGTACGCGTGCTGGGAAATCTGACTGGCGAAGATTTTCTCTCAGAATTTGCCGACCTCATCCGCAAAGCAGTATCCTGGATCCTGAAGACGCTTCTCATCTGTGTTGTCAGTGTAAATGTGGTACAGGGACTGCTTGCTCCGGCCATCGATGCGGTAAAGAGAAGTGCTCTTACACGTACGGCTGAAGCTCTGCCCTGGGTCGGAAATGCTGTGGGCGGAGTTGCCGAGGTCGTGCTGGGAACGGCAGTCCTGATAAAAAACGGGATCGGTATGGCGGGAGCAGTGATCACTATAGCTATCTGTGCAGTACCGATCCTGCAGATGCTGATCATGGCATTTATGTATAAACTTGCTGCCGCGCTCGTACAGCCGGTTTCGGATAAACGGATCACTACATGTATCAGCGGGATCAGCGAGGGTTATGAGATCATGGTTAAAGTGATCTTTACTGCCGGATTACTCTTCATGATCACAATAGCGATCGTAGCTGCATCCACTTCATGATCACACGGAGAGGAGCTGACTTATATGTTTCAACAGATTTACAGATGGATACAGAATATCACAGTGTATCTGATCATTACGGCTGCTGTTATGCACGTTGTACCCGGAAAAGACTATGGGAAATATATACGTTTCTTTTCCGGGCTGATCCTCATTCTTCTGCTGGCAACGCCGCTTCTGAATCTGACAGGGATGAAAGAAAAGTTCGAAACACTTTACAAGAATAATGAGTATAAACTGGAAATACAGGAAATCGAAAGCGTAGAAGAGCTCTATAAAGAGTCTGCACTTTCAGGCTATTTCCAGTCACAAGAAGAGCGGGAGGAAGACGGCGTCAAAGAAGGAAACAGCCGGATAGAGGTGGGGGAGATAGAGATTGGACAATAGTAAATTGAAAGCTTTGCTTCAAAGTATTCGGTCAGGTGAAAAAATGCCTAAGAAAAATCATCTTCTGATCCTGCTCCTTGTGGGACTGCTGCTGTTTGTTGCCGTATTTCCATTTCCGGCCTCAGGACAGGCGGAGCAGGGTGCAGACAAAAACACTTCTGCAGCTGTATCAGGTGAAAGCAGCACAGCCTTGGGAGAGTATGAAGCTTATCTTGAAGAAAAGACTGCGGATGTGTTGAAACAGGTAGACGGAGTAGGAGACGTGACGGTTATGATCACGCTGAGATCAGGGGGGCAGAAGATCATAGAGAAAGACCAGTCCGGTTCTTCCCAGGTAACAGAAGAAGAGGACAGTGAGGGTGGTAAACGTACGGTGGAAGATAGTACCTCAGATAAGACGAGCATTTATGAACAGGATTCCGACGGCTCATCCACACCTTATGTGAGCAAGGAACTGTCGCCGGAGATCGAAGGAGTAGTGGTGATCGCAGATGGAGGCGGAAACGCAGTCACAGCGCAGAATATTACGGAAGCAGTTCAGGCATTATTCGGTGTAGAAGCGCATAAGATAAAAATAATGAAACGGGCTTGATACATAAAAGGAGGATGGGAAATTGAAACGATTATTCAAAAAAAATCAGATCATCATCGCAACACTGGCGGTTATGATCGCCATTGCCGGATATCTGAACTATTCAGGTATTCTGTTCGGTGAGAGCGGAGACGGCACGACAGAAGCAAATGCAGATCTTGCGAATCAGGAATTGTTGGATATTTCACAGGATGACATTGAAAGTTCGACAGAAGATATTGAGAGTAATGATTCAGATGTTGAAGGGACTCCCGGTGAAGCAGTTCTTACAAGCGGTGCTGCAGAGGCAACTGTAGCCCAGGCAAAAGTAACGAGAGAACAGGTGAGGGCAGAAAACAAAGAAACACTTCAGGCTATTATCGATAACACGAATTTAAGCGATGCAGAGAAACAGGATGCTGTAGATCAGATGGTCAGGATCACGGAAATAGCCGAACAGGAGGCGGCGATCGAAACGCTCATGTCATCGAAAGGATTTTCGGAGTCTGTAGTCAGCCTGGATAACGATTCTGCAGATATTGTTGTAAAAGCAGACGAACTGACAGATGCAAACCGGGCACAGATTGAGGATATCGTAACAAGGAAAACCGATATTGCGCCGGAAAATATCGTGATAACACCGATTCATGAATAAGTACAGAAGCTAAATTCGTGGATAAGTGCAGCTGTTGAATAGTTGAAGTATCGGTTCAGATATGCTAAACTGAATAGGCATGCCCGGAGACAGGCTCCGGGAATTTCATAGGGCGCCGGTGATAAAGCCGGCGCTGCTATAGTGTCAGGAAAGGGAATTAGTATGTCTGATATTAAGAGTGAAATAAAAAAGAGAAGAACATTTGCCATTATTTCTCATCCGGATGCAGGTAAGACGACACTTACAGAGAAATTCCTTCTCTATGGCGGAGTCATCAATACGGCGGGATCAGTAAAAGGCAAGGCGACGGCGAAACATGCTGTTTCTGACTGGATGGAAATCGAGAAAGAAAGAGGTATTTCCGTAACTTCTTCTGTGCTGCAGTTTAATTATGATGGATATTGCATCAATATTCTGGATACACCGGGACATCAGGATTTCTCCGAAGATACGTACCGTACACTGATGGCGGCAGATTCGGCGGTTATGGTGATCGACGCATCAAAAGGTGTGGAGGCACAGACGAGGAAGCTGTTCAAGGTATGTGCCATGAGACATATCCCTATTTTTACTTTTATTAATAAGATGGACAGGGATGCGAAAGACACATTTGACCTGCTGGATGATATCGAAAAAGAGCTGGGGATCCCGACCTGCCCGATCAACTGGCCGATCGGCTCGGGAAAAGCATTTAAAGGTGTCTACGACCGTCAGGAGAAAGAGGTGGATCTGTTCTCTGATACCAGGAAAGGTACATCTATGGGCGAGGTAAAGAAAGTATCCATAAATAATCCGGAGGTGGACTGGCTGATCGGTACAGAGGCAAAGGTCACATTGGAGGAAGAAATCGAACTTCTTGACGGTGCATCAGCAGAATTTGACCAGGAACTTGTGGATAAAGGGCAGCTCTCTCCAGTATTTTTCGGCTCGGCGCTGACAAACTTCGGGGTGGAGACATTTCTAAAGCATTTCCTTGACATGACGACATCGCCGCTTCCGCGTATGTCTGACCACGGAGCGGTCGATCCGATGACAGAGGAGGATTTTTCGGCATTTGTCTTCAAGATACAGGCGAATATGAATAAAGCACACAGAGACAGAATCGCTTTTATGAGGATCTGTTCCGGCGAGTTTGACGCCGGAATGACAGTCTATCATGTGCAGGGCGGCAAAGATGTAAGGCTTTCGCAGCCCCAGCAGATGATGGCCAGTGAACGGAAGATCATTGACAAAGCATACGCAGGAGATGTTATCGGCGTCTTTGATCCGGGGATTTTTTCTATCGGAGACACACTGACTACATCGAAAGAAAAGTTTGCCTTTGAGGGAATTCCCACATTTGCACCGGAGCATTTTGCAAGAGTGCGTCAGGTGGACACGATGAAGAGAAAGCAGTTTGTAAAAGGCATCAATCAGATTGCACAGGAAGGTGCGATTCAGATCTTCCAGGAGTACAACACCGGTATGGAGGAGATCATTGTCGGAGTCGTCGGTGTGCTGCAGTTTGACGTGCTGAAATACAGATTGAAAAATGAATACAATGTTGAGATCATCCTTGAGAATCTCCCGTATGAACATATCCGCTGGATCGAAAATGAGAATATTGACCTCGATCATGTCAGCGGAACCTCGGATATGAAGAAGATCAAAGACTTAAAAGACCGTCCGCTTCTCCTGTTTGTCCATGAGTGGAGTATCCGTATGACACAGGAACGCAACGAAGGTCTCATCCTCTCTGAATTCGGGCGCTCATAAAAGGTTTTCCTTTGCAAATGAACGGATATTTGCTATAATGGGGAAAGAGATTAGACAAAACGGGAGGTTTTGAAGATGGCTAAGGACGAAAAGAACACTTATACGATACAGAACGAGGCAAGTCTGGGTGAAGTGAAGATCGCTGATGAAGTAGTTGCGATCATTGCAGCACTCGCGGCTACAGAAGTTGAAGGCGTTGCTTCCATGGCCGGCAATATCACCAATGAGGTGATCGGAAAACTCGGAATCAAGAACCTTTCAAAGGGCGTAAAAGTAGATGTTCTTGAGGGTGTGGTTACAGTATCCCTTGCACTTAACATCAAATATAATTACAGCATTGTCGATGTGACCGGAAAAGTCCAGGAGAAAGTAAAGAATGCCGTTGAAAATATGACAGGCCTTGAGGTTGCTGATGTCAATATTAAAGTGGCCGGGGTCGAGATGGAGAAACAGGATTGATCCGTTTCGGGTGTTATTGCAAATTATGCACCCTGTGTTGTATAATAGAGGATGTCGCAAGACATCCTTTTTCTATAGTTATGACAGAAGGAGAAAATTACTATGACTAGATCAGAGCTGAGAGAGCATGTATTTAAGATGCTTTTCCAGATTGAATTTAACGATGCAGAAGAGATGCCGGAGCATCTGCAGTATTATTTCGATTCTATCGAGAATGCCAGCGCAAAAAACAAGGATGATATACAGAAAAAGTATAAAGGCGTGATTTCTCACGTAGAAGAGATCGATCGTCTGCTCAATGACGCATCAAAAGGATGGAAGACGACCAGAATGAACAAGGTAGATCTTACAATTCTGCGTCTTGCCGTCTATGAGATGAAATGGGATGACGACGTGCCAGAAGGCGTCGCGATCAATGAGGCCGTAGAACTGGCGAAAAGATTTGGCGGCGACAGCAGTTCTTCCTTTGTCAATGGTGTGCTTGGTAAAGTTGCAAAACAGGAGTCCTGAAAATGAAAAATGTCTACACGGTGAGGCAGGTCAATTCTTATATCAAAAATATGTTTACACAGGACTTCATGCTGAATCGTATCTATGTTAAGGGTGAAGTATCCAACTGTAAATATCATACATCAGGGCATATATATTTTTCATTAAAAGATGAGTCCGGCATGATCGCCTGCGTCATGTTTGCAGGCCACAGGTCAGGGCTTTCTTTTCGGTTACAGGAAGGACAGCAGGTTATCGTACTCGGCTCTGTCAGCGTGTATGAAAGGAGCGGTCAGTATCAGCTTTATGCAAGGGAGATCATGCTGGACGGTGCAGGTGCACTCTATGAGAAATTTGAGGCTCTGAAGAAAGAACTGGAAGAAATGGGCATGTTTGCCCAGGAATACAAGCAGCCGATTCCCAAATATATCCATACGCTCGGAGTAGTCACAGCGCCCACGGGAGCTGCTGTCCGGGATATCATTAATATTGCCGGGCGCCGTAATCCATATGTACAGATCATTTTATATCCTGCACAGGTACAGGGCGAGGGTGCTGTGGAAAGTATTGTCAGGGGAATTCGCGCACTTGAGAAGAAAAAAGTGGATGTAATGATCGTGGGAAGGGGCGGCGGAAGTATCGAAGATCTTTGGGCGTTTAATGAAGAGCCTGTCGCCAGAGCTGTTTTTGAGTGCAGTATACCGGTCATTTCTGCGGTCGGACATGAGACAGATACTACGATCGCAGATTTTGTTGCAGACCTTCGTGCACCGACGCCATCGGCGGCTGCAGAACTCGCAGTCTATGATCTTCGAGAAGCAAAAGAACGGATGCGCATATATCAGGAATCCATGCAAAGACAGATTACATTGAAAATATCAGAGAAACGTGCCGTACTTGACCGGCTGCGGATGAGGCTCGACTATGCACATCCCCGGCAGAAGCTAAACGAAAGCAGACAATATGCGGCAGATCTGGAAACACGTTTCAGGATGCTGATGAAGAACCGGCTCGACAGAGAGAAGCACAGACTGGCATTATGTGTGGAAAAGATGAAAGGATTGTCACCTTTAGAAAAACTCAGTCACGGTTATTCCTATATACAAAATCAAAACGGGGAAAATGTCAGGAGTATCCGGCAGGTCAGTGACGGGACTAAACTAGACGTTTTTGTCAGTGACGGAAGGATACATGCATTGGTCACAGGGACTGGAGAAGAAATCAAATAGAAGAATAAGGAGGCCGTAAAGTGGGCGATACTGCGAGTAAAGCAACAGAAACTGCAGTAGAAAATGCAGAGGAAACGGATAAGAAAGAAAATCTGGAAGAGATGTTTCAGAATCTCGAGGAAGTGATCAGAAAGATGGAGGACAGCGATGTGACGCTGGAGCAGTCTTTTGACCTGTATAACAAAGGGATGAAAATTTTAAAGGAGTGCAACCGGACAATCGATGAAGTAGAAAAGAAAGTCCTTGTTCTGGACGAAGATGGAGAAACTCATGAATTTTAAAGAAGAATATCAGAAAAGAATCGAATCGATCGAGGGTATATTAGAGAAATTTCTGCCTGAGCAGAAAGGATATCAAAAAGTTATTACGGAAGCTATGGAATACAGCCTGATGGCAGGCGGAAAGCGCCTTCGTCCCATGCTGATGCGGGAATCTTTTGAATTATTTGGAGGTAAGGGAAAACTGATCGAGCCGTTTATGGCTGCGATCGAAATGATCCATACCTATTCCCTGGTACATGATGATCTCCCCGCTATGGATAATGACGACTATCGGCGGGGAAGAAAGACAACCCATGTCGTCTACGGGGAGGACATGGGAATCCTTGCAGGAGATGCTCTCCTGAACTATGCATTTGAGACGGCATGTTCTGCATTCGAACTGGAGCCCGAAAAAAGTCTTATGATCGGACGAGCACTCAATATTCTGGCTGGTAAGGCCGGAATTTATGGAATGATCGGCGGCCAGGTAGTAGATGTCAAAGAATCCGGGCACAAAATAACAGGTGATATGCTTGATTTTATCTACCGGCTGAAGACGGGAGCACTTATAGAGGCGTCTGTCATGATCGGAGCTGTTCTCGCAGGTGCATCTGATGAAGAGGTCTTAAAGATTGAAGAGATCGCAGGAAAAGTGGGAATGGCATTCCAGATCCAGGATGATATTCTTGATGTCACAAGCACTACGGAAATGCTGGGCAAACCGGTACACAGTGACGAAAAAAATGAAAAGACTACTTATGTAACTTTAAGAGGTATAGAAGATTCAAGGAAAGAAGTAAAACGTCTGACATCAGAGGCTCTCGATACACTTAAAGGAATGAAGAACGAGAATACATTTCTGAATGAACTGCTGGAATGGCTCGTATACAGAGAAAAATAAACGGGGAAGACAAGGAGGATCGTTATGGTACTTGAAATGATCCGTCAGGCAAATGATATAAAAAAATTAAACGGGGAGCAGCTTAAACTTCTCGCAGATGAAATTCGCCGGTTCCTGATCGAGAAGATCAGCCGTACAGGCGGGCATCTTGCATCTAATCTGGGAGTTGTCGAACTTACGATGGCATTGCATTTAGCTCTTGATTTCCCTGAAGATAAACTGATATGGGATGTAGGGCATCAGTCTTATACGCACAAGCTGCTCACAGGCCGCCGGGACGGCTTTGACAGTCTGCGTAAATATGGGGGAATGAGCGGATTCCCGAAGAGAAAAGAAAGCGACTGCGATGCCTTCGATACAGGGCACAGTTCCACGTCCATATCTGCCGGCCTCGGCTATGTAGCTGCACGGGAACTCAGAGGAGAAGAGCACACTGTTGTGTCGGTGATCGGAGACGGATCCCTGACAGGCGGTATGGCGTACGAAGCGCTGAACAATGCTTCAAGACTGAAGAGCAATTTTATTATCGTTCTCAACGATAACAATATGTCAATATCGGAAAATGTGGGAGGTATGTCCAGATACCTGAACGGGATCCGGACTGCACAGGCATATACGGATATAAAAAAGGGCCTCGAAGATACACTGAAGAAAATTCCTCGGAAAGGTGACCGGATTGTCAGCCAGCTCCGAAGAACAAAGAGCGGTATTAAACAGCTTCTTGTACCGGGTATGTTCTTTGAAGATATGGATATTACCTATCTCGGTCCGGTAGACGGACATGATATCCGCAAGCTTGTGAAAGTATTCAACGAGGCAAAACGTGTAGATCATGCAGTACTCGTACATGTTATAACTAAAAAAGGAAAAGGATATCCGCCGGCAGAAGAGAACCCTGCAAAATTCCATGGAACAGGTCCCTTTCAGATCGAGACAGGTGAACCCACGGAAGTCAGCTTGACAGACAGCTACACACAAGTTTTTTCAAAAGTGCTCACAGATATTGCGAAAAAGGATGATAGAGTTGTTGCCATCACAGCTGCCATGGCGGACGGAACAGGGCTTTCAACCTTTGCAAAGCATTTTCCCAGCCGGTTTTTTGATGTGGGGATTGCGGAAGAACATGCTATGACATTTGCTGCAGGACTTGCGGCAGGCGGCATGAAGCCGGTGTTCGCCGTTTATTCTTCTTTCTTGCAGAGAGCCTATGACCAGACACTTCACGATGTCTGTCTCCAGAACCTTCCGGTGGTGATCGCAGTGGACCGGGCAGGACTTGTGGGAAGCGACGGTGAAACACATCAGGGAGTCTTTGACCTGTCTTTCCTGTCGACTATTCCGAATATGACGATTATCTCACCGAAGAACCGATGGGAAATGGCGGATATGATCCGCTTTGCCGTTGACTTCCAGTATCCGATCGCAATCCGGTATCCGCGCGGCAGCGCATATGAAGGAATGCGGGAATTCAGAGCTCCGGTTGAATATGGCAAAAGCGAGATACTCTATGAAGAAGAGGATATCGCAATCATCTTTGTAGGACATATGTCGGAACTGGCAGATCGTGTCAGGCGGAAGATCAAGGAGACCGGCTACAGCTGCAGCCTGGTCAATGCAAGATTTGTGAAGCCTTTTGATAAAGAAATGCTGGAACACCTTTCAAAAGACCACTGTCTGTTTGTGACGATCGAGGAGAATGTATTGACAGGCGGATTCGGCGAACAGGTAATGGACTATGTGTCTTCTGCAAAGCTGGATGTGCATGTTCGCAATATCGGGATTTCAGACGATTATGTAGAACATGGAAATGTAGAAATCCTCAGGAAAGAGGTCGGGCTGGACTGTGATACGATCGTGAAGCAGACGATCTCTGACTATTTGATGATAAAGGACAGATAATATGAAAGAACGTTTGGATGTATTACTTGTAAAGAGAAATCTGGCGGAATCACGCGAGAAGGCGAAAGCCGTAATCATGTCGGGAAATGTATTTGTCGACGGCCAGAGAGAAGACAAGGCGGGGAGTACATTTGCTCCGGAAGTAACCATCGAAGTCCGTGGTCATACACTCCCGTATGTAAGCCGCGGAGGTCTCAAGCTTGAGAAAGCGCTGGCAAATTTTGATGTGGATGTAAAGGACAAAGTATGTACTGATGTCGGATCTTCAACCGGAGGATTTACAGACTGTATGCTGCAAAACGGTGCCAGGAAAGTGTTTGCCATCGATGTAGGCCGCGGCCAGCTGGACTGGAAGCTGCGGAACGATCCGAGGGTTGTCTGCATGGAAAAGACAAACATCCGTTATGTCACACCGGATGACATCGGAGAACCTGTGGACTTTTCTTCGATCGACGTTTCTTTTATTTCGCTGACAAAAGTGCTGATGCCGATCCGTGATTATCTGAGAGACAATGGAGAGATTGTGGCGCTGATCAAGCCTCAGTTTGAAGCAGGCAGGGAAAAAGTGGGAAAGAAAGGCGTTGTACGTGAGAAGAGCACCCATCTGGAAGTAATCCGCAAAGTAATGGATTATGCTATGTCCATCGGATTTGATCTCTGTGCCCTTGATTTTTCGCCGATCAAAGGTCCGGAAGGAAATATCGAGTATCTGATTCATCTCAGAAAATGTGCAGAGGAGACAGGGAAAAACCACGGTATCGATCCGGAGACAGTTGTAGGAAATGCATTTGAGACACTGGCAAAATAAACTACAAGAGGTATAGGATGGACGGTTTTTATATTATTACGAATAAATTAAAAGATCCGGATTTTAAAATTACTAACGAGATCAGACAATATATTGAAAGCAATGGGAAAAAATGTTATGTTTCGGAAAAAGACAGTGAAGGGCATATTATCCCGGGAACCGTTCCTGAGGACGCCGGGTGCGGGCTCGTACTCGGCGGGGATGGCACGCTGATCCGTGCTGTTCGTGATCTCGGCAAAAACACACTGCCTCTCCTGGGCATTAATCTGGGCACGCTCGGGTATCTGACCGATGTGGAGCTCAAAGATTTTAAACCGGCTCTTGACCGGCTTTTTGAAGGGGAACCTGACATCGAAGAGCGTATGATGCTGGAGGGCTCGTTCCGGGGTTCCAGGACAGATATTGCCATGAATGACATCGTACTTGCTAGAGAGGGAAAGGTAAGGATCGTAAGTTTTAACATCTACGTAAATGGCACACTTCTCAACACCTATCATGCAGACGGTGTGATACTCTCCACTCCTACAGGCAGTACCGGTTATAACCTCTCAGCAGGAGGACCGGTGGTTGAGCCAACGGCAAAGATGATCGTGGTCACCCCGATCTGTTCCCATGCACTCAATACCAGCAGTGTAGTGCTCTCGGCCGGCGATACGATCGAGGTGGAGATCTGCGAAGGGCGTTATGGCAGACAGGAGCAGGTCTCTCTCTGTTTCGACGGGGCAGAACAGACAACGCTTGTAACAGGCGAGAAAGTCTGCATCAGAAAGGCAGAACAGACGGCGAGACTCATCAAACTCAGCCGTGAGAGTTTCATGATAACGATGCGCAGAAAAATGAAAGGAAATTAGAGAAAGATGAAAGTCAGCCGACATGCAAAAATCATTGAACTAATCAGCCAGTATGATATTGAGACACAGGAAGAACTTGCAGAATACCTGAATAATGCCGGATTCAAGGTGACACAGGCAACTGTTTCCAGAGATATCCGTGACCTGAAGCTGACAAAGATTTCAGTCAGCGGAGGAAAACAGAAATACGTCATCCACAGACAGGAAGAACCTGAAATGAATGAAAAATACATCCGGGTACTGCGCGACGGTTATGTCTCAATGGATAAGGCACAGAATATTCTTGTCATTAAGACTGTATCCGGGATGGCAATGGCAGTTGCAGCTGCTGTGGATGCCATGAAGTGGCATGAAGTTGTCGGCTGCATTGCAGGGGATGACACGATCATGTGTGCGATACGTACGGCAGAAGATACATCAATTGTTATGGAGAAGATCCGCAGGATCGTTTCAAAAGGAGTACAGGGATAAATTATGCTACAGAATCTTCATGTAAAAAATCTTGCATTGATCGATGAGACAGAAGTTGATTTCGGCCCAGGGCTGAATATACTTACCGGTGAGACCGGCGCGGGGAAATCTATCCTTATGGGTTCGGTCAGTCTTGCACTCGGTGGAAGATACAGTGCGGATATGCTCAGAAACGGAGCGTCCAGCGGCCTTGTCGAACTTACATTTACGATTGAGGACGACAGGATTCGGAAAAAATTAGAATCAATGGATATTTTCCCGGATGAAGACATGATTACTCTGAGCCGCAGGCTTATGGAAGGACGGAGTATCAGCAGGATCAACGGGGAGACTGTAAGTATGGGAACACTCAGGGAAGCAGCCTCTCTTCTGATCGATATTCACGGCCAGCATGACAATCAGACTCTGCTGAATCGCAAAAATCATCTTGCGCTCCTGGATCTTTTTTCAGGGGAAGAGATAAGTCCGGTAAAAGAACGCATGGCAGAAGTCTATCATACATATCAGAAGGTCAGCAGACAACTGGAAGAGGCATCTCTTGACGATGAGAGCAGAAGAAGAGAACTTTCCCTTGCCGAATTCGAGGTAAATGAGATCGAAGAGGCTGCTCTGAAAGAGGGGGAAGATGAGGAGCTTGAACAGATCTACCGGCGGATGACAGAGAGCAGAAAAGTCACAGAAGCCATTGCTGAAACCTATCGATATACTTCCGAGGACCTGTCTGCAAATGCAAGTGACTGCCTGAGCCGGGCAATCCGTGCATTTCAGGAAATCGCGGACTTTGATGACAGTGCCGCCCAGCTGTACAGCCAGCTACTGGATGCAGACGGCCTTCTCAACGATTTTAACCGCGAACTCTCTGAATATGCCAAAACTTTTGAGTTTTCCGAAGAAGAGTTTAATGAGACAGAGGAAAGGCTGAATCTGATCAATCATCTGAAAGCAAAATATGGAAAAACTGTAAGTGATATCCTGGCATACTGCGAAAGGAAAAAACAGAGAATAGAAGAGCTGAATGATTACGACGCTTTTATGCAGGAGCTGGAAGAAAAACTGAGAAAAGCAAAGGCAGAGACAGATAATGTATCAGAAACACTTCATAGGATACGTGCAAAGTATGCCGATATTTTTTCCGATGAAATCAAAAAGCAGATGCAGGAATTGAATTTCATGGACACGAGACTTGAGATCCGTCTTACAGATACCGGACGATGCAGCGCAAACGGGCGGGATGAGGCTGAATTCTATATTGCCCTGAACCCAGGAGAACCACTCCGGTCGCTGGCCAATATTGCATCAGGCGGTGAGCTTTCCAGGATCATGCTGGCGATCAAGACCGTACTGGCTGATGAAGAAGATACTCCCACATTGATTTTTGACGAGATAGATGCAGGAATATCAGGTATTACCGCGGACAAAGTCGGGGAAAAACTCCGATTGATCGGGAGAAGCCGTCAGGTAATATGTATCACTCATCTTCCTCAGATTGCCGCGGCTGCAGATATTCATTTCCTGATTGAAAAAAATGCGGAAGATAATTCTGTGAAAACGAGGATCGAGCGTCTGGATCAGGATGCTTCTATAAGAGAATTGGCCCGGATACTCGGAGGCTCAAAAGTCACGGATTCTATTTTGAAAAGTGCAGAAGAAATGAAAGAACTGGCAAAGGGTGAAAGATAATACCAGTGTGAAAACAGAAAAAACCACACATAATAGAAACGGATACGGCAATGTGTATCCGTTTCTTTTTAGTTACGTATGCAGGCGCTTTGCATATAGATCAGGTCAGGAAAGGATGTGAAAATATGGCGGTAAGCCGGAAAAAGAGAGCGGGCCGGGCGCTGCTATGGGCTTTTCTATTTCTTTCCGGCGTTGTTGTGTGGAATCAAATACAGACATGGCAGGAAGAAAAAGCACTCTGGCAGACAGAGGCAAGCACATCGTCAGCTGAAAATGATACAGTTCTTCTCGGAGGAATGCCTGTCGGCATCTATATGGAAACGGACGGTGTCATGGTGCTGAATACGGAAAAAATTGAAGGAATCGACGGGAAGGAACATGAACCTGCAGCGGATGTAGTCGAGTCCGGTGATTACATCACAGCCGTGAATCATCATGAAATCTCAGGAAAAGCAGACCTTCTAAGCGCGGTCGATCAGATCGACGGTGATGATGTTGTCCTCACGCTGCGCAGAGGAGAAGATACGATGGATAGAAAGATCAGTCCGATTGAATGCGAGCCTGGGCAATACAAGCTGGGGATATGGGTCCGCGACAATGTCCAAGGCCTTGGTACGATCACGTTTCTCACGGAACAGAGCCGGTTTGGTGCCCTTGGCCATGGGATCAGTGATACGGATACTAATATGCTCATGACGATCGACAGCGGGAGGGTCTATCGTACGAGTATACAGGATATCACAAAAGGCTACAGTGGTTCGCCGGGAACAATGGAAGGAATCATTGTATACAACAAATATAATATACTCGGCACGATCGACAAAAATACAGAGACAGGAATTTATGGAACGATTGAAAAGATCGATGAACTTTTTGACGAACAGATTCCCATTGAAACGGCGTCAAAAGGCGAAATCGAAATTGGAGATGCAAAAATCCGCTGTTATATTGACAATGAGATAAAAGAATATGATATCAAGGTGACAGATATCGACATGACATCATCTGAGGTTAATAAAGGACTTGTAATCCAGGTGACTGATCCGGAACTTCTGGAAAAAACAGGAGGTATCATCCAGGGAATGAGTGGGAGCCCGATCATACAAAACGGGAAACTGATCGGAGCAGTGACACATGTGTTCGTGCAGGATTCGACAAAGGGATATGGCATATTTATAGAAAATATGCTGAACCAGGTCGAATCGTCTGAATCGTCGAAAACAGTGTCGAATTAGTGCTACAAAATATTCTTGATTCTGCATTTTTGCGCGGATATAATAAGCGAGTGGCGTTTTAAGGGAGGTACTCAGATCTAAAGGAGAGGAGAAAATGGAGCATTTGCGTGTGGCCATCGCTGATGATAATCAGAAAATACTGGATGTTCTTGACGAGATCATCAGCACGGACAAAGAGCTGGAACTGGTCGGTAAGGCCAAAAACGGCGAGGAAATGTGTCAGATCATCAAGGACAGAAAACCGGATGTTGTTCTTCTCGATCTGATCATGCCGAAAATGGACGGACTGACGGTGATGGAGAAAGTAGGACAGGACAATACTGTCAGCAAACATCCGTATTTTATTGTGATCACAGCGGTCGGCCAGGAAAAGATCACTGAAGACGCATTTGACAAAGGCGCAAATTACTATATTATGAAACCGTTCAACAACAGGATGCTGCTTGAACGGATAAAATCCGTAAGAAATCAGTCAAGAAATCCGGAAAGGAAGAATGACGACATTACGACAGATAATACTCTGAAAACAGAGAATCTGGAGAGCCGTGTCACAAATATGCTCCACGAAATAGGAATACCTGCTCATATCAAAGGTTATCATTATCTGAGAGATGCGATCATAATGGCAGTAAACGATATGGATGTTTTAAATGCCATAACAAAGATACTTTATCCTACGGTGGCAAAGAAGTATCAGACGACTTCCAGCCGTGTGGAGCGAGCCATACGGCATGCCATCGAGGTGGCATGGAGCAGAGGAAAGCTTGACACACTGGACGAGCTGTTCGGGTATACAGTAAGCACTGGGAAGGGGAAACCGACGAACTCTGAATTTATTGCATTGATCGCAGATACAATCCAGCTTGAATACCGCCGTAAGAGATAAAATGATAAAATCCTTTGCAATATGCAGGGAATGGGGTATAATAGCAAGTGATAAGATGCCTTTTGTGGCGAGAAAAGGCAGAAAATGGAGGATCGTAATATGAAGAACATTTTGTTTGCTGCATCAGAGTGTGTTCCGTTTATCAAGACAGGAGGACTTGCCGATGTTGTCGGTTCTCTCCCAAAAGATTTTGATAAATCGAAGTATGATGTCCGTGTAGTGATTCCCAAATATACCTGCATGAAACAGGAATGGAAAGACAGAATGGAATATGTTACTCATTTCTACATGGATATCGCCGGACAGGATCAATATGTAGGCGTACTGAAGACTGTGCTCAATGACATCACTTTTTACTTTATTGATAATGAACACTATTTCAGTGGATTTGCACCGTATGACGGCGATCCGAAGTGGGGGATTGAGAAATTTGCTTTCTTCTCAAAAGCTGTTCTGAGTATTCTGCCTGTGATCGGATTCAGACCGGACCTCATCCACTGCCATGACTGGCAGACCGGACTGATCCCGGTATACCTCGATAACTTTAGATATCTGGGTGAATATTACCGCGGGATCAAGACTATCATGACGATACATAACCTGAAGTTCCAGGGAGTGTGGGATACAAAAACAGTCAGAGGGATCACCGGACTTCCGGAGTATTACTTTGTGCCGGATAAGATGGAAGCTTACAAAGATGCCAACCTTTTAAAAGGCGGTATCGTATATGCAGATAAAGTAACGACAGTCAGCAGCAGCTATGCAGAAGAGATCAAAACACCATTCTATGGAGAAGGGCTTGACGGGCTTATGTCTGCAAGATCCGGCGATCTGTGCGGTATCGTGAACGGTCTTGATTATGATGACTGGAATCCCGCAACTGACAATCGCATTGCAAAAAACTTTACAATAGATGATTTCAGAAAGAATAAACCGATCAACAAGACGTCTCTTCAGGAAGAACTCGGCCTTCAGAAAGATCCGAAAGTGATGTTGATCGGTATGGTTTCCCGTCTGACAGACCAGAAGGGATTCGATCTGGTTGACTATATCATGGATGAGTTGTGTCAGGATGCAGTTCAGATCGTAGTACTCGGTACAGGTGATGTGAAATATGAAAATATGTTCCGTCACTTTGCATGGAAGTATTCCGGCCGTGTTTCGGCAAACATCTATTATTCCGACGAACTCTCACATAGGATATATGCGTCGTGCGATACATTCCTGATGCCGTCGCTCTTTGAGCCATGCGGCCTGAGCCAGCTCATGAGCCTTCGGTATGGAACAATCCCGATTGTCCGGGAGACAGGCGGACTCAAGGATACGGTTGAGCCGTACAATGAATATGAGAAGACAGGTACCGGTTTTAGTTTCTGTAACTACAATGCACACGAGATGCTGAATACGATACGCTATGCCGAGAGAATCTATTACGATAAAAAACGTGACTGGAATAAGATTGTTGAGCGTGCCATGAGTCAGGATTTCTCATGGAAGAACTCGGCAAGGCAGTATGAAGATCTCTACAGGAGTCTGATCGGTGAGTAGATAACATAAGAAAAACAGGAGCAGCCAGACCAGATGAAAATAATTGACAGATTAAACGAAGACAGGATACACATATCCTTTGAAGTGTTTCCACCCAAGAAAGATGAGGATTACGGTAAGGTGATTCATGCTGTTGATGAGATCGCCACACTGGATCCTGCATTTATCAGCGTGACTTACGGCGCGGGTGGAGGCACAAGTAAGAATACTGCAAAAATTGCTTCTCACATCAAAGATGATCTGCATTTATTAAGCCTTGCTCATCTGACATGTGCTTCCTCGACAAAGGAGGAAGTAAGGCATGTGATCAAAAAGCTCAAAGAAATGGGAATCGAGAATATCCTTGCTCTGCGCGGCGATATTCCGGAAGGCCTGACATTCCCGGATGCAGACCGATTCAGATATGCTTATGAACTTGTAGAGGAAATCAGGAAACATGGTGACTTCTGTATCGGAGCTGCATGTTATCCCGAGGGACATGTGGAGAATGAGCATAAGGCAGACGATATCCGTTATCTGAAGCAGAAAGTGGACAGCGGTGTTGACTTCCTTACGACTCAGATGTTTTTTGACAATGATATCCATTACAATTTTCTCTACAGGATTCGGGAAGCAGGAATCACTGTCCCTGTCCTTCCCGGTATCATGCCAATCACAAGCGCTTCACAGATGAAGAAGAGTCAGGAACTCTCAGGGACAGTTTTCCCACGCAGGTTCCTGGCTATACTGGATCGCTTTGGCAGTTCACCGGCAGCTATGAAACAGGCCGGAATCGCATATGCAACGGATCAGATCATTGATCTGCTCGCCAATGGTGTGAAAAACATACATATCTATTCAATGAACAGACCCGATGTGGCTGCGGCGATCATAAAGAATTTATCAGAGATTATAAAGGCTTAGGAGATTAAAATGACAGACAGGCGGATGAAAGAAGCCGTCCGTTATCTGGGATATGGAAGAAATACGGCAGATGAGAGGACCCGTATGATGATCAAAGATGCTTTTTCCGAAGTGGAAGAAGCAGCGGGACCGAAATCCATCTGCCGCATTTTTGATATGGAACAGGATTCGGACGGCAGGATAATGATAGGAAATATTTCAATCGAGAGTCACAGCCTTTCCAGAAATCTGAGAGGCTGTGTTAAAGTTGTGCTTTTCGGTGCAACTCTAGGTCCGGGAGTAGATCAGCTGATCCGAAGGACCTCACTGACGGATATGAGCCACGCCGTGATCCAACAGGCGTGCGCAGCTACTATCCTTGAAGAATATTGCGACAAAAAGCAGCTCGAACTTGGGGACGAGCTGGAGGGGGAAGGGCTGTATCTCAGGCCCCGCTTCAGTCCCGGATACGGAGATTTTGATATCCACTATCAGAAGCCGCTTATGCAAATGCTGGACTGCGCAAAAACGATCGGACTGACAATGACGGACAGTTATATGATGACACCGTCCAAGTCTGTTACGGCAGTGATCGGCGCAAGCCCGGTAAAGGAAAGATGTCCTGTTGCCGGCTGTGAGGCATGTGATAAGACGGACTGCGAATTTCGCAGATAGGATACTAAATTCGACTGACTTATACAAGACAATAAATAAAGACAAGATGAGAAAGGACCACATATGATCACAGACAGATTAGGAAAAGAATTACTCTTCTTTGATGGGGGCATGGGAACACTTCTTCAGGAAAAAGGACTGGCACCGGGAGAACTCCCGGAAACGTGGAATATGTCCCGGCCGGAAGTGATCAAAGAAATACACGAAAGATATATTGAGGCCGGAAGCGATATTGTGCTTACTAATACTTTCGGGGCGAATGCACTCAAATTCCATGCGGACGGATGCTCTCTGGAAGAAATCGTAAAAACTGCCGTAAGACTCGCAAAGGAGGCTGCAGCAGAGGCAGATACTGTATCCACCGATTCCTCCGGCACACGAGGAGAAAAACGCACTGTATATACAGCTCTTGATATCGGCCCTACAGGAAAACTGTTAAAACCTATGGGAGACCTGGATTTTGAAACTGCTTACGAGGCTTTTAAGGAAGTAATGGTCTGGGGCGAGGAGGCCGGAGCTGATCTGATCCACATTGAGACCATGAGTGATACCTATGAGTTGAAAGCAGCTGTCCTGGCCGCAAAAGAAAACACTTCACTTCCCGTATTTGCAACTGCCATCTTCGATGAGCGCAGAAAACTGCTCACTGGTGCGGATGTTCCTTCCGTTATAGCTCTTCTCGAAGGCCTTCGGGTGGATGCACTGGGTATTAACTGTGGAATGGGGCCGGAACAGATGCTTCCTGTCGTAGAAGAATATATAAAATATTCTTCCCTTCCTGTGATCGTCAAACCAAATGCCGGTCTTCCGAAACAAAGAGACGGACAGACTTATTATGATGTATCACCGGAAGAATTTTCCGGATTTATGGAGAAGATTGTTTCCATGGGGGCATGTGTGATCGGCGGCTGCTGCGGCACTACGCCGGAACATATAAAGGCCATGACGAAACGGTGCAGGAAATCGGACATCATCCGGCCATCTGAAAAAAGTGATACGATCGTATCTTCCTACGGACAGAGTGTTTTTCTCGGAAATGGCTCAAAGATCATCGGAGAGCGCATTAATCCGACAGGAAAGAAAAAATTCAAACAAGCACTCAAAGATCACGATCTTGAATACATCCTGCGCGAAGGAATCGCCCAGCAGGACAGCGGGGCTCACATCCTTGACGTCAATGTGGGGCTGCCGGATATTGATGAAATATCTATGATGAAAGAGACCATACAGGCACTGCAGAGTGTTGTTAATCTGCCTCTTCAGATAGACACCGTAGATGCCGGCGCGATGGAGGCGGCGCTGCGTATCTATAACGGAAAAGCAATGGTCAATTCCGTCAGCGGTAAACAGAAATCCATGGATAAAGTATTTCCCCTGATCCAGAAGTACGGAGGCGTTGTCATCGGGTTGACTCTGGATGAGGAGGGGATTCCCGGCACTGCAGAGGGACGTGTCCGCATTGCCGAACGGATCATCTCGGAGGCAGCGAAATACGGAATTAAGAAGAAAGACATTGTAATCGACGCGCTGGCCATGACGATCAGTTCGGAACCGGACGGCGCGAAAGTAACACTTGAGACACTTCGCCGTCTGAGAGACGAACTGGATGTCAATACTGTGCTCGGCGTATCGAATATTTCTTTTGGCCTTCCGGCGCGTCCTGTTGTAAATGCCGCATTTTACACGATGGCAATGATGAACGGACTGAGCGCAGGAATCATCAATCCGGCATCCGAAGACATGATGAAGGCCTGGTATGCATATCACGCCCTGATGGGACTGGACGCAAACTGCGAGACATATATTAATCATTACAGCAATACACAGACAGCAAATGGCGGAGGAACTTCTTCCGGAACTGCCCAGAAGACTTCAGCAAGTCTGAAAGAATCTATCGAAAAAGGCCTCAAGGAAGACGCGGCTGTGATCACAGAAGAACTCTCAAAAACACAGGAACCGCTCGAGATCATCAATGCGGAACTTATTCCGGCACTAAATCATGTGGGAGACGGGTTTGAAAAAGGGACTGTCTTTCTTCCTCAGCTGCTCATGAGCGCAGAGGCCGCTAAGAGCGCTTTTGGGATCCTGAAAGATAAAATGGATAAAAGCGGGGAAGTACAGGAGAAAATCGGTACAGTTGTCCTGGCTACCGTAAAAGGCGATATTCACGATATTGGAAAAAATATTGTAAAAGTTCTTCTTGAAAATTACAGTTTTGATGTCATCGACCTGGGCAAAGATGTGCCGCCGGAACAGATCGTTGATACTGTACTCGAAAAGAATGTTCGGCTGGTTGGACTGAGTGCTCTTATGACAACTACAGTTGTGAGTATGGAGGAGACGATAAAGCTGTTGAGAGAACACGCACCGCAGTGCAAAGTAATGGTCGGAGGCGCAGTGCTCAATCAGGATTATGCGGATATGATCGGAGCCGACTTCTATGGCAAAGATGCGATGCAGTCCGTCCGATATGCTCAGGGACTGTTTGGATGTTGAGAAGAAAGAGCTCTCTTTCTTCCGCAGAATAAAATGTAAACTATAAATATTGTATCTCAATTTATACAGGCTTTGTTAAATTAATTACTGGGAAAAATGGGCTTTACATGGTATATTAATGAAAGGAAAGTATGTGCAACCGTACTTTGTAACGTTAAAATTTATAGTTATGGAGGAAGAAGTTTTGAGGTACGCAGATGCAAATGTAATCAAAATCAAACACGCAGTGCTGGAAGAAGTAGCGAGGCTGGCTTTTGCCGGTGAACTGGAGGAACGCAAAGATGATATCCCGTATAAACTGATCCCGGGACCGACACCGCAGTTCCGCTGCTGTATTTATAAAGAGAGAGAAATTATCCGGCAGCGCGTACGCCTTGCCGAAGGCAAAGCGCCCGGTGTTAAGGATGACGGAAACATTATACAGGTTATTAATTCCGCCTGCGAGGACTGCCCGATCTCCAGTTATACAGTAACAGAGAACTGTCAGAACTGTCTGGGAAAAGCATGTATCAATGCCTGTAAGTTCGGCGCGATCGAGGCGGGGCGCCACCGTTCACACATTGATCCTTCCAAATGTAAAGAGTGCGGCAAATGTGCTGATGCCTGTCCGTATAATGCTATCGCCCATCTTCAGAGACCGTGTAAATTCAGCTGTCCTGTAGACGCTATTTCGTACGACGAGTATGGCATTTCCGTGATAGATGATGAAAAATGTATCCGCTGCGGAAAATGTATCCACAGCTGTCCGTTCGGTGCGATCGGTTCCAAGACATGGATCGTTGACGTGATCAACGCGATCAAGTCCGGAAAGCATGTGTATGCTATGCTTGCGCCGGCGACGGAAGGACAGTTCGGTCCGGACATCACAATGGCAAGCTGGAGAAAGGCTATGAAAGAGCTTGGCTTCACAGAGTTTGTTGAGGTGGGCTTAGGCGGAGACCTGACTGCAAAATATGAGGCGGAAGAATGGCGCGAGGCATATCAGGAAGGAAAGAAGAAAGTAACTTCCTGCTGTCCGGGATTTGTAAATATGGTGCGTAAACATTATCCGGAACTGAGCGATGCAGTTTCTACAACAGTATCCCCGATGTGCGCCGTATCGCGTATGATCAAGGCAAAAGATCCTGAAGCCGTAACGGTATTTATCGGTCCCTGCCTTGCAAAGAAGTCAGAGATCGTGGATCAGAAGATCGAGGGCAATGCGGATTATGCCATGACGTACAGCGAGATCCGCGCTATGATGCGTGCAAAAGGCGTGGCTTTAGAGCCGGTGGAAAATACATATCAGGAAGCATCCGTATTCGGAAAGAGATTCGGAAATTCCGGAGGAGTTGCCGCTGCTGTACAGGAGAGTTTAAAAGAATCCGGCAACAATATTGACGTAAAGGTATACAAAGCAAACGGAGCCGCTGAATGTAAGAAGGCGCTGCTGCTCATGAAAGTCGGAAGACTTCCGGAAGACTTTATCGAGGGTATGGCATGCGACG
>ERZ1643246.1513-NODE-1513-length-25169-cov-8.669706_pt1 | contig 25169 bp, 8 predicted proteins | sample MGYA00579265_ERZ1643246 | MGnify/ENA primary metagenome ERZ1643246 (study PRJEB29033, sample SAMEA4952261) | chicken gut metagenome | biome: Broiler Chicken; feature: Gastrointestinal Tract; material: Caecum | place: Ireland | collected 2018 | study: Broiler...
TTCCAGTTCAGCCTTTGTCACGATCTCCCACAGCTCCTGGGCTGCCTTGGTCATCGCTTTATTCGCTGCTTTCAGCTCATCTGCGGTTGCATCCGGGTCGTCGACGAGTGTCTGCGCTGCCTCTACAGCTGCTTCCAGTGCGTCCACCTTACCCGGGCGAACATTGTCCATATTGGTCAGGATGTTTTCTTTGATGAAATCGATCGTTGCCTGAACATCTTCTCTCAAGGCATCCGTGCTTTCATCTGTGTTCAGCGCCTGCATCGCTTCGCTCAGGTTAAGCAGAGCGCTGACAACTGCCGTTGCCGATGCGTTATCCGGATCATCGAGCAGCGCCTGTGCGGTTTCGATCGCATTGTTCAATGCTTCATCATCAGAACCAAGCGCATTGGCCTTATTGACCATGTTCTGCAATGCCTGGATCGCAGATGCGCTTGCCTTGACCTGCAGGGCATCCATAGCTGACTGCAGGGCAGATGCGGCCTGATCGACTTGTTCCTGTGTTGCGTCCTCATCGGCCATGATCGTTTCTGCGGCTGTCAGCGCATCCTGCAGAGCGCTCCAGCTATCTGTCGTATAGCCTTCCTCTTCGATGGCTTTCGCTGCATCGATCACTTCATTCAGCGCAGTCTTGTCTGCAGATGCCAGCTTGCCCTTGACGCTCAGTTCGCTGACCAGATAGCCATTGCGCTTTCCGCTGCTGTCTTCCTGGATGTTGGTCGTACGCATCAAGACATAGCGCGCACGCTGCGGTTCAAATTCATATGTATCTTCCTGTTCATTCGGCGCGGTCTCGGTCTTCTTTTCACCGATCTTCACCCATTCTTCCTGATCCATGCTGCAGTACAGCTCATATTGATACCAGATCGTCGAGCTGGCGAAAGACAAGCTGATTTCTGAAATCTCATAAGTATCTTCCAGATTGATGATGACCCAGCCTGGGGTGATCGTATCTTCATACGGTTTGCCCGTTGCGCTCAATCTGCCGGAATCCCATCTTGTCGATGTGCTGCCGTCGTTGACATTCTTGGAATTTCCGCTTGGATCATTATGCGCGGTGGTCGGTTTATTCAGCGCGACATTGATCAGGCCGCTCGTATCCATCTGGATCATCACGCCATACAGATTCCAATATGCGGTATTCATGGAATCCGCCGATGCTTCCTCTGCCGCCTGACGTGCTTCTTCAAGCGCTTCCTGGAACGATGTGATCAGATCATCCGGATTCGCGCTCACATTCATTTGCTCCGCCGTTTCGATCAGCCGCTGCAGCTGCTCGACGGTAGGAAGCATCTGGTTGCCATAGACACGGATCTCGCTGAGCGAGACATCGCTGTCAGAAACAACGCGCACATAGCGGGCATTGACACTGAGATCATCTATGCGGATGATGCCGTTCTCTGCATCAGTGCTCAATGTTCCTTGTGCTTCGTTCCACTCGCTGCCATCCTGGCTGAATGACAGCGTATACTGCGCTTCAGTATCAGCGGTCACGATGCTGAGTCCGGTCAGATCGAATTCTGCCAGCAGATCGATCGTCACTGACTGATCGGCGGATACAGATACCTGCTGATCGGTTTCACCGTCCGTCAGCCAGGATGTCTTGCCTTCCGCGTCTCCATCGATATCAACTTCACGATCAAGGGCGACATTGCCAATATTTGGATCGAGCTCTCCAGTGAACACGCACTCATCCAGAACGCGCTGAGCGATCGACAGCACCTCTTCAGGGCTGTCTGCCGCATCACGAGTATAATCCTGATCGCCGATGACCCATTTCCAATACTTTTCGATATATCCTCTTGTATTCGATGGGACATCGATCGCTGTGCCGTCGATCAAGTTTTGTTCCACCTGATCCAGATACTCTGTCCAATTTGACTTGATCAGATCCAGGAACATGCCTTCATAAGTACGGAATCCATAGTCTACCAGTGATCCGCCTGAGCTGCCCCAAGTAGTGATCAGAGATTTTGCGTTCATCTCAAATGTCGATTTAGAGAAGTCATCGTATTCTGCCGCGCGGTCCTGCGCTTTGCCGATCCACTCTCCGGCCAGCTGATTCTGTCTTGTCTTCTGTACCTCATTCAGCACATCAAAGGCATTGAGGAATTCTTCCTTTGCTTGGCGGAAAGCTTCAAGGTCCTTATCGTCACGGGCATCGATCACTTCATGATATTTCAGCACCGTGTAGTTGCTGCAGATCTGGCGCATGATCTCGCTGAGGTCATACAGATAACCTTCGCTGCCGCTGAATCGGTCAAAATCTTCCAGCAATAAACGCAATGCGTTTTCCAGATCTTCTGCGTCATAGCCGATATCTTTCTTGCCAATGTTCTTCGGCACACCGCCAGTACGCAATCCAAACAATTCCGGAGTCAGACGGACACCTGAATCATAGTTAGCATTCTTGATCAGCTCCCATGCCTGTTCCGCATTTTCGCTCTGTCCGCCGTATCTTCTGATCAGATAATCGCTGATCCACTGATCCAGATCAAAGTCTTCATCGGCCCATGCCAGATCGAAGATCAGGTCATAGATCATCGGATTATCGTAGGTCGCTTCTGAGATGATGCCGATGCCCGCCAGATGCTGGCTGTCTTTTCTGGCATCCATGATCTCGTCGACCATGGTCTGCAGTTCTCCGTTCATCGTCGGGTTGCCGCCAAAGTTGCCCAGCAGGCACCATGCCCAGCTGGTTCCTTGGAATTCATCTTCCTTATATTGTTCTTCGCCGCTGCTGGTGATCGGGTATTTGATCAGATCGACGATGAGCACATGATCTTCCCGATTGTCACCCATGCCTTCTAACAGCGCATCGGTCGGATTGCTCTGCCAGCCCTGCACGGTCCACACGGCATCTTCATCATATGCCATCATCGATTCCAGCACTTCTGCGGAGATCTTGTCGTCCGTCAGACCGGAAGGACGGATTCCGCCTTCATGGAACGGATCGACCGCATAGTAATCCGTCGTATTTCCATAGACAAATTCCTGTGCTTCATAGAAAAGCTGCGCAAACTGGTCATACTCCTCGCTGTCGGTCGCGATCATGTTCGGACGGGAGAATCCGTTCCAGTTTCCCTGGGAAATGATCTCGATGTCATCCTGATAGTAATCTTTGAAGTTTGTCGGCACCATGCCAGCATAGCCTTGCAGCACGGTCTGCATGCCCAGTGAACGCTTCCAGCGCTGTGTGCTTCTGGCCAATTCCACCCGGTCGATCACATAATCATCCGGGATCGGTCCGCCGAACACTTCCATGTTGTCCATGAACTGCCATGCGTAATATCCCGGTCCGGTCAGCCAGTCTTTCGCGTCATCATAGGAATATCCGAAGTTCATCAGGAACTTGATCCATGTTGCTTCCTGACCTGCCAGATCCAATACGACATTCACGCCGTTGAGCGCCAGCCAGTCATTCTCGCGCTGCCATTCTTCTTCACCAAAGAACGCGAACGTATAGCTCAGCGTACAGTAATTGAACGCGTAACGCACGCTCATATCGGTTTCTTTGCGCACGGTACCGTCGATCGGCACGATCTGCTCCGGCATCGCGGTCTGCATCGTCTCCTCAGAGATCTGCACATTGACATAATTCTTATAATAGTAATTCAGCCCGGTCGTCAGGGAAAGACCTTCATTGCCTTTGATGTGGATCTTTCCATCCTGATCGCTCAGTTCAAAGTAATCATTGTCACTTTCCGTATTCGGTGCGATCTCGAAAGTGAACCAGTCACGGTATTCTGCGCCGATCGTGCGGTCGATGATACCATACACATTTTCAATGGTCTCGGCCTCAGTGATCGTATCGGCATACTCGGTATCATCAAAGGCCTGAATGCCCGTGATCTCTTCAAAAGTTCCTTCACGCAGCGCTTCGGTGTTCGTACCGCTCTTTTCCCCATGCACCTTGATCTCCGAAAGATAAGTCGGTGACTCTCCATCGGTATATTCCGCATAGTAACGGATGATCCGATAGCTGCAATCGCCTTGAGGCGTGATCACATCGCCATCCGCATCCTTTGCTTCATCGCTGCGTACCTGGGCGATCTCATCAAAGTGCTCGCCGTCATTGCTTCCATAAAGCGTATAGTACAATACCTTTCCTTCCGGAAAGTTCAGGATGATCTCACTGATGTCATAGGTATCTTTCAGGTCGACATCGACATAAGAAGGATAGAACTTTCCCGACCAACTGCTCGCAGTATCGCCGTCATTGACTTTTTCAGCATCAGCGCTGGAAAGGTTGCTGCGGACCGGACGCCGGTAAGCAACATTGTCCGGATCGGCCGGATCGATCAGCGTGATCAGCGCATCTTTTGCCTCTTCCAGCGCATGATACATATCCCTGATCTCTCTGCTGTCTTGCGGATCAGCCGCTGCAAACTCTCTAGCTGTGCTCAGCTGTTCATAAAAAGCACGCCAGCTGTCTTCTTCATACTGAGAGGAATCCAGCTGTTCACATTCCGCGATCAGCTGGTTCAACTGCTCCAGCGTGATGCCTTCATGCGATGCCTCGATGCTTGCCGCATAGATCCCGTTTTCATCCGCAGACGCATTGCCGCTGGAACGATCATGGATCATCAGCGAGGTGTTCATGCTGTTGATGGCTGCCGTGAACACCGTGATCTCTTTGACTCCCTGGTCACTAAGCGCTTCCACCGTTTCCGTGATATCCATATGGATCTCTTTTTCGGCGTCCGGCTTCGTTTCATACTCATCGCCCTGTTTGATTTCAAAGTCAAACAGCACTTGCTGAGAATCACGCGTGACATCCTCTGGTTTATTGTTCCAAGTGACAGAAGTCTCGCTCCAGTCTGTATCCGTGGAATAATAAAAGCGGTAAGTCTGATCTCCGGTATTATAATCCGCATTCTTGAAGATATGGAATACCAATTCAAAATGATCGAGCTGTTTTTCTTCGATCTCCGCTGCATCCGGGATCGGGAATTTCATCAGCGTCATGATCTCATTCGAAGAACCGTTGTTATTCTTCGTGCTCAATGCCTTCAGATTCATGCCAACATACTGTGAGCCATGCGCGCTGGTGATGTTCTCATAATTGTAATTACGATTCGCATTGCCTCCGGCCCTGACATAAGCATCTTCAAGGATTTCATACTCCGCATCTGCAGCCTCACTGTCGTCAGCCGCAAACACGACACCTGGCCCGTTGCTCAGCACTGTCGTCATCAGCATCGCTGAAGCAAGCAAGCCCTTCATAAATTTCTTCATGCAATCACCCTTTCTTTTTGATCACGCTTTCATTATAGCAAAAAAGGAATTGTAATATTTTGCTTTCGTTTTAGAGATTTTGCTCTTTTTTCCTGTATTTCCCTGAAGAAAAGCGAAGACCTCGCTAAGCCTTCGCCTTCAGTGAATATTCCTCATCAGTTTTTTCTTACGCAAAAATCGCCATTTACCGATCAATGTTCCTGCTGATAAGCAGCGATCGCATCGAGGAACATTTGTCCATAACGTTCGGCCTTGATTTCACCCACACCGCTGACATTCAGAAGCTCCGCCATGGACGCCGGGGCTTTGGCAGCCATATCGGCCAATGTACTATTCGAAAAGACCACATAGGCCGGCACATTTTCCTGCTGGGCGATCCGCAGCCGCACCGCTTTCAGCGCAAGATACAGCGCAGATGCTTCTGAACTGCTTTCATCATGTCTTGGACGAGATTCCAAACGGACCGGCATGAACACTTTCTTTTTGCCAAACAAGACCGCAGACGCATCTCCTGCAGGCTCCAATGTTGAATGAAGCGGATTGACTCGCAGCAGCCCTTCCAGCATGAGGATATCGATCCGTGTGCGGATCTGTCCCTGGGACATCTCACGCATCAGTCCATAAGTAGAGAGCTGATCAAGGCCAAGCTGCTGTATCCGCTGATCTTTGCTGCCGCGAAGCGTTTTGATGAGCAAGGTCGCGCCAACATGATAGCCCAGTTTTTCCTTGATGCGCAGCACACAAGAAAGGATCATCTGCGCATGCACAGTCATATCTCGCATTTGATGGCTGCCGACGCAATTGCCGCAGTTCCCGCATGATCCGTCATGGCGCTGTCCGAAATAATCCAGGATATAGCCTCTCAGACAGTGCGTCGTCTTGCAATAGCCGATCATTTCATCGAGACGTTCATAGTCGCGCTTGCGTATCGCTTCCTGTTCTGCTGCTGAAAGATCCTCATTGCCGCTTTGCTCGATCAGAAACCGCGCTGTTTTCACATCGCCGGGTGAAAACAGCAGGATGCAGTCTGCCGGCATCCCATCTCTGCCGGCACGGCCGGCTTCCTGATAATAAGCTTCCAGGCTCTTGGGCATATTGTAATGGATGACATACCCGACATTTGATTTGTCGATGCCCATGCCAAACGCGTTGGTCGCGACCATGATCTGCTTGCGGTCAAACTGAAAGTCATCCTGATTGGCCTGCCGCTCCTCTTTGCTCAGTCCCGCATGATAACGTGTCGCGGCCAGACCGCTGCTGCACAGCGCGTCGCAGACTTTTTCCACACTGGAACGGGTCGCGCAATAGATGATGCCGCTCTTGTCTTTGTGTTCAGCGATCAGCGCGCGCAGATAAGCCATCTTCTTCTGCGGCTGACGCACATCAAAAAACAGATTCGGGCGGTCAAATCCGGTGATGCTGCAGACCGGATCTTTCAGCTGAAGGAGCTCGATGATATCACGGCGAACTTCCCTGGTCGCCGTGGCCGTAAATGCCGCGACGACCGGACGGTGCGGCAGCCGTTCGATAAAATGCGCGATCTTTCGATAGCTCGGCCGGAAATCCTGTCCCCATTGCGAGATGCAGTGTGCTTCATCCACTGCCACCAGCGATACCGGCATGCTTTGTGTCAGCGTCAAAAATCCTTCTGTCTCCAGCCGCTCCGGCGCGATGTACATGATCCGGTAAGCGCCTTGCCGCGCCCGCTCATAGACCAGCTTCAGCTGTTCGCTGGATAAGGAGCTGTTGATGAACGCTGCAGCCTCGCCGGCCCTTTTCAAAGACGCGACCTGATCTTTCATCAGCGAGATCAAAGGAGAGATGACCAGCGTCATCCCTGGCATCATCAATGCAGGAACCTGATAACATACCGACTTCCCGCCGCCGGTCGGCATGACTCCCAGGACATCATGTCCGGATAAGATCGCATCGATGAGCTGTTCCTGTCCCTGACGAAATCGGGAGTGACCAAAATGACGTTTCAAGACCATATATTTATCCATATGCCGCCTCCGCTTCTTTGTGCCGCATGATCGCCGCACATTGTCTAAACCATAATATGACACGCTTAAGTCAAAAAAGCAAATGCTTTTGAGCCTCACCACCTTTTCTGTCATTTACTCTGTTCTCTTGCGACAATATGCCATGGTCATCATCATGCCTGCGATGAGCAACTTGCCAAGCAGCTCTTAGGCATTCAAAAACTCTGCTGGTGTCATCATTGCTCGATTTTTCAAACCATACGCTAAGAAAATCTTATCGCCAATCTGCTTTTCGCTTTGATGGCTGTCCGCAAAATAAGACGATCATTGGCATCTCTGATGTGTGTTTCGACATATCTTTCTCTGTCAGAACAGGAATGACCCGATCTCCGCTTGATACGCTAAGCACATCACGGACATCCTTCAGGATCATGATTTGCCCTTTTGCCATGACTTTGGCATTGTAAAAGCGAAGGCACGCGCTGTGTCTTCGCTTTTGTGTTGTTCAACAGTTTCAGCTTCTCTTTCTGCGGTATGCGATCGCTGCCGCTGCGCCTGCAGCTGCCAGCAGCGCAAGCATCATGCCGGTCTGCGTCGCTGCCACAGTATTCGTCGATCCTGCAGTTGTGCCGCTATTGCCATTGTCTGGCGTCGTCACGCTTGCCGGTTCCAGGGCGTCGATAGCATTCTGGATATCTTCGACTGCCGCGTTGACCGTTTCCTGACTGACTTCTTCATCGCCAAGCAGCAGCCTGCTCTGCGCGATCGTCTGATTCAATGCCAATACGGATGCACGGCTGTAACCGCTCAGATCGAGGCTGTTCGCATACGCGATGATCTCTTCCAGTGCGCTCACATCCGCCTTTGTACGTGCTGTCAGTCTTGCTTCACGCAAGGTCTTCGTTGCGGCATCGATCTCTTCCTGGGTCGCTGCGCTCAATGCTGCCTTGGCTGCGTCGACCTTCTCCTGCAGTCCTTCTACCGTAGAAGGCACATAATCATCGATGTTGGCCAGGATCGCTTCTGCCAGCTCGATCTCATGTTCGAGCGCGGAAGTATCCAGCGTGATCGTTTCCAGACCTGCGATCGCGCTTGCCAGGTCAGTGATGGCCTGTGTCACTTCAGAAGTCGTCGCGTTGTCATTTGCCGCTGCGCTCTTCGCTGCCGTGATCGCTGCCTGCAGCGCGCGATAAGTCAGATCTGTGTAGCCATCTGCGCTGATCGCTTCTGCAGATTCGATCAATGCGTTCAGTTCTGCCTTGGATACGATCAGCCACAGCTCCTGGGCTTTTTCGCTCAAGGTCCTGATCGCAGCTCTGATCTCATCCGCTGTCGCATCCTCATTCATGTAAACCTGATATGCCTCTGCGACTGCTGTCTTCAGCTCTGTGACCTTGGCCGGGCGGACATTGTCCACATTGGTCAGAACATAAGCGTTGATATAATCGATCGTTGCTTTCAGATCTTCTCTGAGCTTATCGCTGGAGCCTCCCGTATTGAGGTCTGCCATTGCTTCGCTCAGGTTGAGCAGTGCGCTGACAACTGCAGTAGAAGTGGCGTTCTCAGCATCTGCCAACAGTGCCTGTGCGGTTTCGATCGCTGCCTGCAGAACAGCATCGTCAGAACCAAGCGCAACGGCCTTTTCGACCATCGCCTGCAGTGCCTGCAGCGCTGCTTCGCTTGCCGGTTCTTCTTCGCTCGCGCTTCCCGCTACTTCCCTTGCCAGGGCGTTCGTTGCCTCAAGCGCTCTTTCCGTTTCACTGTGTACGAGCATCCGCTGCTCTTCATTTGCCGGTACCCGGCTGCCATAGCTTGTCGTTCCTGACGGTCTGGACAGGTTTTCTACTACTGACCTCAGTTCTTCCTTCTGCTCTTCGCTCACGTCTTCGCTCTCCAGCAGATATTTCGCCTTGGCCACGTCTCTGACGCCTTGCTTGAACAGCTCATAGCGCGGCGTGCTGTAGAAGCCTACTGTCTCGCTCATGTCTGCTTCTTCTCTTTCCAGCGGGTAGAAGAACCAGCCGTCTCCTGGTTCCCAATAACGGTATGTGATGTCTCCATGCATGTCATACACAAAGTTATCCCATGCCCATCTCATGTAGCCATCGGTGCCCAGCGTCATCGTATACCATACGTCCCAGTAGTTGTCGCCCGGGTCGCTGATCGTGAAGTTGCTCGGGTAATCCCCTGTGCAGGTGTAGAACGTCGTGTTCAGTCCCAGTTCTCTGCGGTGTTCGCTGAGTTCCTTCATCTGCTGCACATTGGACGCATTGCCCAGGTTGATCGAGATATCATCGATGCGGTCAGTGAAATCATAATATTCTGGTGCCGCATAATTCAGTGCCGAAGAGATCTTGAAGTGGTTTCCTTCTTCATCCGTTACGCTCTCGATCATTTCCACTGCCGGCTCCAGCTCGCTCAGTCCGCGCTCATCCATCGAGATGTAGGTGATCTCGAACCAGCCCTTTTCCTTCGAATGCTGGATGAAATCTTCCAGGAATGGTTCCCACATCGCCTTCCACGAGTCACTGCCCGGTGAATGGGATTCTTTTACGGTCTCCCCGCTTGCCTCATCATAATATGCGATCTGGTTGTTCCACGGCACGATGCTGTAGCACTTGATCTGCCCGATGCCGTTTTCCGGATCCAGCACGCCGCACTCGATCATGAACTCGATCCATGCGTCATACCAGGTGTAATCAAATTCCCAGCTGCCGTCTGCCTTCTTCGTCCACTTCACCATCGACGGATCGCTGTAATAGGACTGGTGGTTCCATGCCTCTTCCACGATATTCGCTACCGCGTCATGTCCGCCCATCTCTACATACTCTTCCATCGACGCTCTCATCAGGTTGAAGTGCTCTTCTGTGAAGTAGAAGTCTTCTGCCAGATCATTGGAAATTCCTGCGTCCGTCGGTTCGGAGCCGAGTCCCAGATAGTAGTTCGCTACCGAGAACGGGTGCTGCCAGATCTGGATGTCTGTCGCTCCTGCTTCTGGCTGTACCAGATCGATCACTTCGATCGTATAGCGCAGCACGAACGGATCACTTACTTCATCTGCGCTGACCGTGATCGTTCCGGTGTAAGTGCCTGCCTGCGTATCTTCCGGCACGTTGATCTTGATCCACGCAAACTGCACATCGTTGGCTTCGATGTCCTTCGCTCCGCCTTTGTAGATCATGTCCGGGAATTCCTTCACCGGCGCGCTGGAATTGCCGCGGCCGATGTTGGCATCGATCTCCTTGAGCCATTTGATGTCAAAGTTGTCCGCGCTCAGCACCGCACCATTTTCATTGGTGAAATCCGATGCGGTGACCTCTACATTGGTCAGCGGACGGCTCATCGATGCCACGACCACCTTAGAATTGAGCTGATCGCCTCTCCATGCGATACCTTCATATGTCGGATCGTTTCCGACTGCCAGCTCATCATAATCTTCTGCGATGTCGAGCAGCTTTTCATTGCCGACATAAGCGTTCATGACAGCCAGGGACGGATCGACGGTGATCGTCGCCTGCGCATATACGCGTTCATCTGCCGCAGCCATCGCGGTGATGATGACCGTTTCTTTGGACTCTACTTCCGCAGCGTTCAGCACGCCGTCTTCTACGGAAACGACAGCGTTGTTGCTGCTGGTCCAGACGATGTCATCATTGGTCGCTACCCACGGCTCGATGCTCGCATTGAGCGTCGTGCTTCCGCCCGGGATCATCGTGACCTCGCTGCGGTCCAGCGTGATGCTCGTCGGTGCCATCTCATCGTGGTAGACACGGATCATATCGATCTGCATCGCCTTCGTCGCGGTATCGCCAGGCGTTTTTTCCACTCTGAGCGTATGTGTCGTATTTTCCAGACCTTCTACCTGCATGAGCAGCTGCTGATGCTGCGTATTGCCAGAATCAAGGTTGGCTTCAGCAGTACCTACGAACACATCATCGACATATACATCGAAATCAGCGTGTGCCGTATTTTTGCTGGCATAGATGTCCAGACCGGTACCGATAAACTCCATCGTATAATATTGTCCCTCAGATCCAGTTCCGCTGGTACTATAATGATCCGTACCATTCAGGAACAGACTTGAGTAACCAGATTCTGCATTCCATTCTGCAGACGGCTCATACTGGATCTTGAACAGCTCATTCGAAGATGTCGTCACTGCGTCATCCACATCGCTGTAACCCGGGAATTCCGGTTCTTCTGGTTCGCTCACCTCTCCGCCGTACACCTTCGCGTAAGTAATGCTGATGCCCTGCGCATTGACTGCCGCCTCATTCGACTGATCCAATACGGTGAGCAATACCGTATGTGCCGTATTCTCCAGCTCTATGCCAGCATCCTCGCTGGAATAAAGCAACTGATTGCCATCGGTACGAGAAGGTCCGTATCCATCACATTCCACAGCTTCTCCGCCATCGATGGAAACAGTAAACATCAGATGGTTTGGTGCTTTGATGCCATAGATCTCCAGCACATTTCCTTCAAAGCTGATTTCCAGCGTCGCTCCAGGTGTGTTGCTCCAGTGCTCACTGGCTGCCGGATCGCTGCCATCGGCAGATCCCCATCCGCCGTGATTGGCATCTCCTTCTGAATAAACGAAACGCTCATCTGTATCGTCGATGATTACAGGCTCACCTTCAGCCGCATATACACCCTGGATGGATACCATCGTCAGCGCGCAGCACACTGCCAGCAGGCCTTTCATAATTCTCTTGATCATCCTTTTTCTCCTTTCTTTATTTCTGTCCGCTTATGGTTTGTCGTTTTTTCAGCTCATCCCTCCTTTGTCTTCAGTGCTCCTATGCAGGGTGATCCATGCCGCCTGCTTCTTTGCCTTTTTGATATGATCTCAGGCAGAAGATCTCCCCTGCGGCCGTTTCACGCTTACTTTCGCTGACTCCTCCTTTCCAGTTTGTTTTCACCAGAATCCATCGTTATCTCCAGCGAAATACAAAACTTTCCATTTTCATCTTAACACAAATTCGATGGTAATATTTTGCATTATGTTGTATTATTTTGTCATTTTGAAGCGATTACATGATCTCCTTTTTTCTGAAAGCTCTGCGCATAGAAGGCAGTTTTCCTCGCTCTTCCGCGCCGCAAATGCATCATCATGCAAAACTCACTCTATTTTCTTGCGTGAAAAGACCTTCTTCCTCCTTTCCTTCTCTCACGTAAAAAGCTTACATGTCCATTTATTTTTCATATCGTGGTAAAATCTTGTCAAAGCTCGTACAATCTTGCCTTTTTCTTTTTTTCCTGATAACCAGGGGAGATGCGTTTTATCCGCCGCTGTATGAAAAATCCATACGATGGGGTTCTATATGCTGCAAAACGCGATGCCTTTCGATCAAAATCGTGAAAAAGCGGTAGACCAAAACATATCGGTATCAAAAAACCTCCCTGTCTGAAGGACCAATGTCCGTTCAAACAGAGAGGTCTGAGGAGGCAATCTTCATGCAGCCTGTCATCGGGATGATCTTCTGTGTATGCGCACGCAGGACATCACCAGCACATATCTTCTCAGTTCAGCCTCCATGCCGCGCGTTCACTGCCATCGTCCTATACATCTTACGCAGCTGAATGATCATCAGCAGAAGATGAACGGCGAACACGATCAGCACCAGCTGAGTTAGATAAGGAAACATCGGTGAAAACAGCAGTACGACGGCATACAAGAATAATTTGCGAAACAAGATCGGCAGCATGGCCGCAATCCGCCACAGACGCACGCAGCGCGATGGGAGGAGATGCTGAAGGATGCGGCAATAGATGTCCTTGGTTTGATCAGGGCGAAGCCGCAGCAAGGCATACAGCTCTCTGCGCTGTTTCAGAAAGACCGTCAGCATCATCGCATTCTGCACCTTCTTCCGGATACGCACAGGACCAAAGACAATTGCGGCGGTGAACGTGATCAGCCAGACGATCAAGAAGACCGACAGCGCGTGGGTGCCGAACGCTTCCCATTGCCGTATGTTGACCGCCATCTGAAACAAGAAAGCCAGCGTGCAAAAAGAAGCGACATTCACCCTGGCTGTCGACGCTCCCAAATAGCCATCCGGAACGATGAACTGCTCAAGCAGCATGCCGATAGATCCGGCAAGCGCCAGGCTAAACAGGATCTGCAGCTGTACGCCGGCATGCGGGATGAGCAAAGGCAAGGTCAGCACGATCCACCATCCGGCATCGCGCAGACAATCGCTCAGGATCATGGGGCGCAGCTTGATCGGGTATGCGAGCATCGGGATGAAGAACTGCTCCTTACGTTTCAGCGAGAACAGCAATGCCGCCTGCAGCAAGGCCAAGATCAGCGCATCGATGCCCAGCGTATGGAACGGAAGCAGCATCCACAGCCACCCGAACGCAGCGCACAGCGGCAAGACATGGCGGCGAAGCGTCGGACTCATCGGATCTCCTCCAGCAGCGAGACGACCTCTTCCTGTCCGCTGACATCTGCGCACAAGCCGCCTTTCTCCATCAGCAGCAAGCGATCCGCGATCTGCGGGATGATGTCTGTCTGATGGGTGGTGATCAGAAACAGCCGCTGCTTTTTCAGCCGCTGGATCAATGCGATCAGCTCATGCACGCTGTAATAATCGACCGCGTGAAACGGTTCATCCAGGATGATCATGTCCGCATCGCTGAGAAGCAGGCAGGCCAGGGCTGCCTTCTGTTTCTGACCGCTGGAGCAGGCCGCAAGACGCTGCTGCAAAAAATCGATGGACAAGGCATCCATGATCCATGCAGTATCTGCATCAGCGGCGCTGAAATTCTTCTGTCGGAAGACCCGGCTGAAAAACTGCAGATTGGCAAGCACGGTCTCATCCTCCATCAGCGGATTATCATAAGGCAGATAGGCGATGTGAAAATCATCTCGGATGATCTCTCCTTCATAGGGAAATAATCCGCAGATCAGATTGAGCAGCGTAGACTTCCCGGCGCCGTTTCGGCCGTACAGCACGACACAGCCTTCATCGCTGCGCAGCTTCAGGTTCAGATCCTCGATCAGCGGTTCCTCCGTATATGAAAAACAAACATGGTTCAGTTCTAATACTTTCATTATTTCCTCCAGTAACAGCATTTCGCTGTAGTCGTTCGACTTGAGTATAGCACAGCTTCAGCAAAAACGTTCCAATAAAGAGATAGTTACAAAAAAGTGCCTACTTGTCATCAGCATCATACACGCTACAATAAAGTCAAATACGAGGAGGAAAGCGATGAATAATCTAGCCAGATTGAATATCGACGATCAGCGCTGCATCGGCTGCGGAGCATGTACCCGCGTATGTCCGGGCAGCTTGCTGTATCTGAATGCGCAGCATAAAGCCGAGCATCATGAGATCAGCGAATTCGGATGGAACGGATGCTGGAGATGCCAGCATTGCCTGGCGGTCTGTCCCACCGGCGCCATTTCCGTCCTGGGCCTTCTGCCCGAAGACAGCCTGACCCCGCCTGATCCGCAAGAGGCCTCTCAGATCCTGGACCGTCTCATCGCCTGCCGGCGTTCTCACCGCCGTTATCTTCGGAAGAATGTAGATTACGGCACGATCCATCACATACTTGGGATCCTGCAAAACGCACCGAACGGCGGCAACAAGCAGCTGGTGGAATACACGCTCATCGATGATGTGGACCAGATGGACCATCTGCGTCAGATCGTTCGCTCACGCTTAGACAAGCTCATCGACCAAGGCATATATCCGCAAGGCTATGACGCGCGTTCGATCCAGGATCTGATCGATGCGGAAAAGACCGTACGTCCGGACATGATCTTCTGTCAGGCTCCGCATCTGTTGATCCCGCATGCGCCAAGAGGAAAAGGATGCTGGCAGCAGGATATCGATATCGCCTGTGCATACGCTGAACTGCTCTTTGCCGCCCACGGGCTGGGCGTCGTCATGATGAGCTTCTGCCTCGACGTGCTGGATCTGATGCCGGACATCAAGGAGATGCTGCAGATCCCAAAGGATCATGATTATCACATGGCTGTCGGTTTCGGCTATCCAGAGATCCGATATGCCCGCGGGGCCCAAAAAGAAAATGACCTGAACGTGAATGTGCTGAAATTCATCTGACTCACCTTCAGCGCATCATGCGTATTTTCTTGAAAATAGATAAAAGCCATGCCTGTAATCATGCAGACATGGCTTTTATCCGCTTTCCTTAGTCACCGTTTTGTCCTTGCGCATCAGCTGTCTATGATCTGATATACACGCTTACGGTTTCTATGAGAATGTTGAGCGTTAAGCGGTATAAACAAAAAGAGAAGAATAAAGAAGTCTTGGACAATTATTATCCTGTCCATGTTTTATTATATGTGGCCACACTCTCAATATCTTGTAAAATGTCGTACAATCTTGTCATTTCACATTTTCCATCTCCATACAAATAAACAGAGACAAGTTTTTCCCCTCATCTCTGTTTGTTCTCTGCTCAGCTTCTCTTTCTGCGATAAGCTGCAATTGACGCTGCGCCGGCTGCGATCATCAGCGCGAACACTGCGTTCGTCGTGTTCACCGCCGACGTATTCGTCGGATCTTCAGCGTTTGTGCTGTCGTTGACCTCGACCAGCTCATCTACCGATACCTGCAGTTCCTTGACCATATCGTCCACTTCTTCCTGGGTGATCTCCGGATCGTTGATCATCTGTTCTGCACGTGCGAGGGTCTGGATAACGGCCTGTGCGCTGTCTGTCGTGTATCCACTCAAGTCAAGGCTCTTCGCATAAGCGATCACCTTTTCCAGGGCGCTCACATCGGCCTTAGTACGCGCGTTCAGGCGTGCTTCTCTCAGCATCTTCACCGCTTCGTCGATCTCTGTCTGGCTCGTTGCAATATCCAGCACGTTCTGCGCGTCAGCCAGCTTGTCTGCTAATCCTTCTACGCTGCTCGGGACATAGTCATCGAGGTTGGCGAGCATCTCATTCACGAGATCGATCTCGTGCTCGAGCGCGCTCGTATCTAACGTGATGGCTTCCAGACCAGCGATCGCATCGCTCAGGTTCGTGATGGCTTCCGTGACTTCTGCCGTTGTGGCATCATCATTGATCGCTATGGCCTGTGCAGCTTCGATCGCTGCCTGCAGTGCTTCCAGGCTTTCTGCCGTGTATTTACCATCGAGGTAACCGTTTGCGGCTTTGATCAGTGCTTCCAGTTCTGCCTTCGTCGCGATCTCCCACAGCTCCTGTGCCGCCTTGGTCATCGCCTTATTCGCTGCCCTCAGCTCATCTGCAGTTGCATTCGGATCATTGACCAGTGTCTGTGCGGCCTGGACAGCGTCTTTCAGCGCCTGTACCTTGCCCGGACGGAGTCCTTCTACATCGTTCAGGATATTCTCGTTAATGAAGTCGATCGTCGCCTGAACATCTTCTCTCAGCGCATCCGCGCCTTCGTTCGTGTTCAGTGCCTGCATCGCTTCGCTCAGGTCAAACAGGGCGCTCACGACTGCCGTTACCGACGCGTTATCCGGATCATTGAGCAATGCCTGTGCGGTTTCGATCGCTGTGTTCAGCGCCTCATCATCCGATCCCAGCGCATTGGCTTTGTCAACCATATTCTCAATGCGCTTAAAGCCGCTGTGTTTCCTTTTCTTTGCAAGTCAGATTTAGAAGTAAGTAATGCAAATCTCGCTTCATCGATATCTTGTCGATTCATATGATCATCATCTATAATATCCAACGCATGATTGAGCGTATGTTCAAATTCTGCCCATGTTTCCCTGGTGTACTCTTCTTCTTTCATCTGTAGAGACTGCTGAATCAATGTATACAATTCCTCCGTTGACGGCCTCTTTGTCAGATCTGAAAACAATATGCTCATCGCATATACTTGCCAGCTGGTATGCTCTTGATTGCCTGGATCTGTAACAGATTCTTCTCCCCACCAAGCCTCAGGGTACACATCGATTCCCATATTTTTGCTTGTTGCCAGCTCCATATCGACGATATCTTGCAAACGAGCCTCATCATTTACAGCTCGATTGTACATCATTTCCCATGCCACTTGTTTTCCTGCAAAATTCGGAATCGGCTCCGGTTTGTCCAAATCGATCTTATCTGTCAATATTTCAAATCCATAGACTTGAGTAGTCCCATATTTTCTGAACACATCATAAGTATTCTGCATGATCTCCATATCTATCGCATACCATTCCGCCGCGATCGGCGCAAGATTGACCCACGAGAGACCTTTTATCAACTTCATATCATGATCAATATCATAAAGCTCCCCGTAGATCTTTTTCCCGTCCACTTCGCAGATAAGCGACTGATTGATTCCTCGAGCAATTGTTTCAGATGCTGCTTTCCATTTCTCTGACATCTCCACATCTTCCATATCTGATGCAATCTCACTCAACTCGTGTAAAGCCTGCGACATAAACACATTGGTTAATAAGTCATAGCAATTCCACATTCTTCCTTCTCTGGAATGTTCAAGATTAGGATTTCTGATCAAGTTCATCTCATCGTTGAATTCACTGCCATCCAAATAGCTATTCGCAAACCTTCGAATGATTGGATACGATTCTTTGATAAATTCTATATCTTCAGGCGTTCCTTTATTATTGGCAACATACTTTGCCCATGCGTGAATCAACATATAATTTCCATCAGTCTGTGTATAATCACTCATTAACTGAATATCTGATTTCAACGCATCATAACTCAGTTCGCCTGGAAGTATAGACTCTTCTCCATTCTCTATACTTAACGTATCGTAGTGATCCAAGATTTCTGTTCCATACCAAATCACGCTTCCCTGGCCGCATCCTTCTGTTTCCAGCTTTAAGTAATAATTTCCATCCTCCTTTGTCTTAGTCAATGGAAGCCCAAATAAAAATATTGTCCACCCTTCCTTGTCAATATCTGTAATGTTGACCTCATCTGTATCGATCAACTGCGCATCATCACCGTTTCCTTTTAATAATGTCGCTTTTACTATGCCTTTATCACAATTTTCATGTCCTAACATGACTTGGACTCCTGTAATTCGCTCAGAAGTGACCGGAATTTCCTGCATGACGCTACCTACATCATTTAAGTTGATCAAAGGTATCCGATAATCTCCCGAAATCTCGGGATAAACCTGCATCACAAATCTCAGCGGTATTGTCTTCCAGCCTTCATCATGCACATAGCTTCCCTTATCGCACGCTCCGGGTTCATTCACCCAATTTACCTTAGAATCATTTCCTTCCACCGATATCACCGCATAGTATTTAGTATGCGATTCAAGTGGTATGGCTTGTTCGAATTGAAGACGATAAGTATGTTTACCTTCCTGACTCAATGCCGCTGTCGTTCTTCCCAGACTGGTAGAAGAATCTGAATAGTCCTCTCTGATATCAACTATGATGTTACCGCCAGCTTTTTCTGCATCGATCATGATATCGATCTGATCAATATGATCTCCTTTGACAGAAAATTCCTGTGCCAGTTCAAGTGGGGCATTTAGTCCGATGGGAGGAATGCATTGAAAAGTCATATAATACGGCAATTCGATCCATTGTCCATTATCATCATTCTTGGAAGGTAGGTAACCATCTTGTGCTGCAGCAGTCCCATACCAGATTACCGCACCGCTTTCATCATCAGCCTGCAAGACCAGATAATACTTTTTTCCTGGTTCCACTTTTACTGGATGATCAAATAACAGATATTGCCAGCCATCAGGATTCTCATGAAAAGTGTATGTCGTTTCAGCTATCGTTGCTGAATCATCATTTACGTCAGTGGTAATCCAGGCACTCAACGTATCTGTATCATACGTTTTTGTCAGATAGACCATAAACCCTTGCAATTCTTCCACATCAGATACAAACGGCTGTGCAGATCGATGCAAAGGTGCATTGATATTGTAAACAGCCATTTCTGCATTTGTCTGTGCAGTAAAAGGCGGAAGCTTTTCTCCGTCATTTTCCGTTATTTCTTCATTCAGTGCAAAAGCAGGATAATAAGGAACTTCGATCCAGCCGCCATGGACATTGACATCATAATTCCAGCCATTCAGATAATCACCGAGATTTGTCGCTGTACCATGCCATAGTACATTTCCTGTGCTGCTCTCTGCTTGGATTTTTAAATAATATGTTTGACCAGGCTTGACATTGATCGGTGTTTGAAAAACAATCTTCTGCCAGCCGTTTGGATTATCCCCAAAAACATATTCACCTTTTCCCAGCAATGTTTCTTCATTGCGGATATCCTCATAAATAGACGCTGTCACTTTATCTTGATTAGATGATTTGCTTAAGTAAACGTCAACAAATTCGATCGTACTATCCTTTGCCGTAAATGCCGTTCCTCCTGCATTAGCGGGCCCATTGACAACAAATAATGGCATTTCATGATTCTCTTGTTTTTGATAAGAACCACCTTGCTTTCGTTCAGTATTCAACTGCATCCTATTTGTTTCCAATCCAGACAAATAGTTATTGCCATACGCTTCATCTTCAAAATCATTCAGCACATGACCTGTTCTATCCAGCCCGAGTTCTTCGTGAACCGAAAGGATAAATTTTAGCATTTTCCTAGCTAGACCTGTATCTCCATAAGCCGTATGTGCCATGACCTGAATGGAGCTGTCACGTACGAACATTCCCAAATAGCCGTTACCAGAAACAGATGTAGGCGCAAATCCTCGTTCTGTAACACGATCTTTCAAACTTTGATAACTACTGTCGTATAAAGCAATAGATTCACCGTCCAGCTTATTTTCCTCAGCGTGAATACCTGTTGCTTGAAGCATCACAGAAATCACCATGCAGACGGCCAATAACCCTTTTATCATTCTCTTCATGATTGTCCTCTTTCCCATTCGTATCATTGATCTGTTTTCTGTTCATTATCTGCCCTAGTATACTGAAATACCATATTTCAATATATCGATCATGTTAAGGAAATCTCATCTCAACTTTTTATGTAGCAGATAATCTATTAACGTGTTTTATACACAAATAAAGGAAGCAGAAGAAAAATACCCTGCCGCTTATCGAAATCAAGCGATATAAATTAGCTTTTATTATTGTTCGCTGTGATGGCTGTATCTGAATATTGTCTTTAACTTCATTATACGAGCCATTGAGGTGATTTCAACCTTTTGCGTTTGAAAACCATTTCTTTTTCTGAATCAATTTCCAAATCTTGAAATGACGCCAGTTGAACCATCAGAATACATCATCGATAAATGAAAAACAGAGATAAGTTCAAACAACAAACTGATCTCTGTTTTAGATTGATTTAGCTTCTCTTTCTGCGGTATGCCGCAAATGCCGCTGCGCCTGCAGCTGCCATCAGAGCAAACATCATGCTACTCATGTCTGTTGCTGCGGTGTTTGTCTTGTCGGCAGTCGTGCTGTCTGTCGCAACGTTGTCCGGTGTCGTGATGGTTGCATCACTGACCGGCTGCAGTTCATCGATCGCGCTCTGCAGTTCTTCTGCCAGGGCGTCGACTTCATCCTGCGTGATCTCAGCATTGGCGATCATTTCGTTCGCCTGTTTTGCCAAGGCACGTACCGGTTCTGCGCTTTCAGCGGTATATGCGCGCAGATCAAGACTGGTGATATATGCAACCAGCTCTTCCAGTGCGCTCACATCAGCCTTCGTGCGCGCGTTCAGGCGTACTTCACGCAGTGCCTGCGTTGCTGCGTCAACGGCATCCTGTGCTGCGTTCGCATCATCATAGACCTGCTGTGCTGCAGCCAGCTTGTCTGCTAAGCCTTCTACGCTGCTTGGTACATAGTTGTCGATGTTCGTAATCATCTCGTTCACAAGCTCGATCTCGTATGCGAGAGCGCTCTTATCTACGCCTGCTTCTTCAACCAGTCCTGCGATCGCATTGCTCAGGTTCGTGATGGCCTCGGTGACTTCTGCCGTCGTGGCATCATCATTGATCGCTACGGCCTGTGCAGCTGTGATCGCTGCCTGCAGGGCTTCCAGGCTTTCTGCCGTGTAGTCCCCATCAAGGTAACCGTTTGCGGCTTCGATCAGTGCTTCCAGTTCTGCCTTTGCAACGATCTCCCACAGCTCCTGGGCTGCCTTGGTCATCGCTTTGTTCGCTGCCTTCAGCGCATCTGCAGTTGCTTCAGGGTTATCAACCAGTGTCTGCGCGGCCTGGACTGCATCTCTCAGCGCCTGTACCTTGCCCGGACGGAGTCCTTCTACATCGTTCAGGATGTTCTCGTTGATGAAATCGATCGTTGTCTGCACATCTTTACGCAGAGCATCCGGGCTTTCATCCGTATTCAGCGCCTGCATCGCTTCGCTCAGATCGAGCAATGCAGTGACAACTTCCGTTGCGGTCGGCGCTTCCTTGGCCAGTACGGCCTGTGCATTGGCGATCGCTTCGGTCAGCGCTGCATCATCAGAGCCTAATGCGATGGCCTTCTCGACCATGTTCTGCAGTGCTGCGATCGCTGCTTCGCTTGCTGTTTCGTCATCAGTCGGAACCTGCGCGATCTCAGCGACTTCATCCGCGCTCAGCGCACGGGTATAGAAACGAACATCATCCAGTGATCCGTTCAGATATCCGGTGATCGAGCTTCCGCTGCTTGCGCCTAATCGTGACATTGGTCCATCGATCGTCGCATCCAAATGATCCTGCTCTTCGCCGTTGACATACAGCGTGGTGCCATTGCTGTCTCCTACAAAGGTCAGGTGTACCCATTCACCTTTCGGCGCGCTGTAATCAAAGGTATAGTCCGCTACGCCTGCTTCCGTGATGCCGACCTTGCCGGTCTTGTTCCACTGATCCAGTTTGATCTCGCTTACGCTGCTGGATACGAGCACGGCGTTTGTTCCTACCGTATCGCCAGCTTTGACCCACATGCCAATCGTCCAATCGCCGATCGCATCGCGATAGCCCAGATCGACATAGCCTTCGCCGCTGAACTGCAACGCGCTTCCTTCCTGGCCTTCGCCCCAGCCTACGTTCGTCAGTGTGCCGGTGTTCTGCCCGCTCTCGTCGGTGATGGTCTCGCCTTCGCCTTCGTTCATCGTCCAGTATGCTTCTTCGCCGAATCCATACGGATCTTCCATCATCTCTGCGATCTCTTCTTCGCTCAGCACGCTGTTGTAGATCTGCAGATCATCCACGGATCCCTTCATGTAGCCCATGTCGGCCAGTCCGCTCTGTGAGTTCGCGCCGATCCGGTTTGCTGGTCCGTTCATCACCACATCCAGATGTCCGCTGTACTCGCCGTTCACATACAGGTTCACGCCTTCGCTGTTGCCCGTGAAGGTCAGGTGTACCCATTCTCCTTCCGGCAGCTCATAGTCGAACGCTGCGTCCACTTCGCCATACTTCGTCACGCCGACCTTCTTCGTATCCTTGTACTGTTCGACTTTCAGCTCGCCCTGCGTGCCGGAGATCAATGCCGCATTGTTTCCTTCCGCTGCTTCGCGGTTTACCCACATGCCGATCGTCCATTCATCCTGCACGTCCGGCGCGCCGATATCGATGTATCCGCTCGTGCCGTCCAGATGCAGCGCCGTGCCATACTTTCCTTCTGTCCAGCTCACGCCGCCGTTCATCGTTCCGCTGTACGGTCCGCTTGCTGCGTCGATCGTCGTTCCGCTTCCTTCATCCATCGGCATGCGGAAGTTTACCGGGTTGTACCAGATCATGGCATCGCGCTTGTAGCCGATTCCCTGAAGCTCGAGGCGCTCATCATGCGTCGCCAGTCTTGTCTTGTATTCATCCCAGCTGCGGTCTTCCTTTGCTGTCCAGCCGATCTCTGCGTGGCCAAGCACGCGCGGGTAGATCATATAATCCAGTGCTTCATCCGTCGCGATCGTCTCGGTAAACAGGCAGGTCTCCACACCGACGATCTGATCCTTTGATCCATAGTCAGTCGGATCCCAGTTGTAGGAATCATCTACCGGGTTATGCGTTGCCCATTCCAGTCCATACGGGCAGTCGCTGTCATACTTCATATCCATATATGCGTGATCCGCCGGGCTGACGACATAGTTGATGCCTTCTTCAAACTTGGCATTGCCGGTGGACCAGAACTGCGTCACCGTTCCTTCCGGATTCTCAACGGCCGTATCATAGTTCTGCCATCCGATCGGCGTCTTGCCATATTTCTTGGCGATCTCGGTCACCCGATTCATGAAGTATACATAGTCATCATGGCTCGTGACATGCGCTTCATCGCCGCCGATATGGATATATTTGGACGGTGAGATCTCGGATACCTGACGGAATACCTCATCGATGAACTCATAGGTCTTCTCATTGCGGCACTCCAGTGAATTGAAGCCGACATCCCATCCCTCATACGGACGGGTGTTGTCATAACCGTTTGCCGGCGGTCTGCCATCTTCCGTAGAGTTCAGGAAGCTCAGCGAAACGAGCGCTGCCCAGGCATGGCTCGGCATATCAAATTCAGGAATGATCTGGATATGACGCTCATTGGCATAAGCAACGATCTCCTTGAACTCTTCCTGCGTATACTGTCCGGCTCTGATGCCGTTGGTGTTGCAGGAAGTCTGCGCGCCGATCGTACGCAGCTTGTCGAGGCTTTCGCCATACATCTCGCCCTTGATCTCCAGACGCCAACCCTGATCATCGCTCATATGCATATGCAGCGTATTGATCTTATACTGAGAGAGCATATCGAGCTGACGCTTGACCTGGTCGACGGTAAAGAAGTGACGGGTCACGTCGAGCATCATGCTGCGGAGGCCGTATTCCGGCTCATCTGCGATCTGTGCGCAAGGGATCGTCCATGCGGTTCCGCTGACTAATTCTTCACTTTCAATGTCTGCAGGAAGCATCTGTCTCAGCGTCTGCACACCATAGAAGATGCCGACAGGCGCGCCGGCTTCGATGATGACCTGATCTGTGGTGACATCGATCGCATATGCCTGCTCGGCATATCCGCCATCCGGATCCAGGCGAAGGGTGATATCGCCATTCTCCGGTTCTGTTTTTTCGACTACCGGCAGTTCATAGCCAGTAGATGCGCGGAACACTTCAGCGATATATTCGCCGGTGTTCGTCAGTTCTGCCGCTTTGCCGTTATCTTCGGCGATCACAGCGATCTCCGCATCAGCACCCAGCGTAAATGTTCCCTCATTCATGGTATATTCGCTTGGTTTAGGGATGACATTCAGCGTGGAAGAGGTTTCTGCAGTTTCTACATCTGTCTGCGCCTGCACAGGCTGTGCCATCGGGGCAAACGCTGTTACTGTCATACACAGCGCCGTCAGGCAGGCCAACAGTTTCTGCTTCTTCATTTCTCTGCTCCTTTCCTTGTTTTCCTGATTACATACATTGTTACGAGATGACATCATATCCTGAACGGATTTGTTCGGCACAGCGTCATCTTGTCCGAAAAAAATGCGGATATCTTCATACACGCCTCCTTTCCTTGATCCCGCATATATGTAACCGCTTATATCTTTAGTATACTCACCTCATTCGTGTCTCTCAATATCAAAAATGCGGAATATCTTTGACCAAGCTTTTTACACCCGAGCTGTCAGTGACTATATTTTTTCATCTTGTTTCCAGCATGCAAAAGGTAGAAATGATCCCACCGTGCCTGCGGTACTGACGATGGTCCATGACGGAATGAATTCAGGCATACTTTTCTTCATGCTCTTTCCGAAGTTGCCCCAATCCTGGCAAGCATAGGTCTTTGACATCGTACCAGTGGGCATGTCTGCTTTCCGTTGCAAGAGGACAAGGGACAAGCTGCCATTCAGATGAACAGCAACAAGTAAAATAATCGGCTTCATACAATGATCTTCTTTCATAAATTCGTCATTAAATACTCGTGCAAAATATTGCATTCTTCGTGCAGATCGCATAAACTAAAAGTAACAACAGAAAGGGGTTGATGACATGGCAGGAAAAACCACAAACATCAGCATCCGCATGGACGCAAATCTGAAGGCACAGGCCGACGCCCTGTTTGCGGAACTCGGCATGAATTTATCCACGG
>ERZ1643246.1515-NODE-1515-length-25136-cov-6.374028_pt1 | contig 25136 bp, 24 predicted proteins | sample MGYA00579265_ERZ1643246 | MGnify/ENA primary metagenome ERZ1643246 (study PRJEB29033, sample SAMEA4952261) | chicken gut metagenome | biome: Broiler Chicken; feature: Gastrointestinal Tract; material: Caecum | place: Ireland | collected 2018 | study: Broiler...
GATAAAGAAGTTAAGGCTGTCCTACAGATCTGCCATGGAATGGTGGAGTACATCGGAAGATATGATGAGTTTGCGCAGTTCCTCTGCGACAAAGGATATTATGTCGTGGGAAATGATCATCTCGGCCATGGAAAATCCGTACAGGCAAAATCCGAGTATGGATTTTTCAATGAAAAGTATGGAAACGTGTGCGTGCTCGGAGATATTCATACGCTCCGGCAGCGCACGATGAAGAAATACCCTGATGTGCCCTATTTCATGCTGGGGCACAGTATGGGTTCCTCGCTTCTGCGTCAGTATATCCAGATGTACGGAAACGGTCTGGCCGGAGCGGTGCTGATGGGTGCAGTCGCGGATCATAATAAAGCCGCCCTCCTGTTCGGAAAGCGTCTCTGCCGCATGATGGCAGCCGTCCGCGGCTGGCATTACCGCAGCAAGCTGGTAGATAATCTGGCGATAGGCGGATATAACAAAAGGTTTAGGCCTGCTCATACAAGAGCGGACTGGATCACCAGTGATCACGAGCGTCTCGAGGCATATGTGACGGATCCTATGTGTTCATTTATGTTTACAGTGAATGCATATTACAATATGTTTGCAGGCATGATCGGAATGCAGAGGAAAGAAAGCGTGTATATGATTCCCAAGAGTCTGCCTGTTCTGTTTGTATCCGGTTCGGATGACCCGGTAGGGAATTTCGGAAAAGGGATACGGAAGATTTATGAGAAATATAAGAGGGCCGGTATACAGGATGTGACCCTCAGACTCTACACAGGCGACCGCCATGAGATCTTGAATGAGACGGATCGGCAGCAGGTGTATGAGGATCTGCTTATGTGGTTCGAGGAGCATATGCAGTAAAAAGAATAATAAATTAAGTAAACGAAAACCCGCCAGCCTTTCGGCTGACGGGCTTTCGTTGTTTTATTAGTTATCTAAAGGAATGAGAGTAAAGTGCGGCACCTTTCGGCGCCTAAACTTTATGAGGGGGGAAAGATAGTTGTTTATCAACTATCTGACTATAGTATAAAAGGAAATTGTGACAAAAATATGAGTGAATCATAAAAGAAGATGGAAAATTCTAAACTAAAAATAAAAAATGTATTAACAGGAGTCCTTTCCGGTATAAATATAGATTAAAACTTATTTTTTCCATTTTCCTGTGGAAAAAGTGTAGTTGATAAGAAACTGCGAAAAGCTGTACATTATCACTAGAAAAAGGTCGGAAAAATAAAAAAAGATGCATCAGAATGACCAATGATAATGATTAAGTTATGGAAAGCAGGGAATGAAATGGAAAAAAAGTTGACGATCAGAGAAAGTTTTCGTCTGGGAAAAGGATGGCACCTGATGATTTTCGCCATTCTGGCGATGCTTGTTACGAATGCCGGTGTAAATGACGGATTGAATGTAGCTCTTCCGGAGATTGCCAAGGGAGCCGGACTGGATTATGAGTTGTGTCTTAGTATGGGAACGGTGGCCGGATTTGTAGGTGTCGCAATGATGCTTGTCATCGCAAAAATCCGGGATCGTTTCGGGGGAAGAAAAGTAAGCGCAGCGCTTTTTATCATCTTTGGACTTACGTTTTATTTTCTTTTTTTACGCGCTGAAAATATTGTAATGTATGCGCTGTCTCAGTGTATCATGGTAAGCTGCGGACAGGGATGCTTCTATCTCTGTACAGGGCCTATGCAGTCTACCTGGTTCCCGAAGAAACGAGGAGTTGTCAACGGAATCAGTACAATTGGAGCTAATATAGGAACAGCCATACTTGCACCTGTTATGACAGTGCTGCTGACAATGGCTGAGTACAAGACAAGTCTTTCCGTATTTGCGGTAGCGGCGATCGTGCTTGGAATCTACGCATACATAACACTCAGGGATGATCCGATGGATGCGGGCATGTATCCGGACAATGTGACAAAAGAAGAGTATGAAAGGGATTATAAGAATCTGGCGGAGCAGAATGAGTATGTCAGCGACTGGACGATCCCGAAGATGCTCAAATGTAAAGAGGTATGGCTTACAGCTATTGTTCCGGGATTTATCACCCTGGGACTCCTGGGAATCATCACACAGTTTGTACAGAGAAATACTTCTCTTGGCATGTCAAACACAGCGGCTATCTCAGCTATGACGATCGCAGGACTTGTAGGAATCATCGGAAGCTATGCCATCGGATATATTGACACAAAACTGGGAACAAAGAAAGCATGTATGATCTACTGCGGAATCTTTGCTCTTGGAATCCTGTTTAATCTTCTGGCTGAGTTCTGGTTCCCGCTTGTATATGTTTCGATCTTCATTGTAGGATTTTCACTTGGCGGAAGTACGAACATGTCGCTGTCTTTCCCGGCTTCAGTGTTCGGCGTACTGGACTATCCGAAAGTAAACGGCGTTATCTTCCCGATCAACTATTGTATCGGATGTCTGAACTTTGCCGTAAACGCTGTCGTCATGAAAGTGACAGGAAGCCTGACAGGAGCATATGTCGTATATCTGTGCCTGTTCCTTGTAAATATTCTGATCGTATCCAGAACAGAAGAAGGAAAATGGGATAAACTGAAACATCCTGAATTAATGAATCAGTCAGGCAAATAAATCAGACAGAAAAGAAAATAAAGAAAACAGAGAAAAAGCGCGTCCGCCGGGCGCGCTTTTTTCGTGCAGTATTATGAGAGTTTGAGAAACTTCATCAGTTCTTCTTTTGTTTTCATAAAACGGCAATCATTCGGATTATATCCGGAATAATACAGATCGTTGATCAGGCGGAAGATGACGGTGGTATCTTCCGGGCGTACCGCAGCCATTATGACAGTACGTATCTTATAGGAATTCCATTTGATCCTGTGGTCCAGCGTTGCGATGGACAGGCAGGTACGGCTGCTGGGAGTCAGCGTATACATCAGCACAATGCTGGGCTGAAATGTAAAGGTGAGTATGGACTCTCTTTGCAGCAGCGAAGTCAGGTAACTGTCAGACACATAACCCCGGCTTATGAAATCCTGCGCCAGCATCTCCATGACGGATATGGGAGTTTCCGCCTGTATCTTTTCATGCCAGAATGCCGACAGGAAGAGCTCTTTTACTGACGGGAGAGACTGATCGTACAGTTTGTCAATCTGTCTTTTGATAATATATTTTTCCAGCTTCTCCTGATCCGCATTGGAAAACGTAGGCGAGATCAGTATGGTGTCGCAGTGAGGATCGTCTGTGATCTCCTTATTTGCGGTGGTGATCACCAGATCTATCTGGGAAAAATCATAGCTGTCCTTGATGTATACGGGCAGAAGAGGTCAGGTCTATACAATCCCTGAACTTATTTAGTATATGGTGCTTCAGATTCCATGATGCGCTCAGATTGAGATGACAGAGGATGACGGTCCGAAGTTTGCCGTCTGTCCTGCGCTTATAGGCCATTGCACCGGAGATACAGAAAGCCAGATAGAGCAGTTCCGTATAGTCCAGATAACTCCCGTAGAAATCCAGAGACAGAGGCTGGAATGAAAAAGCGATCTCAAGTTCTATGAGAAGTTCAGCGCGGACGGAATCAGCCTGGATCTGCGCGTTGTTAAAAAAGTGCACCGGCAGGGAGAGATATCTCAGATACTGAAGAAGTGTGATATAGAAGTCTTCGTTCCCTGAGAAATCAATCCCGTAAATCTTATTGATATTGGCGATGTAGGTATCGGCAAGCTGTATGATCTCTTTCTGGAAAACTTCGGATATTGCGCTTAGGTTCAGCTTGTCGGCGTCAAGCATCCGGCTGCAGGAAATATGAGTATATACTTCTTCTCTCTCAATATTGGAGAAGACACAGCTTAGTTTCCCTTCCAGAGAGTCCAGAAGATCATCGGCCGCCTGAACGGATACCGGATCGCGTAAGACAGTGTCAGAAGGCTCTGTCAGCTCATGTCCGGAGCTGATCCGATAGTACATGATGGCGATAATGAGGTTGAGCGTTACCATATTGATATCTTCCAGCATGATATCGTACTGGCCCATATAATAGTTGGCTTCGCTCATGATCAGGTTGACTACTCTTTCATCCAGATACTGGTACCGGTAGTATGCGTTGCCCCGGGCGTTATAATTCCAGTCCTGCGCAAAGAGACGGTTCAGGATCCGTCTCCGTTTCCGTTCATCTTTTTCAAAAAATATAGTGTTTTTATTCCGATAAAATTTAATATGCGGCGCGGGAAGGATATAAATCTTCCGGAGGTGCTGTATGTCGTGCTCCAGCGTAGTTCTGCTGATAAACATCTCGTCTTCCAGATCATACAGATTGATGGGCTGGTCCGACAGACAGAGCCGGAAAGCTATGTGCCTGGACCTTTCGTCTCTGGAGAGGAAAGAGCTGTTTGTCTGGCTTAGTTTTTTTAGTTCTTTCTCATCCTCTGCGCGGAGAAGATATCCGGAGCTGCGTTTGGAATAGATATGTATTCCCTTTTCGGCCAGCATCTCGTTTATCTCAGTCACATCTGTGCGGACTGTGCGGGAAGAGACTGAAAGATAAGCGGCCAGCGCCTGGCCGGTTACGTAATCACTCTGGTGCTGCAGATAATGAAGCAGCTTTCTCTGACGCAGTGTCAATGTTAAGTCGTCCATATGATTTCCTCCTTCGACAGGAACTGATAAATATAATAAGTAGACAGGCGTGGAAAGTCAATATTTGATGGCAAAACTGATATTTCCGCTTTAAAGCGGAAAAAAGCTGTTTGAGCATTATAACACTCTATACTACAATCGTCTTAGAAATTGAAGGAGGTACTTATCATGAAATATGAAAAAATCAGAAAACAGGTATTAGAGGCGATTCTGGATGCTGTAGATCAGGGGCTGATCCACGGAACATCAGGAAATATCGCGTTAAGAGATGATGAAGACGATGTAGTAGCAATTACTCCGAGCGGAATTCCGTACAAGGGAATGACAGCAGAGGATATCGCCATTGTTGATCTCAACGGAAAATGGCTGGACGGAAGATATAAACCATCTTCAGAGGTTCCGATGCACACAGCTGTTATGAGAGCAAGACCGGACGTAAAAGCTACAGTACATACTCACGCAATGTACGCAACGATCATGGCAATGGGAGATAACCCGGAATTAAAACCGATCACACCTCCGCAGTGCGAATTCGTTCCGGTTGGTATCGTACCGTTCACAATGCCGGGAAGCGATGAAGTTGCTGACAAAGTAGTAGAGGCACTGGGAAAAGACGGACGTTCCGTACTGATCAAAAATCACGGAATGTTCTGCTGCGGCAAGAACATGAAAGCTGCAATGGCTGCTACTGAGTATACAGAAGAGATGGCTGTTACAACGATGTACGCTAAACTTCTTGGAACATACGAGCCGATGCCGGAAGAGGGCGTAAGAAAGATGAAAGAGCTTATCGCAGCGGATCAGGCAGTTTAATATATATCTAAAAGGAGCATGAAAAATGGCAAGTGAATTTTTTGTAAAAAGTAATGTGGTGTTCGGAAAAGACGCCGTAAAGAAGCTGCCGGACATCATCAATGAATATGAAGCGAAAAATGTAATGGTCGTATACGATGCAGGCGTTAAAATGGCGGGCATCGCAGAAAAAGTTTTAAAAGAGATCGCAAAGACAGACGTTAAGGTAACGACATTCGACGGAGTTATTCCAAATCCTACAAACGAAGTGGTAGAAGAAGCGGCGAAGATCGCCCAGGAAGCAAAGATCGATGTGTTCGTAGCGGTCGGCGGCGGAAGCAGCATCGATCTTACGAAAGCAGTCAACATCCTGATGACGAATCCCGGACCGATCGGACAGTACGGCGGAATGAACCTGGTGAAAAAACCGGTGCTGCCTCTGATCGCGATCCCGACGACAGCAGGAACATCCAGCGAGATCACAAACGTTGTCGCTCTTACGGATACAAAGGCTGTCTGCAAATACGTTATCATCGACAACAAGATCGTAGCAGATCATGTGATCGCCGATCCTGAATTTACAAGGACGATGCCGCCTTCAGTAACTGCGGCAACCGGAATGGACGCCATCACACATGCAGTTGAGAGCTATATCTCCAATATGGCTACTCCGCTTACAGAGTATCATTCGATCAAGGGCCTTCAGATCTTCTATGAGAATCTTCCGAAGGCAGTGAAGAACGGGGATGACATGGAAGCAAGAGAGAACATGATGCTGGGATGTATCATCGCAGGATTCGGATTCTCGAACGCCAACCTGGGACTTGTACACGGAATCGCACATACGTTGAGCGCACATTTCCATCTTGCACACGGCATGGCAAACGCTACAGTCCTTCCGTATGTTATGGAATATAACGCTGACAGCTGCCCGGAGAAAATGGTGGATCTTGCAAAAGCGATCAACCTTCCGGTATCCGGAGATATTGAAAAAGATAAGTATCTGTTGTCAGAAGAACTGCTCAAACTGACGAAATCTCTCGGCATTAAGACTCTTTCCGAGCAGGGAATTGAAGAGAAAGATCTGGATATGCTCGCAGACGACGTGCTCAAAGAGCCTGTACTTGGATTCAATCCGAAACAGGGCATCACAAAAGAAGATGTGCTGGCTATCCTTCACAAAGCACTGTAATAAGCGGGGAAATTTGAGAGGTAACAAGTATGGAACATAAATGCAGATATGGTGAAAAATTTCCGCATCTCTTTTCACCGATGAGAATCGGAAATATAAAGATGAGAAACAGGATTATCTTCGCGCCTACAAGCCCGAGTATGATCGATCTGAACGGGCATTTTACGCCGGAGATGATCGCCTACCTGGAGGAAAAGGCGAAAGGCGGAGCAGGAGTTGTAACGTATGGAGAAGCAATCGTTCACTCCGCTACAGGAAAGTCACATAATAAACAGCTTCAGCTGGATGCGTTCGGTGTGCGTCAGGGTATGACCGAGGCAGCGAGAGCTATCCATAATGCAGGATCTTATGCCAACATACAGCTTTCCCACGGCGGTATGTACGGCGGTCTTGCAAGTGTGGGGGGAGATGTTGACACATGCAGGACAGCTTACGGGCCGAGCGACATGACGATGCCCGCAGGTGAAGTGAAGGCAATGCCGAGAGAGCTGGTCTATGAGATCATCGAATCATACGGGGCAGCGGCAAAGCTCTGTAAAGAGACAGGCTTTGATATGGTTCAGGTTCATGCAGCTCACGGCTGGCTGTTCTCTCAGTTCCTGTCACCTGTCTGGAACAAGAGGACAGATGAGTTCGGCGGATCCCTTGAGAACCGTGCCAGATTCTTCCTTCTCGCCCTGGATGCGGTGAGAAAGGCAGTAGGTCCGCAGTTCCCGATCGAGGCAAGAATATCGGGAGACGATTTTACAGATATCGGTCTTGACCTGAACGAATGCATCAAGGTTGCGGAAATGATCGACGACAAAGTAGATCTGATCAATGTATCCTGCGGAAACCATGAGGATCCGGCTATGTTCTGCCGGACACATCCGTCGGCATTCTATCCGCGGGGCGTCAATGTTTATCTTGCGGCCGAGATCAAGAAGCATGTGAAGACTCCGGTTGCCTGCGTAGGATCTTTAAATGATCCGGCGCAGATGGAAGAGATCATCGCTTCCGGACAGGCTGACGCTGTAGAAATCGGAAGAGCGTCTCTCGCAGATCCTTACCTTCCTCTTAAAGCGGCCTTTGGCGACGATGAAGATATTACACCGTGTCTGCGCTGCTATGAATGCTTTGGCGCTACAGGCGAACTCGAAATGGTGAAATGCGCAGTGAACCCGGTTATGGGTGAACAGCTCTGCGCTGAACGGTTCCATCACGAGCCGGAAAGAAAGAAGAAAGTTCTCGTTGTAGGCGGAGGCCCGGCAGGAATGGAAGCAGCCATTACTGCGGCAGGAAGAGGCCATAACGTAACGCTTGTCGAGAAAGACGACAAGCTTGGCGGAAATCTCCATCCGGCAGGAGCAGCTTATTTCAAAGAGGATATCATAAAGCTGATAAAGGTTCTGGAGAGAAGAGTAAGAAGAGCCGGCGTCAACGTGATCCTGAACACAGAAGTCACACCGGATTATGTAAAAGAATTTGATCCGGACGCGCTGTTCGTAGCGATCGGTTCCACAGAACTGAGACCGCCGATCAAAGGGCTGGATTCCGATAAGGTCGTTATGGCGATCGACGCCGAACTCCATCCGGAAAAGCTGGGCCAGAAAGTAGTGATCATGGGCGGCGGCCTTGTAGGCGCCGAAGGAGCCGTAGGTTTCCATCACGATGGAAAAGACTGTACGATCGTCGAGATGAAACCGGAGATAGCAGAAGAAGTAAACTCTTTCTACAGAGGCGGGCTGATGCCTGAAGTAGAAAAATCAGCAAAATGCTATGTTAATACGACTGTCAGGGAAATCACACCCGAAGGAGTCCTTTGCGAGAAGGACGGGAAAGATCTGCTCCTTGAAGCGGATACCGTTGTATGCGCACTCGGATTCAGATCACCATGGGATAAAGTGGATGCCCTTACAGATCTTGTAGATGAATATTACATTATCGGCGACTGTAAGAAAGTAGGAAAGATCTACGACGCCATGAATACGGCGTATTACAGTGCGCTCAGAGTATAAAACAGGAGGGTGAAAATCATTATGAAGAAAAAATTGGTTTTATGTACACAGCTGCCGGAAAAGAGAAGGCAGGAAATAGAAGAATACTGTGATATCACGATCGCCGGAGAACTCAAACACGGCAAGGGAAATGTCACAGAGGATATGACAAGAGAAGAATGTAAAGGTTATGAAATCGTTGTTCTCGGTGATGAGAACGCCGGTGCGGACACTCTGAAAGAGTGGATCGATTCCGGTATGAAATTCATCGGTGTGGCAAAAGGAACACCGGTAACTGTTGATAACGAAGTGCTTAAGGCAGCAGGTATCCCGCTTTCCTACACTCCGGGACGTAACCGTGTAGCGGTTGCCGAGTACAATATCGGACTTATGCTTGCAGTTGCCAGAAAGATCACTCTGGCTGCCACAGGACTTCAGAAAGGCGAGCACCTGGGCGAGCCTGTAGATGATATCTATGATGTGCCGGATGTAAAGAACGTGATCTGGGGTCCGCTGGATGAGAAGCATCCGTACACAGATTACGGCATCGGCTTCGAACTCTACGGAAAGAAACTCGGTATCGCGGGATACGGCGCTATCGGCCGCGAGGTGGCTGTACGCGCGAAAGCGTTCGGAATGGAGATACTTGCTTACGATCCGTATCTTCCGGCTGAGAAGATCGAGGCGGACGGCGCGAAAGCGGTAGATCTTGACACAATGCTCTCAGAGAGCGACATGGTAAGCATCCACCTTCCGGTACTGGATTCTACAAAGGGTATCGTTAACAAAGACTGGTTCTCCAAGATGAAACCGACGGCAATCCTGATCAATACGGCAAGAGCTGCAGTCATCGATCAGAAAGATTTCGTAGAAGCTCTGCAGAACAAAGAGATCGCAGGCGCGGCAATCGATGTGTACTGGAAAGAGCCTGTTCCGGCTAATCATCCGCTCCTTTCCATGAGGAATGTTGTATGTACGCCGCATATGGCAGGTCTTACAACGGATGTTGACAACTGGTCCGGTGAGATGATGTCACAGGAAGTTCTGGCTTATCTGAAGGGCGAAGACAGAAAATATATCTGGAAAAGATAATACAAGAGAATAAAAGGAGGAGAGAAAATGTCTCAAGGAAAAAGCAAAAAGGTAATAGCGGCAGGACTTCTGATCATGTCACTGACAATGTCCTGTAACAGCTCTCTGTCACCAATCCTGGCAGAGGTGGGGAAATCTTTCCCGGAGGCAAGCGATTCTGCCATACAGATCGTACTGACACTTATCAATCTTACAACACTGCCGATGATGTTCATCGAGCCGCTGCTTGAGCCAAAGATCACAAAGAGAAATATCGCAGTGATCGGTACAGTACTCATGCTGATCGGTGGTTTTATGCCTCAGTTCCTGAATTCACAGCTTTGGATGCTCTATGCGGCAAGCGTTGTGATCGGTGCAGGTCTGTCACTGGTCGTAGTTGTAAGTTCCTCACTGATCTCAGATTACTTTACAGGTATTGACAAGTCACGTATGATGGGATTCCAGTCTATATTCGTAAGTATCGGCGGCGCCATCATCGCAAAGGGAAGCGGTCTCTTTACGGCAATGGCAGGATGGCACAGAGGATACCTTGTATTCCTGATCTGTATCCCGATCATCATCATCGTACTTCTGACAGTGCCGAAGGGAGAGGTAGTTCAGCAGACAGAAAAAACAAAAGCCGGCATTTCCGGAAGCATGGTTTACTTCGGAGTGCTCTGTCTGATCACAGGTATTTTCGTAGCTACATTTAACACAAACATTGCGATGTACATCGACAGAAACGGAATCGGAGACGCTTCTACAGCAGGTACTGTTTCATCCATTATGCAGGTCGTTGGTATTATAGGCGGTCTTGTACTGGGCAATACAGTTAAGATCTTCAAGAGATTCACGATCGGCGCTGCAATCATCCTGATGGCAATAGGAACAGCCATGGTTGGTTTCTCCACAAGCCTTCCGGTTATCTGCGTGGGCGCTGTGATCGTAGGATTTGGTTTTGCTATCCGTAATCCGGGTGCAGTTACATTCGCGGCGAACATGGTTCCGGCGGCTCAGGCTTCCCTGGCTATCGCTATCGTATCTGCTACATATAATGTAGGAAACTTTATTTCCGCTTATATCGTAAATGCAATGGCATCTGTAATGGGAGATGATATCGCAAACCGTTTCATCATCTCAGCGATCGCTCTTGCAATCATCGGTATTATCGCATGTGTGAAAGCTCCTACTACTGATGCTCAGGCGCTGGATTCACAGAATGATTAAGCTGGAAAATTCAAGCAATACATATTCATAATGGCTGTTATGCCAAAAGAAAACCAGGTGTAAGCCTGGTTTTCTTCAGTATATAAACATATAAACAATTCCGGGAAAGGTGAGGACATTCCTATGAGAAAAATTATTTTTTTGGATATCGACGGTACGATAAGGGATTTCGACGGCACAATACCCGAAAGCGCTGTAAAAGCCATACATGAAGCGCAGAAGAACGGCCATAAGGTATGTCTGAGCACGGGCAGGCCATATCCCCGCATTGAAAAAAGAGTGCTGGATATCGGATTCGACGGAGTAGTAGCAAGCTCGGGAAGCTATGCCGAGTATGAGGGAGAATGCGTTTCACACTGTGTATTCAGCATAACACTGTACATGGAATTCATGGTGTGGCTCTTAAAAAATGACTGCATTGTGGAGATGGAAAATCACAGGCATACGTATCTTCTGAAAAGCGACTGGGAAAGATATAAAGCGGTAACGGGAGTCTGCGAGACAGATATAATCCGCCCGGTGCTCGTGGAGACAGTGACGGATGTGGATCAGGTGGACAAGCTGGTTGTTTTCTGTCAACGGGAACTGCGGGAGGAGATGATGGAGAAGTGGGAGCATGTATTCCATATCGTGGGACTGAGCGCGCCTTTTGGGAGCGGCTGGGCGGCTGAGATCACGCCACCTGACGTCAGTAAAGCCAGAGGAATACAGGCTGTCCTGAAAGCTTCAGGATTCGCCAGGGAAGATGTGATCGGAGTAGGAGACAGCACTAATGATCTGGAAATGCTCTCTCTTGCGGGAAGAGGCATTGCTATGGGAAATGCGCCGGAGAGTGTGAAAGAGAAGGCGGATTACGTGACGGATTCTGTAAAAGAGGACGGGATATGGAAGGCGTTTGTGCATGAAGGTCTGATTGAATGATTTAAGCGCTGCCGCATGATGCGACAGCGCTTTTGATTTGGAAGAGAAGATTTATACACACAAATAATGGAATGGTTTTATGTATTTTTATTCATCCCATGGATGAAGGACTACCTTGATAGCTTCGCCTGTCTTTGTAAGCTGGATTCCTTCGTTGATCTTGTCAAGCGGAAGGATGTGAGTGATGAATTTCTCCGTCGGGAATGTCGGAGAGATCGCCAGCTGGAAGGCACGCTTTGACTGGCTGTAGGAGGCTCCGAAGTGGCCTTTGATCCAGATGTTGTTATAGTGGATCAGGTTGCAGTCAAGCTCTGTCATGGATCCCTTCGGTACACCGCCGAAGAATACTACAAGACCGCCTTTTTTAACCATGTGGATGCTCTGTGTCTGAGTAGCGTTTGCAGGTGTTGCTGAGATGACTTTGTCAGCGCCTTTCCCGTTGGTCAGTTTCTGTACGGCTTCGATCGGATCCTCTTTTGAACTGTTGACTGTGACGTCTACACCGAACTGCTTGGACATTTCAAGACGTTTGTCGTTCAGATCGAGCATGATGACTTTCTGAGCGCCGCGGATCTTTGCAAGCTGTGCCATGAAGCATCCGATAGGACCCGCGCCGATGATAACAAGTGTATCGGGATATCCTACTTTGACATTTTCCAGGCAGGCGAATACAGAAGTAAGAGGCTCGCCAAGGCTTGCCGCATCAAAGGATACGTCGTCCGGAATCTCATAGATGCCGCCTCTGCGGATTTTCTCGCCGCTTACCGCAACATACTGAGCAAAACCGCCTGTTCCCGCAAGTTTGCTGACCTCTGTGTTGGAGCAGTTCTCGCTGTGTCCGCTGATACATTCGTCACATTCCATACAATATGTACCGGGGAAGAGGAAGAGACGGTCGCCTACTTTATATTTTGTCTCGTCTTTTCCTACTTCATCTACATATCCTACGATCTCGTGCCCATAGATAAAAGGATAATTTCCCTTTCTTGAGTCTGTCGTTAAATTTCTGATATCAGATCCGCACAGTCCTACGGACATGATCTTTAATATAAGTCCGTCTGACGGGCATTCCGGCTTGTCTGTCTCCTCTACTCTGATGTCGTTTGGTCCATACATTAATGCTGCTTTCATTTTCATTTTTTAAACAACTCCTTTCTGTTCGATTCCAGTATATCCGCCTGAAAAGTCACTTTCAAACGTAAAATTGCCGCTATATTGTGGAAGAGATTTCCCCGGTAAAAGGTAAGTCGTCTCGGTCCGAATCTTCCGAAAAAGGTCAGAAATTTCCAGATGGATAAGGAAAAAGTCCTTTTGAGGAAATCTATTTTTTTTGTTATCCTTGTTATAACAAATATAAAGTTTGTAGCTTTGAGTTCCGGAACACCCAAAGAATTTCTATTGGAGGGAAATAAATATGGCAAGAATAGAGAATTATCTTCTTGGAATGGACTGCGGTACTACTAATATAAAGGCAGTGATTCTGGGAGAAGATGGAACAACAGTTGCAGAGGCAAGCAGACCGAGCCGCTTTTTATCGCCGGGGCCTAACATGCAGGAACAGGATGCGAATGAATGGTGGTCAAATACAGTAGATATCTTCCGCACTCTCGCAGAGAAAGCGGGCAGCGATGTCGTAAAACGTATTCGAGGTATTTCTATAAGCTCACATACCGTAACAATGCTTCCGGTGGACGCAAACGGCGTGCCGCTGCGCAATGCCATGACATATCAGGACAACAGATCCGCAGCAGAGCTTCATTATATAGTAGATAAGATAGGATTCGACAGATTTGTTACTATCGTAGGAGGACAGCCGGCTGTGGCTTTTCTTCCGAATAAAATACTTTGGTTCAAGAAACATGAACCGGAACTGTTTGCCAGGACAGCATGTTTTCTTCAAGCGAGCTCTTATATAAACTATAAGCTCACAGGAAAGATGACAATGGATATCGATCAGGCGACAAGAACACAGTGCCTGGATATCAAGACAATGAACTGGTCAAAAGAGATTGGGGATGTGATCGGAGTTGATCTGGATGCAATGCTCCCGAAGCTGTATCTGGTCAATGAGATCATAGGAACCGTGACAGAGGAGGCAGCTAAAGAGACGGGCCTGATTTCCGGAATCCCGGTTGTTGCCGGCTGCAGCGATGCAATGGCTTCCATGTATGCGACAGGCATGAGCCGTCTGGGAGAAGCAGGAGAATCTTCAGGAACTACTTCCCTTGTATTTGTAGGAAGCGATGTGAAGAGCGCTCCGGATATCCCTGTTGTCACAAAACCATGCGCAATAGACGGAATGCCGTGGGTATTTGATGCTCCGATCCAGACCAGCGGCGCGGCGCTGAAATGGTTTATCGAGAAAATGGCGGCAGAGGAAAGAGAGTATGCAGAGAAACATAATCTGAATATATATACTTATTTAAACGAATTGGCGCTGGAGTCAAAGCCGGGCTCTAACGGACTGTATTTCTTCCCGTATCTCCTCGGAGAGCGAGCTCCTCTGTGGAATGAATATGCAAGAGGAATGTTTATCGGAATGGGAATGGATATGACAAGAGCAGATCTTGTACGTTCTGTATTTGAAGGAACGGCATATGCGCTGAGACATGTTATGGAAACAGTAAAAGCGTCCGGAGCAAAAGCTGATACCCTGCGTATCTGCGGCGGTGGTGCAAAGAGCCGTACCTGGTCAATGATCAAGGCTTCCATGCTCCGCATGCCTGTATATCTTCTCGATGACAAGTCGGGAGACGTACCGGTGGGAGACGCTCTGATCGTCGGACATAAGGTTGGAGTATTCCCGGATCTTACGAAAGCAGTACAGCAGATCGTAAAAGTAAACGAGATCATTCAGCCTGTAGACGAGTGGGCGGATGCCTATGATAAACTTTATCCGTATTATGTAGATATGTATCAGCACCTTGATCAGGATCTGAAATCTCTGAGAAATACGGTGGAACATCTGTAAAAGAGAATAGTGTGGAGTATTTTAGGGAAGACCAGCCGGGAACGGCTGGTCTTTTTAGTATGGGGAGAAGATAAAACCCTAAAAATCAGGGATAAAATAGAGAAAACCCCCTCATATTTAGGGATTATAGGTGATGTACTCTCTAATAAGAAATCATATCTATTATGTGAGCGAGGCGAAAGGTGCGGCGGCATCCCTTCTCTGTATTCTCCGGGAAAGAACGTGGCTTCTGTATGAACTGAAGATACCCGAGAAACAATATCCGCTTCGACTTTGCTATATGTATGAAAATCAGCTTTGCACTGTTATTGATGTAGATGAACGTGCGCAGCATGTTATAATAAAAAATTTTGTTACAGACCCGGTATTCCGTGCGTTTGGGAAAAACGAACATCCGACGTACAAAGAATATGAGGAATTCCTTGAATCCAGATGTTTTCCGCGAACAAGAGATAAGATGAAGATCATGCTGCAGGAACTGAATCTTCCGTTTTATGATCCATTTATGATTATCCAGAAAACGGAAGGGCGTATGGCGGAGGATAATTTCTGGATCAAGATTGAGAGGGGAATATACAGCAGAACCCGCTGACCAATCGGCCAGCGGGTTCCGTGTTGTTATAGTTATCTAAAGGAATGAGAGACTATGCTGTTAAACCATAACTTATCATAATTTACTACAAAGCCCGAAAACACGGGCTTTTTTAAATTCAGTAATATCGTAGCTTGTTATAATTTGTTGCCCAGAAGTGTCCTAAAAGTGTCCGAACGTGTCCTGTGAATCAAGACAGATTATAGAAGTCCGTCAAAGAACTCGGAAATATCGGCATTAAAGATTTTGCTGAGTGCGACAAGCTCGCTGACTTTGATATTCATTCTATTTGTTTCAAGTTTTGCGTAGGTGCTTTTTGAAATTTCAATTTCCCTAAGCTGTAATTGTGCAACAACTTGGTCTTGTGTCATATTCGCTTTACGTCTTAGACGTTGAATGTTGTGACCGATATCCATGTCTGGTCTGATTTTCTGCATACTGATACAACTCCCCGATAATTCGTAATAAAGAAATATATCTTGATTGTATGTAGTATTGCGATTATAATGTTTCGTAATAAAGAAATGTTTCGCCATAACGGATAGGAGAGAGGGACAATGAATTTTGAGAAAATATTTGAAAGAGCAACAATCAGAGGTGTAGCAGACTACTTGCTATTTGGGCTTGGACCAGATGAAGATAATCGGAGCTATGAAGAACGTTTGGACGATTTGTATATAAAATTTGAAAAAGCAGTAAAAAAATACGATAACAGTCCGACCTCTGAATTACTCGATTTATCGAATGAATTATCCAGTGAGACAGCAAGCGTCTATGCAGAGATAGGTCTGCAAGCGGGTATACTGTTGATGAAAGATATGGTAAAGAATATCAGCATACACAAGGAAATACCTATTCCTGATTTTGAAAATGGAAAAGATGAATTTAATGCCAATGCAACATTACTGGAGGGAATGTATAAAGAGCGGGTGGAGAGTGCTTTGGAAGAAGTATTGCAGAAAGACGAACGCTATCAGAAAATAAGCAAAGAAACGAGGAAAAAGATTGAGGAAATAGAAAAACTTGGACTTGGAAAAGAGGAATGGCTGATTATTGACAGAGCATTGTCGGCGACAAATGAAAGGTGTGCGGAGTATGGGAGAGTGTCATATAGACAAGGCTTTTTGGATGCCGTGAGATTGTTAAGGAAATAGAGTGATTTTCAGCTACAAAAGTGCTAAAATAAAGTCGATAACGATTTCAGAAATTAGGATTTATGGAAGGGTAGGCGGCATGAAAAATGAAATTTAAAGATTTCGTAAACAGTAGGAAGTTTTCATGGACTATTGTTGGATTTGGCATTATATTGAGTCTGGTAGTTTTTTGGTTCTTACCATTAAAAATACCAATGCATTTTAATGCTAGTGGAATAGCAGATGATTATTCGAGCAAAATTCAGATTTTCCTTTTTCCTTTAATTCAGTTAATTATCATGTTTCTTACTGGAAGGGAAAAGATTAAATATTGTCTTACACATTCAAGAACTTTTTTAAATGATTTCCAGTATAATTGGATTGTAAGTGGTCTATGCTTTTTTATATTTCTGGTAGAAATTAGAATAATTTATATTGCATTATCATAATTGATAAATCATCATACTCCAATTTTTCAGATTGTCTATTTTCTGGAAAATCTTAGTGAGGTAAAGGAACAAGGCGAAGCCGAGACGCCGTAGGGCAGTCCTTTACGGAACGGACACAGCCAATACAACCATGATACAGATGAGGACTTGAAAGGTCACAGCCTTGCAAGTCCTCTTGTTAATGTAAAGATTAAATTATAGATTAGGCAGTTCATAGGAACTGCTTTTTTTGTACCTATTTATGGTAAATCGGTATGTTGTGTATTAGATGGTTAGGAGATATTGGCGTTAAAGTACGGAGAATTAGTATTTAATATCTGGTTCATTTAGTGTTCGTGGTATTTATTTTGAAAATACTGGATTCGACATATTCTTTCCAGTTCGCAAACAAAATTGCGTGCTGGAAAGGAGTACGGAAATGTACAGCATATTTAAAATTTACAGATCTGTTAGAGAAGAAATTAAAAATAATCAGAAGAGAGGAGGGAATGTAGATGTTTTGATACAGATTGAAAAAGAACTAAAAGATTGCATTGATGATTTTGTAGAATTTTTAGAACAAAAAGAACTTCTTGAAGAAGATCGAAAAATACTAAAGATATTTATGGAAAAATATTACTTTGATGGGAGAACAGAGGCTTCTATTATTACTAAAGAGTTGGATGGAATTAATTTAGAATCATCATCAGTCAGAAAAAGATTCGCTACCTTTTGTAGTAATTATGATAAAGAACGGAATGCATAATTACTTATTCTATTAAAAATGGAAGATTTTGCAAATATCAGAGAATAGCAGAGAGCAGTAACTTTCCGAAACGGAAAGTTTAAATAGGATAAAATGAAAAATAGGAGCGGGGAACAAGAAAGATGTAACTTTGCTCCAAATAATGAAAGGAGGCCAAATAGGTGAAGAAAAAGATTGTAGATTTGATGAAAGCGGAATTTGTCAAGAATATTAGTTCCGCAGAATTGGAATTGATAGGAGGTGATTTGCAGGAAAACCGCAAGCGCGATGCTGAGGGGAAGGAAACAGGAGATGTCGAACGTTTTGTACGTATCGAAGTTGAAGTTAGAAAAGGGAATGGAAGTTTATCTCGACTTCAAATTTCGGTCAAAATTCCGAATGGGGAACTTAAGTTTAAGGAGGAGGATCTAGAAAAAACGGAGTATTTGGTATTCTTTGATGAACTTGAAATTTCTTTTATTGATGCAAAAGGAAATGCATATTTTCGAGCAAAAGATTACTATGTCGAGGAGGTGATTAACGATGGTATTTAGTACATTGCCAATGAACATTGATGCAGAGTGTTGCATCGCTGAACTGGGAGCTCACAGGATTTGTGAAGACGTTAATGGTGAGCCGGAGATCGGAATAGATGGAAGTTGCATTAAATTATCCGCAAAGGCTATTAAATCGCAGTATGCGAATCTATCAAACAAGGAAATTTCCTATATTATGGAGGGGAAAATCCGAGAATTTTTGGTGCACATTTATGGAAGCCAATTTTATCAGATTTCTGCAAACTGCTACATCTGTAATAAAACAGGCAAGGTTAGTTTTGAAATTTATATAGACATTCTGTAAGGGGGCGCTATATGTTTAGTTTTGTTTTGGGGATATGTTTGGGGTATATATTCTCGATAGTCGTGTCGGCTTTAGGTACAGATCAAGTAAAGAGACAGATTATATCATTGCTTGAAAGAGCGACAGGCGAAAATTATGTTGATCTAAATTTTGCTTTGAATGATGCAGAGGCGCTTCACTTTGAAAAAAATCTTACTGGTTTTGTAACGTCTATTTCTATTGACAATTATGAGATTGACCCAAAGGGGTGGGTTTATATTCGTTATGCAATTAGTGGGATGAAAATAGCGGAAGAAGATAGAAAGGTGTTAAAACGTTCGATATGTTTAGAATTACACAATTATCTTCTTGAAAATCATGGGGTTGACACTCGTACTTTTTACATATCAACTTTGACAGATGATATCATTATTTTAAAAATAGCGGCGTCTCCTATGGCGCAACGGGAATTTCACAATTTAAAATTTTCGGAAAAGCTAGAATATACAGATGAAATGATTGAAGAATGATTTTGGAGGCTGGATTTTAATAACAGGATCAAGGAACCGTGTCAAGGGCGCAAAGCGGATTTTCGGAGAAAATCGAACCCTTGACGCGGAGCTTTGATTCTGTAAAATCGACATTCCTACAAATTAAAGAGCTTATATGAAAGTAGCATATCAAAAAAATGTTTGGGATAAATACCATGAAAAACTCGCTGTCAGGATAGATCCGTTGAAGAACCCGAGTTTTTTAATAAGCGGTTCGTCGGGGAGTGGCAAAAGCTACGCTGTGAAATGGATGATGCGGAATCTTTTGGCTGAACAAAAGCTTGATTTGTATTTTTGCAACTATAAAGATTCTTGTGATTTTGAATTTTTGAAATCTTATGAGAAATATTATACAGGCAGAGACTGTGAAGAAGGCTTCCTAAAGTTTTATAGCCGTTTTCTAGAGATTCAACAAGAAGAGAAAGAAAACATTTCTCACATGACGATATTAATTTTTGATGAGTTTCCAGCTTTTATACTACGGGCGCAGAATGAAGATAAAAAGCTGGCTGATAAGTATTTGCGGATGATGGCAGATGTTTTAATGTTTTTCCGTTCTTATAAAGGAGGATGTTGGGTAATATGTCAGCGCGCGGACTCGGGGTATTTCGCTTCAGGTAGTCGTGAAAATTTCCATAATAGATTACTCCTGACTCGAGGACGACCATCAAGAGAAAGTTTACAGATGCTAGGTTTCTCAAAAGAGGATTTGGCTGATGAAGAATATAAAGTTGGAGAAGGAATTTGCTATGTAGACGGACAGGGACTTTTTCAAATAAAATATCCCGTTTATGATGAAGCAAAAATTAACGAGCAGATACTAAAATATTTAGAGTGTTCGCCGACAGGAAAGGCGTGAGCCGATCTGGTCGGTGGACACGATCTTTTACTTGATATATACACTTATTATACGAGAAATGATGGAAAATTAATATTTATGAGGTATAACAAAAAAGTTGTAGAATGGAAACACAAGCAGGATATAAAGTTGTATAAATGGGAAATTGGCTCAGATGTAGTTGAGGATGAAACATTAGAACAAATTAGCAGGAGTTCAAAATCTCGGACATCCTATAATGATATGACTGCCAAAGCAAAGGAGATAAGCAATCGGCGACGCAAAAGCTACTATAAAAATAGAATATTTTTTCTTGCAGATCTGGCTATTCATAATGAGTTAAATACATTTATTACATTGACCTTTAAAGAGCCGATAATGGATTATCTTGAGGCAAGACATGAGTGGGATTTGTTTATCAAACGTCTGAAATATCGGGTAGGAAAAGACCTGAAATATATCGCGGTACATGAATTGCAGAAAAAACGAGGTGGTGTTTATCATTTCCATGTTTTAACGAATCTGGGATTTTTCCCACATAATGAATTAGAAAAAATATGGGGAAAGGGTTTTGTATATATAGAATCTTTAAACAGAGATTTGAATACAGATAAAATTCGGCAGATAATGTACAGTTTTAAATATATTTGTAAAGAGGTAATAGACGAAAACACAGGTGAAAGAAATACCGCTAGAAAAATATATACATCACGCAATCTGGTTAAACCGATTGTAAGAAAAGAATATAGCACTGAAAATATGGAAGATATTATTTTCAAAAGCATGGAGCACGTTATTTCTACAAATACATATGAAATAAGGGATTCACACAATAGAAAACTAAATGAAGTGGACTGCATAAAGATAGCAAAAGATTTTTAAAAGATAGTGCCGGATACTATAATTTCGAAAGTGTTATATAAATTATGTGGTAAATAGAAAGGTGGAAGATTTTATGGATAAAATAGCTTTAACAGTATACGAAGCGTCCGAATATACAGGAATCGGTAGGACAAATTTAAGGCAACTGATTGCATGGGGGAAAATTCCTTCTATACGGATCGGCAGGAAAATCCTGATCAGAAGAGAGGTTTTAGACGAGTTCATACGTCTGAATGAGGGAAATAATCTGATGAATAAGTATGAGATAATTGCTGTATAGTACGCGGGAACATGATATAATACGAGTAGGTTTAAAGCATAGTCCTTGCGGAAGAAAGGAGCGTAAAATGGGCAAGGACTTACAAGGAAAACAGTTGCCAAAGGGAATTGATCAAAGACCGAACGGAACATATCGGGCGCGCTTTAAATATAAAAACGAAAGATATTCTCTTGAAAATGCAAATTTGAAAGAACTGATCGAGCAGATGAACGATCTGAAATACGAGGTCAAACATGGAATCAAAGGAAAAGGCGATAATCTTATATTAGACGCTTGGTTTGATATCTGGTTGAATACACACAAGAAAAAGTCGATCAAAGAGAGCACGCGATCACGGTATGATTACTGTTATAAAAAATATATACAGAAAGAGCACGGAAAAAGAAAACTTGCAGATTTTAATCCGATTCTGTTAGAGCGACTGTTTCAGAATATGGCAGAAAATGATTACAGCACGAAGACAATCCGTGATATTTATAATATCCTCGGGGCTGTATTCAAATATGCTGTACATAACCGCCTTATTACATTCAATCCATGTGACGGAGTGGAACTACCCAAAACAAAGAAAAAGCCGATTCGTGTTTTGTCGTTAAATGAACAGAGGGATGTACTGAGATACGCTGAGGGCAGATTTTACGAAAATCTGATCGTGACTGCATTGGGGACAGGAATGCGTGCAGGGGAGATTTTAGGCTTATCAGAAGATGATTTGAATTTTAGAAAACGAGAAATTACAATCAACAAAACTCTGGTATATATCAAAGACCTGTCAACTGGGAAATATGTTTTTAAGTACCAGACTCCCAAGACGGAAAGTGGAGAACGAGTGATCCCCATGCAAGAAAGCGTATATAAAGCATTGAAACGTCAGCGCATTCAGAAAAGGGAAATCCAGCTTTCTTCTGACAAATGGGAGCCGTTAAAGGAATTTGAAAATCTTGTATTTGTTACTAAAAATGGAAAACCAGTTTCACAACATTCGTTCCAGTCAGCTCTTGATTGGATCGTAAAGGCGATCAATAAAGACCGGAAAAAACAGGCGGAAAAAGACGGAACGGATTTTATATCCATGGAGCATATCTATCCCCACGTTCTCAGACATACATTTGCTACAAGATGTTTTGAAGCAGGGATAGCCCCCAAGACAGTCCAGAAGTATCTCGGTCATTCTTCCGTTGCGATTACGTTAGACATTTATACTCATGTCACGAAAGACAAAGCGAAAGAAGAGATGAATAAACTGGAAGAACTCTATAAAAAGATCGTATAGCAACTCTATAAACAACTATCTACCACCGTAATATTTCCAAAGATAACAAAAGTGTCCGAAAGGTGTCCGAGATGGTGAAAGCGGAGAAATGGGAACGGCGAAAACCCGCTAACCACAAGGGCTAACGGGTTTCGTGTTGTTATAGTTATCTAAAGGAATGAGAGTAAAGTGTGACATCCCGGTTCCCCCGGGATGCCAATACTTTATGAGGGGGGAGATAGTTGTTTTATCAACTATCTGATTCATAGTATAGACAGAAAATGTGTCCAAAGTATGTTTAATCTATAAAAGAAAAAGAAAATTCTTTATGAAAATCTTAATTTACTTCACGCGTATTCTGGTACCTGCATAGATGCGATCCGGATTGGAAATGCCGTTCAGCCGTGTTAGAGCGTTGACGCTGGTTCCGAACTTCTGAGCGATTTCACTGAGAGTATCGCCAGAGCGGATCGTATAATACTGCGGGGAAGAGCTGCTGTCAGATCCGCTTTCGGGAACTTTGATTGTATTGCCTGCGTAAATTCTATCCGGATCAGAAAGTTTATTGAGCCGTGTAAGCGCAGTTACTGTTGTGCCGTAGCGCCGGGCAATCTCGCTGAGAGTATCTCCCGGCTGGATTACATAAGTGATATACTCGGGAACCGGAGCCGGGGCAGGCGATGAACCGGAAAGATGGTTCAGACCAGCTTTTTTTATAACCGAAGGATAGTCCACATAGCCCAGATCCAGGTCTACATTCCCGGTAATTCCGGGTATGCGGCCGGTGCTTGTATACTGCCAGATCCCGCAGTTTGTTCCGTCGAATTGATCTGTATAGCGGGCGTACCAGTATGCATATCGTTTTGGAAGTTCCGCTCCCAGATAGGTATCAAGGAAATTGCGGTTTGTGTAAAACATGGCATAGTATCCCTTTGCTTCTATCCGGTCACAGAAGCTTTTCACTACGTTTTTGGCCAGGGCGGGGGTAAATGACACATCCTGTTTTTCAATATAATCCGCGGACGCCTGCTCTATGTCATAGCAGACCGGATAATCGAGGCGGTATTCTGAAACAGTGTCGATGCATCCGTCAGCCTCCTGCACTGCTTTCTCCGGAGAAAATGCATAGCAGAACCAATACGCTCCGACGGGAAGTCCGATCCGGTTGCATTCGGATGCGTTTCTTCTGAATTGTTTGTCTACGGTGTTATATCCGTATCCGGCCCTGAGCATTGCGAATTTATAGCCCGCGGCCTTGACCCGCTCCCAGTCCACTTCTCCTTGAAATTCACTGACGTCCAGTCCTTTTATACTCATTAATATTGATAACTCCTTTCCTTTCATACAGCGGTTGTCAGGATTCTCTGCAAACCAAGGTATTTAGTTCAATATATGCCGGAAAAGTGCGAAGAGTGTGAGCGTCATACGTTGCAAATGGTGTGTGAAAAAATTATAATTATGATCAAAGATATATCTCTGGCAAATGCAAGGATGGATTGAGTAATGAAGTTTTCACATGAACTTATCGTACCGGAAGCGGGATTCCCGTTTAAGCTGTTTATTTTTGAGGGCAGCGGAGGTAATTATTACCGGGAAAAGCACTGGCACAGATCGATTGAAATTTTCGCGGTGTGCAGCGGAGAACTGGAATTTTATGTTGACGACAGGCAATGGCATCTGGCGCCGGGCAATTTCATGATCGTAAATTCCAATGAAGTGCATTCGATTGATTCGCCTCTGCCCAATGAGACGATCGTGCTCCAGATTCCTTTGAAATTGTTCGAGGGATATTTTACCGGAGAACAGTTTATATGGTTCTCCCATGAGCCGGGCAGGAGAGATGAGCGTTTTATGGAGCTTATCAGGGAATTGTATGAAGTTTACAGCAGGAAAGCCTGCGGTTATGACATGCAGATGAAGAGTATTTTTTATCAGATCATGTATCTGCTTGTGAAAGATTACCGGCTGATGGAAGTAGATGAAGTCTTTATGCGTAAGAATAAAAATCTGAATAAACTGTCTGCCATCACTTCCTATATGAAAGAGAATTACACGGGAGATCTGACCCTCGAAGAGATGGCGAGGATCTTCGATTATTCTCCCAATTATCTTTCCCGGATGTTTCAGAAATACGCAGGAATTACGTTTAAAAGTTATGTACAGAGTATCAGGCTGGACTATGCGGTAAAGGATCTGGATGACGGAAGATACAGCATCACAGAAGTTGCGCTGAGGAACGGATTTTCGGGAAGTAAAGCACTTGCCAGGGCGTTCCGCAAGAAGTATGGAATGCTCCCCAGCGACTACAGAGAAAATAAGAGGGTAAAGTAGAAAAGATAAGAAATGGGCATAAAATAGCTAACTATTTGGTCGATAAAGGGAGATGAAGATGATAAAATGACCTCATAAGACAGAGGGTGAGCACATACCGCAAAAGACATACCAGGGCTGTGCGCACGCATCGAAACTTAAGGAGGTCATGATATGAAAATCCAGGAACTGACAGACACATCCTTCGGCAAATACGGGAAAGTGGTCACAGAATTCTCTTTTGAGAGGATCTTAAAAGAGATGGAGCACACTCCGCTGCCGAAGGATGTTGTCTATGTACCGTCTGTAGAGGCGATGGAAGTTCTGCCGGAAGCAGACGATGTATGCAGGAAAGGCTTTGGCGGTCTGCCGATACAGATCGGGTACTGTAATGGAGATAACCATAAGCTGAATGCATTCGAGTATCACAGAAGTTCAGAGATCGATATTGCTGCTACAGATCTGATCCTGATATTGGGATGCCAGCAGGATATTGAAGAGGACGACACATATGATACATCAAAAGC
>ERZ1643246.1516-NODE-1516-length-25120-cov-10.475165_pt1 | contig 25120 bp, 23 predicted proteins | sample MGYA00579265_ERZ1643246 | MGnify/ENA primary metagenome ERZ1643246 (study PRJEB29033, sample SAMEA4952261) | chicken gut metagenome | biome: Broiler Chicken; feature: Gastrointestinal Tract; material: Caecum | place: Ireland | collected 2018 | study: Broiler...
GAAAGCCCCGACTAACCACAGACTAAATTAAAATGGGAAACTGCAAATATCTCAAGGTCGCTTGATAAACAATCGGGTGGCTTTTCTTTTTGAATGAGGAAAAGAAGGATTCGATTTGTGAAAAAGAAATATAAAGATCAACACAAGGTTGAATTGTAAAAAAACAAGAATTGATGGTCAAACAGATCACAGAGGCCGTTTTGCTGCTAAGAAAACAGTGATATGGCAACGGCCGCAATCTGGAATATCAAAAGTTGGTTAGGCAAGCTTCCATTTTACGTGAGAAATTCGGAAAAGATGAGCCAAAAAGTGTGTATCATTCCAATGATTTTGATGAAGAAGTTAAACAAAATTTATGATGTCATTGCGTACGTCATGCAGGAAGATGTGATTGAATGTTCCTTACGGCATTACGGATAATACTTTGCAAAATGTTTGAAACAGTCAAAGTGTATTGATCCTTTTGATATAGATACACAAAGTCAGGATTTTCAGAGATATAACTATGGAAATGGATATATAAACTGGGCGATATCTAATTTTAGAGGATATACCTAAGCCAATGCACCTGGCTTGTCTGTGTACACTTCTATGAGATCTATGGATGAGCCGCAGTTGGACGACAGGGTTCGAACTGGGTCAATATGCTTGTCTCCCACAACATCGATCAATTTTGATTATCGGCTACTCCAGATGTCGGTGCAGTATTCTCAGGGATTGGACACAATCCCGTCGGAATCGTTATAGCCTATGATGGAACGAATATCACCATACAGAAAGGCCCAATACGATTGAAGAGGCTAAGACAGGCTTGCAAACAAAGGTCTATACGTTAGGGTCATTAAGCTCCACTTATGGAGGAGCGGTTTTTGCCATGCATAAATAGACTTCTGCTATGCGATAATAGCTAACTTGAGGAGGAGTGAAACATGGGCAATGCAATGACAAACAAACAAAAAGAAGGGAGAAAAAGATGACTCAAGTTTATGGATATATTCGCGTCAGTTCAAAAGATCAAAACGAAGATCGACAACTATGCGCGATGAAATCTTTAAAAATTCCAAACAAAAATCTATTCATCGATAAACAATCTGGTAAAAACTTTGAACGAGTGAATTATAAGCGGATGGTCCGACGATTAAGAACGGATGATCTTCTATATATCAAAAGTATTGATCGTTTGGGAAGAAATTATGCAGAAATACAGGAACAGTGGCGAATACTGACAAAAGAAAAGAGGATAGATATCGTGGTGATGGATATGCCGTTGTTAGATACAAGACGCGGCAAAGATCTAATGGGGACTTTCATCAGTGATATAGTCCTTCAAATTCTTTCTTTTGTCGCAGAAAATGAGAGAACGAATATAAAACAAAGACAAGCTGAGGGGATTGCGGCAGCCAAAGCAAGAGGGGTCCGCTTTGGCAGACCCCCTTCATCTCTTCCTGATAATTTCCATCATATCTATCAAATGTGGCGAAATGGTGAAATCACCGGTACAGCAGCTGCCAAAGCATGTGGTATGCCTCTGTCCACTTTCAGATATCGCGCGACAGTTTACGAAAAATCCAAGTTTTTATAAGCAAGCCAATTTACAGGATTGTGTACTTTTTTGTATAACGGCTTGCTTTGTTTATATCTCAAATAATAGCACGATATAGCGTTTTTTTCTATACGCACAACGCATATCAAAGGGTATTGATGAGCGATTTTCCTATATTTTTCAAGTAACCAAAAAGTACACAATTTCGCTAAAGTGCACCTTTTCTAACGGCTTTAGTGATTGAGGTGTGAATGGTGGAAAAACAGCAGATCAAATCAAAAAAGCGTGTTTCAGACTATGGAGAAGTATTTACTGCAGAGCGAGAAGTAAAAGCAATGTGTGACTTAGTCAAAGATGAAACAGAAAGAATCGAAAGTCGCTTTCTTGAACCTGCATGTGGAAATGGAAATTTTTTAGCTGAGGTATTAGAACGAAAACTGAATGTTGTAAAGAAGCGGTATGGAAAGAGTCCTTCTGATTATGAACGGTATTCTGTCTTAGCAATCACAAGTATTTATGGTGTAGATATCATGGAAGATAATGCACAAGAGTGTAGAGAACGTTTATTTCAAATATGGGATCAGGCATATACAAAGGTATTGAAAAATGAATCCAATGACCGATGCAGAAATGCCGTTCAGTTTATTTTAAAGAAGAACATCGTCTGTGGAGATGCATTGACATTAAAACAGCAAGATGACTCTCCCATTATATTCGCGGAATGGAGTTTAGTCAGTGGGAACAAAATCAAACGAAGAGATTTCCGATTCGATGAGTTACTTAGCGGTCATGACCAACAACCAGATTTATTTATGTCTTCTGAATGGGAATATGACGAGGAAATAGATGCGTTGATGCCGGCTCCGGTCAATAGTTATCCACTTGTAGATTATTGGAGAGTACAAGATTATGAGTAGTTTGAATCGAAATAGCTATAATCCAGACGTATTGAGCTGCCTTGCCAATTTATCCAATGATGAAGTATTCACTCCACCAGAAATTGCCAATCAGATGCTGGATATGTTGCCGGAAGAAATATGGCATGACAGCAAAACAACCTTCTTAGATCCTGCATGCAAATCCGGTGTATTTTTGCGCGAGATTGCAAAACGGCTGATAGAAGGATTAAAAGATGAGATTCCAGATCTGCAGGAACGCATTGATCATATTTTTCACAAACAGCTATATGGTATCGCCATTACGGAGTTGACCAGCCTTCTCTCTAGAAGAAGCGTATATTGTTCAAAATTCCCAAACAGTAAATACTCAATATCTAAATTTGATTCTGCAAGCGGAAATATCCGTTTTAAACGAATCAAACATACTTGGGAAAATGGCAAGTGCAAATACTGTGGAGCATCCCAAAATGAATACAAAAGAGATAAAGAATTGGAAGCTCATGCCTACGAATGGATACATACATTACGACCGGAGGAAATATTCAAAATGAAATTTGACGTGATTATTGGAAATCCCCCTTATCAATTATCGGATGGAGGATACGGTAAAAGTGCTAAACCTATTTATCAAATGTTTGTAAATCAATCGAAACGCTTAAAGCCGAGGTATTTATGTATGATTATTCCATCAAGATGGTTTTCCGGGGGCAGAGGCTTAGAGGAATTCCGACAAGATATGTTAAAAGATAAACATATAAGAGTACTTGTAGATTATGAAAATTTTAAAGATGTCTTTCCAGGAGTAGATTTAGCAGGTGGAGCTTGCTATTTTTTGTGGGATAGAGATCATCCTGGAGTGTGTAAGGTCGTAAATCGCTTTAAACAATATGAAAATGTTTCACTCAGATATTTAGATGAATTTGAAGTTTTTCTTCGTTCGAACAAGGCACTTTCAATTGTAAGGAAAGTTGTAAATAATCATAAGTATTTTATGGATAAAGTTGTGTCTGCTTCAAAACCTTTTGGCTTAAGAACATTTTACAAGCCTAAAGAAAGAGGAATGCCTTGCCAATTCATTCAAAGAATTGGATTACAATATGCGGACCCAAAAGATGTGACAGATAATCTGGGGTTATTAAACAAATGGAAATTATTGGCTCCTCGTTCTCCTATTGCAGGGCAAACTGATTTTTCAAAACCAGTTGGATTTTATTATGATGGAAATACAAAAATTGTGCCTCCAGGAACTTGTTGTACTGAATCATTTTTAGTTTTATATTCTAGTGATAATGAGGACGAAATAAAATCGTTTAGGACATACCTATACACAAAGACTGTAAGGTTCCTTTTACTCCAATGTGTCGTTTCTCAAGACGTAACACGAGAAAAATTTCGATTTGTACCTGACTTAGGTAAGTATAATGGTGTATATACTGATGAATTGTTATGCCAGAAATGGGGTATTACAGCCGAAGAATGGGAATATATAGATTCAAAAATATCAGAGGTGGATCAGAAAAATGAAAACTGAATTCTTCCCCCAAAGACCAGATGCACATCCAATGATCTACGCTTATGAGGATACAAATCCTCAATATAAGGGTCTATTAAAAATTGGTTATACAGCTATTGATGTAGATAAACGGGTGGTTCAACAATATCCAACAAAACGTCCAAATGGAAGTGTTCCTTATCGAATCGTCTACCGAGAAAGCGCGATGTATTCTGATGGTTCTTCTTTTACAGATCACGATGTTCATCGAGCACTAAAACAAAGGCATATAACGAACATGGGCGGTGAATGGTTTCGTTGTACTGTAAACGACGTGCGTGCAGCTGTATTGGCTGTAAAAAAACATACCCTGAATATAGAAAATAGGGTCAATAGCTTCTCCATGCGCCCAGAACAAGAAGCCGCAGTGGAAAAGACGATGGCATATTTCAAAAGTGTTTATTCAGAAGATTCTAATCGTTTTCCAAAATTTCTATGGAACTGCAAGATGCGTTTTGGAAAGACCTTTACAGCATACCAATTGGCAAAACGAATGGGTATGAAAAGGATCTTGATTCTAACCTTCAAGCCTGCGGTACTCAGTGCCTGGCAAGAAGATCTAAACAGTCATATCGATTTTGAAGGCTGGCAGTTTATCAGCAGAGATACTGAGCTGACATATGAAACTGCAGATAAAGTTCGTCCAATTGTCTGTTTTGGATCTTTCCAAGATTATCTTGGGGTAAATCGCGAAACAGGAGGAATCAAGGCCAAAAACGAATGGGTACATACAACAAACTGGGATCTGGTTATCTTTGACGAGTATCATTTTGGGGCATGGAAAGAAAATGCAAAGAAACTGTTTGAACAGGAAGATGAAGATAACTATGATTCGGAAGATCTGGAAAAGTATGACAGAGGTAATGCCTATGATGAAACGTTTCTGCCAATAACGACAACGTACTACCTGTACTTATCTGGCACTCCGTTTAGAGCTTTGAACTCCGGAGAGTTCATTGAAGAGCAGATATATAACTGGACATATTCGGATGAGCAACGCGAGAAAGAAAACTGGAAAGGCGATAATAATCCATATGCGTCTTTACCACGTATGGTCATGATGACTTATCGTATTCCAGATAGTATTAAGCAGATTGCCATGCAGGGTGAATTCGATGAGTTTGATCTTAATGTGTTCTTTTCCGCTAAAGGAAAAGAAAAAGATGCACGATTTGTTTATGAAAATGAAGTACAGAAATGGCTGGATCTTATTCGGGGTGCTTATCTGGAAACAACGGTAGATGATCTGAAACAAGGGGCAAAAAAACCAGCAATGCCATATGCTGATGTTCGTTTATTGAACGTATTGCAGCATACCCTTTGGTTTTTACCAAATGTTTCGTCTTGTTATGCTATGGCAAATTTGCTTGCGCAGAAGCAAAATATGTTTTATCACGATTATACGATCAATGTTTGCGCCGGCACCAAAGCTGGTATTGGTGCATCCGCATTGGAACCTGTATTGAAATCGATGAAGGATCCTTTGCAGACAAAAACAATTACTCTCTCTTGTGGCAAACTCACGACTGGGGTTACGGTAAAGCCATGGACAGGGATTTTTATGCTGAGAAACTTATCCAGCCCGGAGACATATTTCCAGGCTGCATTCAGGGTTCAGAGTCCATGGGAAATCACTGTGGATGGCGGCAAAAAAGAAATCATAAAAAAAGAATGCTATGTATTTGACTTTGCACTGGATCGGGCATTAAAACAGATTTCTGATTATAGTTGTCGTTTGAATATTGATGAAGGAAATCCGGAGAAGAAAGTTGCTGAATTTATCAAGTTTTTACCAGTGATCGCTTACGATGGCAGTACGATGAAGCAAATTGATGCTGGAGAGGTACTGGACTTTGCGATGTCTGGAACTTCAGCCACTCTGCTTGCGAAGCGATGGGAGAGCGCATTGCTGGTCAATGTGGATAACGACACATTGTCGCGATTGCTTGCCAATCCGGCCGCAATGGAGGCATTGATGAAAATCGAAGGCTTCCGAAGCTTGAATGAAGATATCAAAACGATCATCAACAAGTCAGAAGCGGTTAAAAAGGCAAAAAAAGAAGGTGCCGAGCATCTTACATCAAAAGAAAGAAAAGAATTAACAGAGGAAGAAAAAGAGTATAAGTCAAAACGCAAACAAATTCAGGAGAAACTGATCAAATTTGCGACAAGGATCCCTGTATTCATGTATTTGACAGATTATCGTGAACGATGTCTGAAAGATGTGATCACACAGCTTGAACCAGGATTGTTTAAGAAAGTTACTGGATTAGATGTGAATGATTTTGAGCTTCTCTTGTCTTTGGGTGTTTTTAATGATTCTCGTATGAATGATGCGGTCTATAAATTTAAACGATATGAAGATGCAAGTCTGAGCTATACTGGAATCAATCGTCATGAAGGTGAAGACAGAGGCGGATGGGATACTGTTATTTCAGATGAAGATTATAATAATATGTTCCATCTTCAGCAGTCATCTATGAGCATAATAAGTCCTCAACAGAAACGTGAAGCATCAGGTACGACTCAACAAACAGAGACGATATCTATTCAAAATAAGAGGGAAGACTCGATAACTTCAAATAATGATTCTATCGCTGAAAAAGCCAAAGCAAATATCAGTAATGAAAATAGAGACATAAAAAGGAAAAAGAAGTTTAAGGTAACATCGGTGAAAAAAGGCACAAGAGTTATTCATAAAGCATTTGGGTCAGGCGTTGTAAGAGAGATTGCTAGTGGACACATTGTGGTGAACTTTAATGGTGTATCAAAACAATTTCATTTCCCTGGTGCATTTCAACAAGGTTTTTTGACTCTTGAATAGAAGAAAACGTCCGTCTGGAATTTTGTTCCAAACAGGACGTTTTTTTGAGTGGAAATGTATCAGATTTTGTCTGATTGATCTTTTGTTTTAGGACGGGCACTATATACAAAGTCATCCATGTTCAGCTCGTACTTGTTAAGCATTTTTTTAATAAATGTCATGATATACCACGCAGAGAAGCCAGTTGCTTGATAGATATTTGTATTCGGTATTTTATATTCACCTTTTGCAATATTGGGATCGTAAGTAAACATAACGATATTAGACCATTCAGCTAATGTTTCATTATCTTTTGCCATTTGTTTGATAATTCCTGAGTCTAATTCATAAAATTTTAAAACTACTGATTTTAGCATATCTGCATAACTTTTTGTGATGACTCGTTCTCCTAATAAAATATAGTAATTAGGAGATTTGTTGCTAGCATCATCCGGCTCTTCACACGTATATTCTTTGTAGCGTGGATCCACAAATGAGATATACTCTTCTGGTTCCTCTATTGGAAACAGACGTATGATATCTTCAGTAAGGCGATCAGCCCTATGTTCAATAGTTTCTTTATTCCATACCTCAGTATTTAGAATATCTGAATAGAGCCGAATGATCTTTGTTCCCTTCTCAATAAGTTTTTGTTTCTTTTCTTCAAATGGTTTATCTCCCAATTCAGAGTTATAGCCAGTAATAGTTAGATTGCCTAACGTATGCATGTAGAATTCATGTACGTTATTCCAATCGTCGCCTAACATTTTCTGCCAATAAGTAGAAAGATTTTTATTCTGTGGCATGATATGTTCAATCGTAAGATTCTCAGTAACCAGTTTTTCTTTTCCCTGATTTTCGATCGAAGTCAATAAGAACTTACATAATGCATTTTTTCGGTATAAATTATTATGCTTTAAAGCGATACGATAAGCATTATCATCCGGCAATGCATCTCGGCTTGTCAGCTGTATAAAGAATGAAACAATCGAGTCATAATAGTGCTCTTTATTTTTGCTAACATTAAAAATACGCGAGTAGAGGGATTTGTACAAACCTCTGAGTGAGTTAGACCCAATCTCACAAATAAGACGACGAATGCTGTAATTCTGAATAAACCGAAGGACTTTGATCAACTCGTCTTCGTCAATGATTTTGTTATTAAAATCGTCAAATACTTGGAAAAGAAAGAGATATACAGTTGTTTGCTTTAATAATCTTAAATTGCTTAGGTACTCATTTATAGTCGTGGAATAATGATTTGATCCATATAGGAAAGCTCCATAGTAATTTGAATAGTGAACAAGTTCTTTTAATATAGATTCATTTGTGTATCCTCTCTTAGTAAACAAGTCTTTGAAGCAATCATAAGCCTCACTTTCTTTGGGAAATCTGTCTAATTTGAAATACAGATAATCTGTAAAGAAACTGTTCGTGTGGTCTGGTCTTACTGTCTCTTCAATTTTCAACCAGTATTCTTCATATAATCTTTCTTGGTCAATGTCAGTCATCAATACAAAATTTCTTATTTTATCTGATAAAGAAAGAGGGAGACCTGTTGAATTGATCCTCTCAAATATTTCTTGAGGTTGGTCATTATCGTTTAATTCGATCCGAGCAATGATAAGCCACTCTAAGCCATCGAATATATGCTGAATTGTAAGTCCTTGTTCCAACTGTTCTTCTATAAGTTGTTTAAACAGGGCATAATTTCTATATATGTCGCAACTTTTATCCATTTGATCCAATTTGTCATCCATCAATAGCAGAAGTTGTTTATTATCGCTTTTAACCGGCTTCAATTTAAGTTTGGTGGAATCATTGATATTGTAAGGATTGAAACGATCGTTATTGAAAATAGTCCTTCGAATACTGTCCTGCTCAGATTCATTTACAGCACAATCCATCAGTGCTTTTAACAAGATATAAATTGTTGTAATTCTTTGTTGACCGTCTATAACTATATATGAGTCAATGGTTTGACCAGTGATTTGACGATAATACACAAAGGAGCCGCAAAAATGAGGTTTTTGCTTTTTGAATGCTAGCACAATATCTTGAAACAGTTTTTTACACTGCTCTTTTGACCATTCATAATTCCGTTGATAAACAGGAATAGTATATTGTTTCTTGTTTGGCACTATGAAATCGTTCATTATGCGTCCTTCGTTGATATACATATACTCACGCTCCAATTCTTTGATAAAATAATGCAGAAAATAGGATAATGACATTGATGAGAATGTCGTTATCCTGTCTTTAAAATATTTATTACTGTTGAGGAATAGGTGGAATAGAAACAAATAGTGATTTTAGCTCATCTACTTGATTCGCCATCATCCAATTTGTCATTCCTTCTTTCCATACTAAGCTTTCCGAAGAAAACTGTCCTTGATTCAACATTTGTTTTAAAGTGGCAACGTTAAATGGTCCTGTGGCTTGCCCGTTGATTGCAACATAATAAGTTGAATTGGTAATTGGCGGTGGTGTGACATTTGATTGTATAGGTTGATTGATTCCAGACATCATTGAATTCACGGAACCAGCAATATTTTGTCCAACAGCGCCGCCAACAGCCATGCTGGCCATCATGGCAGCCATGTTAAAGCCATCACCATTTCCTCCTAAGTTTACATCTCCAGCTCCATTTGCACCCATCTGCCCTAAAGCTTGAGCTCCTGCAACGCCCACTTCCGCTTGTTTTTCTACCTGGAAAGCACCAATATTTTGTGTCTGTGTTTGTTTGTGCATAGAATACTGGCCTTCTTCTCGTTGAATACGTAAACGTTCTACATAGTCTTGAGTTTCTGCTTGAATTTTGGTTGCAGTAATATCTTTGGTAACTGCCATCAATTGACGATAACCCTCGCTTGTTTTATCTATTTCTACTGCTGAGATATCCACTCCTGAGACATCAACTCCAAAATTTTCTCGTAGTCTATCCTTAATATTCAGTTCAGCAACATCATTAATTAATCCAATTTTGGTTTCAATCTGAATAACGGGTATATTGTTTTGAGCCGGTGCATTTGCTACAACATCTTTTACATAACGACACACTGCATCTCGGATTTGTTTTTGAAAGGATTCCAAAGTAAATGTATTTAATCGATTCAATTTAATGAACTCCTTATAATCGGAAATTTTGAAAGTGATTGTACCACGCACTGCTACAGGAACTCCAAAATCTAAGAATCTTGGATCATAGATATCAAAGAAAGGTACACCAAACTTAACCTGAATAATCCTAGCGAGATTGATAAAATAAACTTCTGCCTGAAAAGGAGTTCCGCCATCATATACTAGACCGATAATGCTTGCCAACACAGGAAAGTTGGCAGTTTTTACGATATCGTCATAAGGACCTTCAATATAATCTTGCATGACACCATCTTTTTGATTATAAACAAAGATAGCTGCTTCTCCATCTTTAACCCTTAAAGATGATCCCCATCTAATAGCGTTCTCTCTATCGCTAAGTCCCTGCTGTATCCCAGCGGGATGCCACTTCCAAATTAAGTACGATGGTTCATCGCAGCGAATCTCATCCATAAATCCGCCTTTTTTTTCTTTTCTAAACAATGCCATAATAAGTACTCCTTTCTTCTATTTGTTCTTGGTAATTTGAACTAATCGTATAATAGAAATTACAATAACTAAACCACCTGCTATTTCCATCATTGATCCATTTCCGTGAAAGCCCTCTTGAAGAACGAGTCCTAATAACATAGAGATGATTCCGCATGCGATACCAATCCCTACTTCGAGGAGATTCTTTGATTCACGACCAATCATAAAAGCTCCAACAATCATAATTATTCCAGCTCCAACATGCAACATTGAAGTGTTTCCATGAGTTGTAACATCTAAAATTAGAGCTATCAAAAAAATTAGTAAGCCTCCCCACAATCCAATAGTTCTCAATATCAACTTGATGGATGATGTCTTTTTTTTCTTGTCTTGTGTTTTTAGATAAATTGTTTCTATTTTCTGGAATTCAGAAGAATCACCAAACAATATTTTCGCCTTCTGATATCCTTGTTCTATCTTCGAAATCCAAGCACCTCTGATTTCTTTTTGAGCATTACCTGATTGAGAAAGGCTCTCATCGTAATTCGTAGAAGCAAGTATCATAAATTCAAAGACATCCTCTTTTGTGTTTGGAATAGGGAAGCTTCGAATTAAATCTACTTTAATCGCATCCGTTTTTGCACTTGTCAATTTGTTGGCAAAATCTCTAACAGAGACCGAAACTTTTTTTCCTCGTATCTCATATCCACATGCAGGACAGACTACCGAAAATGCGTCTAAAACTTCGCCACAATTTGGACATTTGTGGATTTCTCCTTCATAAATAGTTGTACGAGATGACTCTTTGTTGATTGGTTGACCACACTTAGAACAAAACTTATCTTCTGCGGAAACTTGAGCACCGCATTTTGAACAATAGGGCATAATATAATTCTCCTTAATCTATTTTTTTCTTTTCTCTAACTTAAAAAGTGCCTTACACATAAAAATTAGCAAACAGTACATAAAAATTAGCATTCCAATAATACCTAGATAGTAAAATGGTGAATCAGGATTATCAGATAATGATCCTAAAAACATACCTAAAACAGTGAGAAAAACTCCTAATGCTGCTATTAAGAATAATCTTAAGGATGAGGATTTGAAAACTAATGAAATAAAAGCCTTAGTTTTCCGTTTCTTCTTAGTCCTATGATAGATATCATTCATATGCTCAAATTCTTGTGAATTTCCGAGCAATAGTTGGGCTTTCTGATAAGCTTGATCTAATTTGGAATACCATGCTTCGAGGCAAGGACTGCCAGCGTCTATATTGGAAGTAGCCAAAATAAAAAAAGTCGATAATATCTTCTTTTGTATTAGGTATATAGAAATTGCTAATCAACTCATTCTTTTCTTCTAATGTATTAACTTGATTGATTCGATCAGCTAATTCTTTTACAACACTTATTCCTTTTGACCCTCGTATCTCATAACCGCATGAAGGACAATTTGTTACGAAGGAGTTTAGTGTTTCTCCACATTTTGGCATTTATGCAATTCACCATCAAAATGAGATCTACGCCTTGAATCGTCTTGTTGCCCGACTGGCGCTCCACATTGTGGACAAAACTTGTCATTATCGCCTAATCGATTGCCACAATTTGAACAGTAACTCACGAAATCCACCTCTATATCATTTTTAATTCTTTAAGCTTTTCAAAATATACGGTCTGTATGCTTTGAAATACAGGATGATCTGAGAATGAAACTTGTGCTTTTTGATAAGCTTGCTGCATCTTCGCAACCCAAGCGTCACTCAATTGTTTCTGTGTCTGGCGATTTTTATCATTAGAATTCATTGCATTTGAAAACTTGGATCCGATGCTTTGTTTTGAAAGTTTGACGTCAATATTTGCTATGGCTAAAAAGATAAACTCTTTGATATCGTCTATTGTGTTAGGAATAGGATAATTTCGGATTAGATTTAATTTTTGATTATCCACAACATCTGAAGATTTAGTTAGTACGTTAAGAATTCCACCTTTTCTTTTCGATTCAATTTCCATTAACTTTTTTTCAAATTCCTGGACTGAAGAAACGGCGCCTCTTCCAGTAATTTCAAATCCGCATTCCGGACATACAATTGTAGATTCAGTAATAATACCTCCACAATTTGGACACTTAAAAACTTTTCCAACGTACTCTTCTTTTCTGATCGAATCATGACTTTGTACATCATTTATCGGTTTTCCACACTCATGGCAGAAACGATCTCCTTTGTTTAGCTTTGCTCCACAACTTGGACAATATGGCATAATAAAAATCCCTCTTTCCTATTCTTAAAAACTTTGTTCTTCTTTAACTGCATCGCATATATCACCTATATTGCAATCGAGATATTCGCATATTCGCAGTAAGATTGAAATTGCTACTTCTTCATTCCTTCTCAGTTTTGTCATTGTTCCGGTTGCTATATTCAAGTCTCTTCTGAACGCAACCTGAGAAATTTCCCTTTCTGCGAGCAGAACCCATAACTTTTTATAGCTTATTCTCAAAACATGCACCTCACTTTCCAATTATTTTAGCTCAACATAAGTATACAGCGAATTTGAATAGTAGTCTATAAAATTGGCCACGATCAAAAGAAAAAATCGCAACTTCTTGCGATTTTACACCTGTATCAATCGAAATCTGTTCTTACAAATCTAAATGCAATCTGCTTCTTAATGTAAATTCATATATTATTAAGAGGAAGAGTGAGTTTGAAACAAAATTCTCTCTATTCTTTATTCATTTCTGTATTTCTCGTTAAGACTTCAAACAAGGGTCCCCCACACTCCTTTCTTTCATTCGAAAAAGAAAGGAGCAAACAAGAAAAGTATGGATATATGCATGTGTATCTGAACCAGCTTAAAGAGAATTGATTTTCTGTCAGGAATATCTCACACAGATTGAATGTTTCTATAAACCATGAACAGACATGGTATAATGAAGACAACAGGAGGTGTGATGATGAAAATAGCAATCGGGAAAGCGTTTCCCAAGTATTTTGACGCTTTGTATCCGGAAGAATTTGAACTTTTTTCACACTTTGAAGTCACTGCGGGAATACCTTCAGTCTTGTTTGCGATCACCACTTGGAAAGATAATGGAAAGCCAAATGTCTGTTTTCATGCATGGAGCAGCTTTCACGGTGATAAGACCGCTTTCTTTGCGGTAATGGGAAATCTGTACCAGCATACGCATACTTATGCCAATATCCAGAGAGAGAAGTGCTTCTGCATCAACTTTCTGCCGATCAGCGATTACGATCGGTTAGTAGACACGATCCATCAAAATGAGATGGAAACGGATGAGTTTGAGGCAGGCGGGTTTGGACTTTCCGAGGCGAAGACGATCCATGCCCCGGTTATCCAAGAAGCATTCATCCAGATGGAATGCACCTTAAGATCGATGCAAGATCTCAGCGGCGCGGGGATCACATCCATGGTGATCGGAGAAGTCCAGCATATCGCTGTGGATCAGGAATATGCGCAAGGCTATGAAAAACGATATGGGAAAGACGGCTTCATGATGCTGGTGCCTGCGCCGCAGGATCTTGTTACGGGGAAACCGAATCAATCAGCGATTGCTACGGTGAACATCGAAAAATATGACTGATCATTTCTGCTCGAATGAAGTCAAACAGCAGATGATATTTGGCCAAGGCTGGCCGCGATATCGTTAAGGAGAAAAGATGCGATATGGAACATAGAGTAAAGGTTACTGTTTTAGACAAAAAGTTATTTCCAGAATTACAAGCGCAATATTGCGCAAATCCCAACAGCGGGAAATGTGCTTGTTATCATGTGGGCGATGAATTTATGTTTTATCGAAATGATGAGCGAGATGATTACTGGCATATGGGAGCAGGTACTCTGGTGAAAAGCGGACAGCCAGATGAGGGCGTGCTGCTTTCTCCTGGAACGATGCATTGCGGAAGCGAAGGCGTCCCCTTCTGTTCAGAAGCATGGGACGCCATCAGCAGATATATTTATTCCGCATTGCAGGGCGGAGCGATCATGCATGGATGGACAAATGATGATAAAGTCATGATTGCCTGCTGCAATGACGGCACCAGACCCGTTATCTTCAAGATCGAAAGAATTGATGTTGAAGAGTCCTGACTTTGCAAAATGATGGCACAGGATAGGATGAACTAAAGTCACTTGAGAAATCAGGCGGCTTTTTTTCTGCAAAAGGATAGCTGATCAAATAAGAAATTAAGCATCCTGCGCATTGAGGGTGCATGTTCTCATAAAGATGACAGGCAGAAAGCTGCTCCCGCAATAGGAAGCAGCGTTTTTTCGCATTGTCGATCTTCTTTGATCATGCAGCAACGTTCATCAGAAAAATTTTTTGATCTTTAAGATCAAGAACGTGATGACCGTGGCCGAGATGCTGAGCAGGATCACGAACAAATAGCCAAGATCCCATTGTAATTCAGGCATTTTCGTAAAGTTCATGCCGTACCATCCGACGATCAAAGTTGCTGGGGAAAACAAAATGGTGACTGTAGTCAGTATCTTCATGATGTGGTTTTCCCGCTGATCGATCTGGGATTCGTGGACCTGCCCGATCTGCATGGAGTATTCACGCAATCCATACAGATCATCATGTGTTCTTTCGGCTTGTTCGCTGAACCGCGTAAGCGCAGAGATCGTCTCCATGTCAAACAGGTTGATGTGGTTTTCCAGCAGCTTGTCACAGAAATCCTCGAGCTGCTGGTAATGACGGTAAGAGTGGCGGATCTTAAAACGGATCTTTGAATAGGCGCGATCAAAGTTATTCAGCTTGTTGTCCAGGATCTCATCCTCTAAACGATCCAGCTTTTCTTCAAGCTCGCTGATGATGTAGTAATCATGTTCATGCATCTTCTCAAGCAATCTGACAAAGAAATCAAAAGGGGAAGTACTGTCTTTTAATGCCTGATGCATCAGCTGCGGATCAGAAGAGATGCTGATGAGGATACAGCCTTTGGAAAACAAGATGAATCGAAATTCAATATGTTTTTGACGCATTGTCTTGAGATCTTTCAGATGACCTGAAATATATCTGGTGTGGTTTTCGGCATAACACTTGCTTTTTCGATTTTCCTTTTTGCTTCCCTCCGGGAGCATTTGATCTAAATGCGGATCAGCTTTGATCTCTTCATCAGTGGTGATCACCAGCATAGGGAGATCCGTACGAATGATTTGATCAAGTGAGCATTCAATCGCGGTTTTTTTCCATTGATAACATTTCATCAGTGATCCTCCTCCAGGTATATTTGGTCGAAAACAGCAATGAACATTTGCAGAGCATTGAGCTATATGTATTTTAACATGTTCAGCGAGAGACAGGACAAAAAGGTGTTTTGCCTTTGAACAGATGACTTTTTCTTGTTGTGGAAAGCTTCCTGAAGAAATTCTAAATGGTTCATATCGAGATGGCTCTGCGCGGATCATCTCGCTTATTACAAAATATTTTTGAATCACACCATAAATTAGCAGGTGGAAGATCTGACACATCCAAAAAACATGCCAAAAACTATGGAAGCCCATTTAATATAAGTATTTGAAATATGATATGGCGCATCATAAAATGAAATCAGCGAGAGAAAGGAGCTTGGATATGGAGGCAAGATTATTAGACGGAAAAGTCGCGATCATTACAGGTGCCAGTTATGGCATGGGACGATCGATGGCAGAGCTGTTTGCGGAAGAAGGCGCCAGCGTCGTGATCACGGCCAGACATCAGGAAAAACTGGATGAAGTGGTGGACGCGATCAAGGCTAAAGGCGGAAAGGCCGTCGGCGTCGTGGCAGATGTGTGCTCTACAGCAGACACAAAGAAGGTATTTGGGACAGCTTTAGACACCTTTGGGGATGTGGATATCCTGATCAATAATGCCGGCATCGGTGAGCAGAAGATGATCGATGAGACAGACGATGAGTGGATGAAGTATGTCATGGATACGAATTTGGGCGGCCCGATGCGCTATATCCGGGAAGCGCTGAAGATCTTCCTGCCCAAAAATGACGGGGTGATCATCAATATCTCTTCGGTCAATGGCACGCGGCCATTCTGCGGCGCAACTTATACTTCGACCAAGGGCGCGCTGAACACGCTGACCAAGAATGTGGCCATGCGGCTGATCGATACCAATATCCGCTGCAACGCGGTCGCGCCTGGCGCAACGCTCACACCGGCCCATTTGGCCAATAAAGCAGGGGAACAGCCTGGCGGGGCAAAGATGCTGGAATACAGCAAGCACTTTGTCTATTTTCCTGGTCCTGAATGCGATCCGATGGATCAGGCTTACGCATGTCTGTTTTTGGCAAGCAAGATGGGCAAAGCGGTAAAAGGACAGGTCCTCCAGGTCTGCAACGGCGCGTTCTTATAAGATATATGGAAGGAGCGGTGAACGATGCTTGGAAATTTTGTTTATTGTAATCCGACGAAACTGTATTTTGGAAATGATTCATTGCGCTATCTGAATGCGGAATTGCCTAAGTATGGAAACAATGTGATCCTGATCTATGGCGGCGGGTCTATCAAGAAAAACGGCATCTATGATGAAGTATGCCAGATCCTGAACGCGCATGGAAAGCATGTCGCGGAGATCGCCGGGGTCATGCCGAACCCGACCTTGGAAAAGCTGTATGAAGGAATAGCGATCGCCCGTGCGTATCACGCGGATCTGCTCCTTGCGGTAGGCGGCGGTTCGGTGTGCGATTATGCGAAGGCCGTATCGGTCTGTGTGAACTGCGCGGAAGACCCATGGGAGAAGTATTATGTCCGCTTTGAAGAGCCGGAATGCGAGACGCTGCCGGTCGGCTGTGTATTGACGATGGCCGGTACAGGTTCAGAGATGAACGCGGGCGCAGTCATTACGAATCCCAAGACCAAGATGAAGATCGGTCATGTCTTTGCGGATGAGAAGATCATGCCGCGCTTTGCCATCTTGAATCCGAGCTATACGATGACATTGCCGCATGAGCAGATGACGGCGGGTATCTACGATATCTTCAATCATATCTGCGAACAGTATTTTTCGGGCGAGGATGACAATACCAGTGATTATCTCAGTGAGGGACTGATGCGCTCTTTGCTGCATTCCAGCAGGATCGCCAATCGGGAACCGCACGATGATGAGGCCCGCAGCAATATCATGTGGACCGCCACATGGGCATTGAACACGCTGATCTCCCGAGGCAAGACGACAGACTGGATGGTGCACATGATCGGGCAGTCCGTGGGCGCATATACGAATGCCACCCATGGCATGACGCTGGCCGCGGTATCGCTTCCTTATTATCGATATATCATGCCATACGGCTTGGCCAAATTTAAACGCTTTGCCATCAATGTGTGGGATGTGGATCCTTCGGGAAAAAGCGATGCGCAGATCGCGGCAGAAGGATTGAATGCGATGGAAAGCTGGATGCGGGAACTTGGACTGACGATGCGTCTCACTGAATTAGGCGTCACTGAAGCGATGCTTGATGGTATCGCGGATGGCACCTTGATCATGGAAGGCGGATATAAAGTCCTCAGCCGGGATGAAGTCAAAAAGATCCTGATCGAAAGCATGTAGCACCAGCTGCCCGATCGCAATGACATGAGGGAAGAAAAAGATGCCGATGAAAAGAATATGTTTCTGTCTTGCATGTACGCTTTTCTTGCTGTCTGGCTGTGCCGAAAGCCAAAATGAGACACAGGCTGCACAGCAAGGTGAACAAGCAGCGATGAATGAGGGACAGATCGAGGAGGAAGAACAGATGGAAGAAAAAATGATCGTGGAGATCGGCAGCTCCAGCTTCACTGCCACATTGGCAGAAAATGAAGCGGCCCAGGCTTTTGCTGCACATTTGCAGGATGAACCGCTCACTGTTTCGATGAGCGATTACGCAGGCTTTGAGAAAGTGGGCGCCCTGGGTTTCTCGCTCCCTGCAGACGATGCGCAGACCACGACTCAGTCAGGAGATATCGTGCTTTATCAGGGAAATCAGATCGTCGTGTTCTATGGTACGAATTCCTGGAGCTATACAAAGCTGGGAAAGATCGATGATCTGCGCGGCTGGCAAGACGCACTTGGAAAAGATGAGGTGAACATCACCTTTTCTCTGGCGGAATAAAGCGGCATGAAATGAGCAGAGCCGCTGACATAAGATCCTTTTTCCGAAATCTCAGCTCAGTGAAACGTGACAGGCGGTGAGACAGATGTCGATCATTCTTGCCGCCTTTTTGTTCTGTAAGGATTGCTGGCAATCTTTACAAGTACTTTTAAAGTGCGAGCATTTCGCTCTGGCGTCTCATGAGCAGAGCGGCTGTCAGGCAATCTGATTTCCATTCAGCGCAAATGATATGAATCTGATGATTTGGTCCATGCCTTTATCATCTGCATTTGTACTGTTCAGGCCCAGATCAGCTTAAGAGTTTTTTCATTTCTTTGCGTCTTGATAATAAATGCCCCATTGTTCCATGACTTTGATGATGGGACGCATCGATTCTCCTAACTCACTTAACGCGTATTCTACCTTAGGCGGTACTTCAGCGAACACGGTCCGGGTGATGATCCCGTCTTCTTCCATCGTGCGCAGGCTCTCTGTCAGCACTTTTTGACTGATGCCTGCCAGATCTTTTTGCAATTCATTGAAGCGCCATGGCCTTATGAGCAGATTGCGTAAGATCAGCAGCTTCCATTTGCTGCCGATCAATTGTACGGTCGTAGCTACCGGGCAAGCAGGCAATTCTTCTTTTTTCAGCATGTTACCACCTCCATGATCAGATCATGATAAATTGATTATCATGCGGTCTGTCTGTGAAATCCATATCAATGTTTTTAATGCTCGTGATGGTTACCAGAAAGTAACTTAGGCTATAAAAAAGTGCGTACTTGCGGCCTTGAAAAGCCTTCTTTAAAATGAAGATGAAGGGAGGGGTCCAAGGTGAATCGTGCAAGATTTATCGTGGATACAGAAAGGTGCATTGGCTGTGGAAAGTGCGCGAAAGTATGTCCTGGCGGCACTCTGTCGCTTGATCCGGCAAAAAAGCCAAAGATCGCGGATTTCGATGAGTTCGGCTGGAACGGCTGCTGGAAATGTGAACATTGTCTTGCGGTATGCCCGAACCAGGCAATTACGATTTTCGGACATCGGCCAGAAGACAGCCTGCCTGTGCCTGCGCATGAAAAGACAGCGCCGATGATGGATGCTTTGATCGCCAATCGGCATTCCTGCCGCCGGTTTATAGACCGTGATGTGGATGCCGCCATGATCGAGGAGATGCTGCAAAGCCTGGCCAATGCTCCAAACGGCGGCAATAAGCAGCAGGTCGAATTTACGCTGATCGATGACCATGTGCAGATGAACTGGTTTAGGCAGCGCGTATATGCCCGGATGGAAGAGCTTGCGTCAAAAGGCATTTATCCTGAGGCGTTCGGCAAAGATGCTTATGAAGATATGAAACGCTGGGAAAAGACGGTTCGTCCTGACATGCTTTTTTGCGGTGCGCCGCATTTGCTGATCCCACATGCGCCGCTGGGACAAGGAGAGCCCGTTCAGGATGTGGTGATTGCCGGCACCTATTTTGAGCTGCTCTGCGCGTCCCGCGGCCTGGGCGCGGTCATGATGACATTTCCTCTCAGTGTGCTGAAGCTGATGCCGGATATCAGCGCTATGCTGCGTATTCCTGAAGATTATTATGTCGGCATGATGGTCGGCTTTGGCTGGCCAAAGATCCGATATGCACGCGGCACACAAAGAGAGCTGGCGCCAGAACGGATCCATCGGCTGCGCTTCGATCAGTGATGAAAGCAAGTGATCGATGAACTGTCGCAAATTTGCAGTGCAGGAGGACAGGAAAAACTTTGCTCGATCGGGTCCGAAACAAGAGATAGGAAGTGGTCATTTCTTATTTTGGATAAAGCGAAGTATCGCGCGGAAGATTTGGGCAGAGGTCGTTGACACCGTGTCAAAACGGCGGTATAGTATAATTGTTGACACAGTGTCAAAGAACTGTGATCAAGAATGACGAAAGGAGCTGTTCAACATGAGATCCAAAGTTTATTTTTCCCGGGAGATCACCCCGGAAAAGGTCGTCGCGCTCTATCATGCCCTGCAGATCGACCTGCCTGGCAAGGTCGCGGTGAAAGTTCATTCTGGCGAAAAAGGCAATCAGAATTATCTGCATCCAGAATTCTGGAAGCCGATGGTAGATGATGTCCGTGGCACTATCGTGGAGTGCAATACCGCATATGGTGATGCCACTGCCGGTGTCCGTGACCATACTGATTCCCATCTGAAGCTGTTGGAAGAACATGGCTGGACGAAGTATTTTGAGGTAGACCTGATGGACGCGGAAGGACCAGATATCGTCTGGCCGATCCCAAGTGGCAAGATCCTGAAGGAAAACCATGTGGGCAAGCACATCGAGAACTATGATTCCATGCTCGTTCTCGCGCATTTCAAGGGTCATCCGATGGGCGGCTATGGCGGAGCGCTCAAGCAGCTTTCCATCGGCTGTGCCTCTGCGGCCGGCAAGGCATTGATCCATTCCGCGGGCAAGAGCGATGACCGCTTCAAGTGCTGGGAAGAACATGCCAGCAACGTTGTCTTCCCGGAAGCGATGGCCGACGCGGCATACAGCGTGGTCGAACACTTCAAGGACAAGATCGCGTTTGTCAATGTGATGAAGAATCTGTCGGTAGACTGTGACTGCTGCGCGGTAGCGGAAGACCCGTGCATGAAGGACATCGGCATCCTGGCTTCGCTCGATCCGGTCGCGATCGATCAGGCATGCATCGATCTGGTCATGGGTTCAGATGATCCGGGCAAGGAACATTTCATGGAGCGTGTCAACAGCCGCAATGGCATCCACACGATCGAAGCTGCAGCTGACCTCGGTCTTGGCTCACGCGAATATGAGCTGATCGAGCTGTAAGGAGAGATCACGATGAGCAAGATATTGGTTGCCTGGTTTTCTGCAAGCGGCGTGACGACCCGTACCGCCAGAGCGATCGCCGCGGCAATCGATGCTGATCTTTATGAGATCCGTCCGCAGCAGCCATATACTTCGGCCGATCTGGACTGGATGGACCGCAAGAGCCGCAGCTCCGTGGAAATGAACGATCCCGCCAGCCGGCCTGCTATCGCTGATCCGCTTCCAGATCTGACTCAGTACGATACGGTCATGGTCGGTTTTCCTATCTGGTGGTATGTAGAACCGCGAATCATCGATACGTTCCTGGAAAGCGGGGATTTTACAGACAAGACGATGATCCCGTTTGCCACATCTGGCGGCAGCGGCATCGAAAAAGCAGTGCAGAGCCTCAAAGCACACTGCCCCGACGCAGAATGGAAAGCAGGAAAGCTGCTCAATCATGGCGACGCGGGCGCTTGGGCCAAAGCGCAGCTGCAGTAGTGGAGATTGCTTTACTATTTGGTACTCGGCAAAAGCGTTTGTGATGAAACGAGATCTTTTAGGTCATCGTATGCGTCACAGCGCTTTTTTTCTGATCATATTTTGCGCGTCCGTATTGCGAGAAGAGAGCAAAGCGAGAGGAGCGATCGATTTCATGCTATAATCATGAAGATGAGGAGGCGGTGTGATGACAGCGAAAGAAGAGATGAAGACATTGCTGGCCGAGGCGCTGAAGCAATGCATGAGGAAGGCGCCGCTGGAAAAGATCACAGTGACGCAGATCGTCAGGACATGCGGAACGACCAGGCAGACATTTTACCGTCATTTTCAGGACAAATATGATCTGGTCCACTGGGTATTTGACAAGATCCTGATGCAGTCTTTTGCGCATATGGGGGAAGGGAGGACCGTTTATGAAGCGCTCGTCAATAAATTCACCTATATTCAGCAAGAGCTGATCTTCTTTCAGGCCGCGTTTCGCTGTGATACGCAGAACAGCCTGCGCGAGCATGATTTTCGCCTGATCCAGGCTTTTTATGCTGACCGGATCACCCGCATCTGCCCGCTTTCGGACACTCTGCGCTTTCAGCTGGAGATGTATTGCCAGGGCTCGGTCTATATGACCGTGAAATGGCTCATGGAAGGCGCGCAGCTTACGCCGTCGCAGCTGGCGCGGCAGCTGTGCGACGCGATGCCCGCTGAGCTGGAAAAGACTTTCCGCAGATTGGAACTGAAGTGACAGATCAAGTTTTCTGTCACTTTAATTGAAAGATCCAGACTGCTAAACTGAAGATGTAAGCAGTTACAAGCAAAGGAGAGTGCAATATGACCAATCGAATCATGCTGAATGAGACATCTTATCATGGTGCGGGCGCGATCCAGGAGATCGCTGCGGAAGCAAAGGCAAGAGGGTATCGGAAAGCCCTTGTCTGCTCTGACCCGGACCTGATCCGCTTTGGGGTGACCGGAAAAGTGACCGATATCCTCGATCAGGATTCCCTCGCTTATGAGATCTATTCTGACATCAAGGCCAATCCGACCATTGAAAATGTGCAGAAGGGCGTTGCTGCGTTCAAGGCTGCTCAGGCCGATTATATCATCGCCATCGGCGGCGGCTCTTCCATGGATACGGCCAAAGCGATCGGCATCATCATCGCGAACCCGGAATTCGAGGATGTGCGCAGCCTGGAAGGCACTGCGCCGACGAGCAAGCCCAGCGTACCGATCATCGCGGTACCGACCACGGCCGGCACTGCCGCGGAAGTGACCATCAACTATGTCATCACCGATGTGGAGCGGAAACGCAAGTTTGTCTGCGTAGATCCGCACGATATGCCGGTGATCGCGGTCATCGACCCGGATATGATGGCATCGATGCCGAAGGGGCTTACTGCCGCGACCGGCATGGATGCGCTGACCCATGCCATCGAGGGCTATACGACCAAGGCGGCCTGGGAGATGACCGACATGTTCCACCTCAAGGCCATCGAGATCATCAGCCGTTCGCTGCGCGGCGCCGTGGCCAACGAAAAGGCAGGCCGTGAAGGCATGGCGCTGGGCCAGTATATCGCTGGCATGGGCTTCTCCAACGTCGGCCTGGGCATCGCGCATTCCATGGCCCATACGCTGGGCGCGGTCTATGACACGCCGCATGGCGTCGCCTGTGCGATGATGCTGCCGATCGTCATGGAATATAACGCCGAATGCACTGGTACAAAATACCGCGAGATCGCCAGAGCGATGGGCGTGAAGGGCGTTGACGAGATGAGCCAGGAAGAATATCGCAAGGCCGCTGTCGACGCCGTGCGTCAGCTGTCCATCGATGTCGGCATCCCGACCAAGCTGGAGGCCCTGAAAGAAGCGGATCTGGATTTCCTCGCGCATTCCGCGCACGAGGATGCCTGTGCTCCGGGCAATCCGAAAGACGCCAGTGAAGAAGACCTGAAGGCATTGTTCAGAAAACTGATGTAAGAAACAAGCATCTGCACAGCGCAGGTGCTTTTTCTTCGGGAAATGGGTATAATGGCCTCAGGAAGGAGCATGATATGGACATTCTGGAAGCGATGCGCGCGCGGCACAGCGTGCGCCAATATACGACACAGCCTCTGTCCGCAGCGCAGGTGCAGCGCCTGCAGGAAGAGATCGACACATGCAACCGCGAAAGCGGCCTGCACATTCAGCTGATCAAAGATGAACCGAAAGCTTTTGAAGGGTTTCTCGCCCATTATGGAAAGTTCCAGCACGTGCGAAACTACATCGCCATGATCGGACAGAAAGGGTCAAAATTGGAAGAGACATGCGGATACTATGGTGAACGCCTTGTCTTGCTGGCACAGCAGCTGGGCCTGAACACCTGCTGGACAGCCATGACTTATCGCAAGATCAAGACAGCTTTTACAGTGGATGAAGGAGAGAAGCTGTGTATCGTCATCGCCATCGGTCATGGCGCAAGCCAGGGGACAGCACATCGCAGCAAACACATGGAGGAAGTGAGCGAGCCCATAGATCCGATGCCACAGTGGTATCGAAACGGCATCGAAGCGGCGCTGCTTGCCCCTACCGCCATGAATCAGCAAAGGTTTTGTTTCGCTTTGCGCAAAGAGCGAGTCAGCGTGCGCGCTGGCCGGGGATTTTATACGAAGGTCGATCTGGGCATCGTGAAATATCATTTTGAGATCGGCGCCGGTCAAAGCGGCTGGACATGGGACGAACGCGCATGAGCAGAAAAGTCATCTTATACATTGCGCAGAGCTTGGATGGCTGCATCGCCGATCCCCATGGCAAGGTGGACTGGCTGAATGAAGCGCCAGCCGAAGATGCGGGATATGCGGCATTTGCAAAGACCATCGACACCGTGATCCTCGGCCATCGGACATACTGCCAGATCCATGATGAACTTTCTCCTGCTGTCTGGCCATATGCCGGCATGCAAAGCTATGTGCTCACTCATCAGGACCGGCCCGCGCAAGAGGGCATCCGCTTTGTTTGTCAGCCGGTGACGGCGTTGATCCATACGCTGAAACAAGAGAAAGGAAAGGACATCTGGATCTGCGGCGGCAGCGATGTGATCGATCAATGTGTGCGAGCCGATCTGATCGATGAATATCACATCACCACGCTGCCGCTCATCTTAGGCGGAGGCATCCCGCTGTTCAAGTCAGATGGACCCATGCGCAGGCTGAAGCTGCTGCGCGTCAGCTCGACATCTGGACTGGTAAATATGATATATGAGAGAAAGCAGAGTGAATACGATGAATGAGATCAAAGCGAGAGTGGAACAGCTGCGCGCCCAGATGAAGGCGCATGGCGTAGATGCCTATATCGTTCCGACATCCGATTTCCACGAAACCGAATATGTATGTGATC
>ERZ1643246.1518-NODE-1518-length-25118-cov-9.713721_pt1 | contig 25118 bp, 21 predicted proteins | sample MGYA00579265_ERZ1643246 | MGnify/ENA primary metagenome ERZ1643246 (study PRJEB29033, sample SAMEA4952261) | chicken gut metagenome | biome: Broiler Chicken; feature: Gastrointestinal Tract; material: Caecum | place: Ireland | collected 2018 | study: Broiler...
AGGAAAAACACCCTAAGCGAGCCGAAAGAGTTTTCGCACTCATAAAAGCAACGTCGAGAAAACAGGACAATACTTTATCAAAAATCTTCTCTCACGTTTCAAAGAGCGTCCGCAGTTGTGCGGACGCTCTCCATGTCTCTTTTCCAGCCTTTACTTCTGCTCAGGCGTATGCCACTTCCAGTTCTGGATCTCGGGCAGGTCTTCGCCGTACTCCGCGATATAATTGCGGTGCTCGACAAGTTTGTCGTTCATCATCTGCACAAGGAAGGTACCCTTGTTTCCGAGCTGAGGAAGGCTCATCATTGCCTCGCGGACGAGGTGGAAACGGTCAATATGGTTCTGAACACGCATATCGAAGCCCGTGGTGATCGTGCCCTCTTCCATATAACCAAACACCTTGATGTTGCGGTTGTGACGAGTATAAGTGAGCTCGTGAATGAGCTTGGGATATCCGTGATACACGAAGATAACGGGCTTGTCCTTCGTGAAGATCGCGTCAAATGCGTCGTCGCGCAGACCGTGAGGGTGATTCTCATGCGAATCAAGCTTCATCAGGTCAACAACGTTGACAAAACGGATCTTCAGATCGGGCATATAGTCGCGCAGGATGGTCGTTGCCGCAAGCGCTTCCACCGTAGGCGTATCGCCGCAGCAAGCCATGACGAGATCGGGCTCTTCGCCTGCATCGTTGGAAGCCCACGACCAGACGCCGATACCCTGCGTGCAGTGCTTGACAGCCTGATCCATGGTCAGCCACTGATACGTCGGGTGCTTGGACGCCACAATCACGTTGATATAGCCCTTGCTCTTGACGCAGTGATCAAAGCAGGACAGCAAGCAGTTGCTATCCGGCGGCAGATAGCAGCGGATGACATCTGCCTTTTTGCAGGTAACATGATCAAGGAATCCCGGATCCTGATGCGTGAAACCGTTGTGGTCCTGCTGCCATACGTTGGACGTAAGGATGAGGTTGAGCGAGGAAATATCCTGTCTCCAAGGAAGTTCGTTGGTGACTTTCAGCCACTTTGCATGCTGGGAGACCATGGAGTCCACGATACGGATGAAGGACTCATAGGATGCGAAGAAACCATGACGGCCCGTAAGGATATAGCCTTCAAGCCAGCCCTCGCACATATGCTCGGAGAGATATGCGTCCATGATGCGTCCCTGCTGAGCGACATTGTCGTCCTCGACATACACGCAATCTTCGGGAGCAGCCTTATCGTAGATCTTTGCCTCGAAGGGACGAGAAGATACTTCAAACGCCGCATACATACGGTTGGACATCGACTCGTCGGGACCGAACATACGGAAGTTGCGGCTCTCCTCATTGAGCTTGAGGACGTCGCGGATGTACTTGCCGAGTTCGAGCATATCCTGCGCCTTCACCGTTCCGGGAGCGTCCATCTTGACGCCGTACTTCGTGAAATCGGGCAAACGAAGGTCCTTTAAAAGCTTGCCGCCGTTTGCGTGAGGATTTGCGGAAATTCTGTGATCGCCCTTGGGCGCCAACGCTTTGAGTTCGGGTTTGAGTTTATAGTCCTCGGTGAACAGTTCTTCGGGCTTGTAGGAGAGCAGCCACTCTTTGAGTAGCTCGAGGTGCTCGGGCTTCTCCATCGTGATGGGAACCTGGTGCGCACGATAGCTGCCTTCGATGTGCTTGCCGTCGACAACCTTGGGCCCCGTCCAGCCCTTGGGGGTACGCAGGACGATCATGGGCCAGAAGGGACGCTCCGTGCAGCCCTCCTCTCTTGCCTTGCGCTGGATCTCCTTGATTTCCTTGATGCACTTATCAAGCGCTTCCGCCATCTTTCTGTGCATCGTCATGGGCTCGTCGCCCTCCACGAAGATGGGCTTATAGCCGCAGCCGTGGAAGAAGCTCTTCACTTCGTCCTTGGAAATACGTGCAAAGACGGTCGGGTTATTGATCTTGAATCCGTTGAGGTGCAGAATAGGAAGCACTGCGCCGTCCGTTACGGGGTTGAGGAACTTATTGGAATGCCATGCGGTCGCAAGAGGCCCCGTCTCGGCCTCGCCGTCACCGACGATGACTGCCGCAATCAGATCGGGGTTATCAAACACGGCGCCGTAGGCATGCGCAACGGAATATCCGAGCTCGCCGCCTTCGTTGATGGAACCGGGCGTCTCAGGCGCTACGTGCGAGGAGATACCGCCGGGGAAAGAGAACTGCTTGCACAGTCTCGCCATACCCTCTTCGTCCTCGGAGACGTTGGGATAGACTTCGCTGTAGGTGCCCTCAAGATAGGCGTTTGCGACGAAGAAGTTGCCGCCGTGTCCGGGACCGGAAAGCAGAATCATATCAAGATCGAATTTCTTGATAATACGGTTGAGGTGGACATACACAAAGTTCTGTCCGGGGACCGTTCCCCAGTGACCGACGATTTTCTTCTTGACCTGATCACGCGTCAGAGGTTCGCGGAGAAGCGGATTCTTCAGCATATAGAGCTGTGCCGCCGCGAGGTAGTTTGCCGCGCGCCAGTATGCATCCATCTTCTTCAGATACTCTTCCGTCAAAGGCTTCTTTTCGGGAATGGTTTCGTTGCTCATGGATTCCTCCTGGTAATATAGTTTATCTGGCTTCATTATAGCTTTTTCGCAAAGGGTTGTCAATAAAGTAGCGAAAAATTGTCAAAAATTTTTTTGAAACCCCAAATTCGACGATTTTTTGTGCGACCCCGTGAAAAAAATCACCAAAAACGGGGCGGCTCGCGCCGCCCCGACCAAAAATCAGGCATTTTTTAGAAGCTCAACTCAAAAAACCCTTGATAATCTGTTCTTCCGCTTCCTGCTCTGTAAGTCCCAAAGTCATGAGTTTCAAAAGCTGCTCGCCCGCAATTTTACCGATCGCCGCTTCATGGATGAGAGCGGCATCCACATTGTTTGCCGCAAGCGCTGGAATGGCTACAACCTTCGCATCGTCCATGATGATAGCATCGCACTCACTGTGTCCGTGGCACTTGCCGTTTCCGTCAATGCGCAGATAAAGTTCCTGCTGCGAAGACTGTGCGGCAACGGAACGAGATACGATATCTGCGCCCGCATTATCACCGTCCAATGTGACAGAAAAATCTGTCTTTGCAAACTGCTTGCCGTGCGTATAAATCTTCTCCCGGATCACAAGTTCCGCATCGGCCGCAAGCTGTGCGCGCGTGGTGCGGGCGGTAGAATCGACGCCCTTGATCTGCGTCGTCTCCATCTCCAGCCTTGCCCCCTCTTCCAGACGGATATCCGTCGTGGGGTTCATGACGTTCTCGCCGTTCCCGTCCCCCGAGGCATAGTGCTTTTCCACATATTTTACCTTGGCGCCCTTGCCCACATGGAATGTATGAATCCCGCTGTGTTCGCTCATCGCCTGCCCGCAGTTGTGGATCCCGCAGCCCGCAATGATGAGGACGTCCGCCCCCTCTTCCACATAGAAGTCATTGTAGACCGTCTCGCGATAGTCCGTCTGCGTGATGACGACGGGGATATGAACACTCTCCCCTTGTGTCTCCTTGGAAATAAAGATATCGATTCCCGACTTCCCGTCCTTACGGGATTCAATGCGGATGTGCGGCGTGCTCCGCCGCCCGTCGCCTTCCCCGTTCTTGCGGATATTGTATGCCCCGTCGGGAACCTTGTGCAGATCGGCGATCTGCTCAAGCAAAATTCTTTCTAATTCATCCATATACAGATACTCCTTTCCGCCTGCACGGCACCCCCGCTGCAGCGGACTTTTCTGCCGCCCTGAGCGGCTTGGAACGATATAAAATCAGGCAATCAGTTCTCCAATGCAGGACAAATTCTGCCTGCAAGAAGGTTAGGAAGGATCTCGTCCCTCGTTCCGACCTTGGTCACCTTGCCTCCTGCAATGACAATGATCTTGTCCGCAATATTCAGAATGCGCTCCTGGTGAGAGATAATGAGAATACTCCCCTTCGTGCGCTCATGCATCTTTTCAAATACCGAAATAAGGTTCTGGAAGCTCCACAAATCAATCCCCGCCTCCGGTTCATCGAACACGGAAAGCGCAGTTCCGCGCGCAAGCACGGTGGCGATCTCAATACGCTTGAGTTCTCCGCCCGAAAGCGATGCGTTCACTTCGCGGTCGATGTAGTCGCGCGCACACAGTCCCACCTCGGAAAGATATCCGCATGCCTCGCTGACCGTAATCTTCCTGCCCGCCGCAAGCGAAACAAGATCCTTGACCGTAAGTCCCTTGAACCGCACGGGCTGCTGGAATGCATAGGAGATCCCCCTGTGCGCGCGCTCCGTTACGGACAGATTCGTAATGTCTTCGCCGTTGAACAGAATCTTTCCTTCGGTCGGTCGGATGATGCCCGCAATCAGCTTTGCCAGCGTGGACTTGCCGCTGCCGTTCGGGCCTGTGATTGCGACGAACCGCTCATTCACCGTGAGCGAAACGTCGTCCAGAATTTCTTTATTTGCATCGCCGTCTGAGGCGGCAAAACTGACATGTTGTAATTCAAGCATAAATAACACTCCGTTTTTCGCGCGTCATTATAACACATTCTGTGCAAAAAGTCCAGTAAATCGCCATGCCCGATTTTTGTTCAACAGAAAAGAGGGAGCACTGCCCCCTCCTTTCATGTTACCATATGATTCCGTATTCTTATGAATCTTCTTTATGGTCATCATTCTTTTCATCTCTATGATCGTCTTTGGATGATTCCTCCGGAAGATCGATATGCCCTTCCTGCGCCCTGCCGCGATCCAGCCTCTCCTGCTTCTGAATGAGCTGCCGCACATTGCGCTTATGAATGTACACAGCGACGACGACAATGACGACGGCAATCACGACAACGACCCCCAACAAAATAAGAGCGGTCATGATAGTCGGCGAAGGATCGTCATAGGGATCATACGAGGACCCCGTATATTCCGCTTTTGCGATCGAAAAGCTCAGATCCCCCATGGGCAAAGAATTTTTGGTATACACATACCCGTTCTCTGTCTTGGCAAAAGGAAGCGAACTGCTGTAAAGACGGTAATCCGTCTCGATACGAATGGTGATGGAGCCGAAATCCGCCCAGTATTGCGCGGGCGAAAGCATATAGTCGTATGTGTATTTGGGAGCAGAACCCTCGATTGACGGATAAACGGGTGCCGAAACCGTATTGATGACCGTGCCGCCCGCAGGAATCGTGAGGCTATATTCGCACCAGAGCATCAAATAGTCGAGAAGCTGAACTTCATCGGAAAGAAAGAGCCTGCCGCTCTCTCCGCTTGCAAGCATGGCGACAACCGCATTGTACCAGTCCAGTTCGCTCACACTGCCGAATTGCGACTCTTCCTTTGGACGGAAGCCCTCAACAAAATCGGCAAACGTCTGCCGCGTCTCTGTCATAACGGAAACCGTTCCGCCTTGCGCCTCCTCCGAGGACGTTCCCCATCCGACGCACAGCCTTGTATCAAGATTGACGGAGGCAAGCTGTTCTCCTACAGCATAGAAGGTAACTTTCCGCCTTTCTCCTGCCGTCAGAAAGGCATAGGCAATGCCGCGTCCGTCAATCGTACCCGTCACGCCGCTCTCGCAGATCACCTGCGTTTTGCGGGGGTTGCAGTCATAGATAAAACAAAAGGTATAATATGTGCCCTCCGAGGGCGCCGTAACGGTATAAGAGTAACGCGTCACGCGCATTCCCCGTCCGTACATTTCGTTTTCGATATAGCTATCCAGCGGAATCTGCTCGACTGCATTGAACGGGGCTGAGCTGTAACCTCCGCTGTAATAAGTGCGACGAAATTCAATATCCGCCGCCTGTACTTCTCCGTCCTCTTCCACCGTGACGGAATACGCTTCCGCACCGGGAAGCACCGCTCCCTTCTCACGATATATATCATGATAAGAAGGCTGAAGCCCCAAAGGAAAGAAAACAGAAAGAGAGACGTCTCTCGGCAACGGATTGTACAGTTCATACTCCGCAGTGACTGTGGAATCATACCCGTCAAAGCTGACGAGCGGCAAATCGGTGATTCGGAACGTAAGCGTCTCCCGTTTGACCTCAATGGGACAATCTCCACCCTCGTAAACGGCGACTACGCCGGAACCATCCGCGCCGGTCCAATAGGCGGGAGTGGATTCGGCGGACGCCTTCGTCCGCATGCCGAACAGAGAGAAACCGCCTGCGGTTACAGGCAGCGCAAGGAGCAATGCTCCTATTCTGCTTTTCATACGTCCTCCTTGCCACGGTTTTCCCCGCGGCGTTCCCCGTCTTCCGCTTCATCCGACGGAAGCGGGAACTCTGCCCAAAAGCAACTTCCCTTGCCCTGTTCGGAAATAACTCCGAACGGACAATCATGCTGCAAAAGAATATTCTTCACGATGGAAAGACCAAGCCCCGTACCGCTCACGGGTCGCTTGTGTGAGGCTCCCGAACGATAGTATCTGTCCCAGATCGTGTCCACTTCATCCGCAGGAATTCCCTTCCCCGAATCGATGACCTCAAATCGCGCATTGGTGCCCTTGCGGAAGAGCTTCACGCGTACCCGCTTGTCTTCTCCCGTATAATTGACCGCGTTCCCGATCAGGTTGTAGAACACCTGCGCAATCCGTTCCTTATTCGCTCTGATATACAGCCCGTCCTCGATCTGTGTTTCGATATCGTAACCTTCCGTCTCGCTCAGATAAGAGAACCTTCCCGCGACGGCACAGACTTCCTCCGAAAGATTGAACACCGTACGCTTTTCCTCACTGTTCATACCCGCCCGCAGCTTGGAAAGATCAAGCAGATCGCTCACAAGCATGGTGAGACGGTCGCATTCGTCAATGATGACCTTCGCGTTAGCATCCCGTTTCTTCTTGTTGTCTCCCGAAATTTCACGGATCATGGAGGCATATGCCTTGATCATCGTGAGCGGCGTCTTGAAATCATGCGAGACGTTCGCAATCAGCTCTTTCTGCATGATGTCCGCTTTGGAAATCTCCAGCCGCGCATGATCGAGCACATCGGCAAGCTCACGGATCTCCGCACAATAGTAATCCTTGCGAAAAGCAATCTGATAATTTCCGCGCGCAAGCTCCTGCGCCCGCGCCGTAACTTCGGTCACAGGTCGTGTAATGGTCGCCGCAACAAATCCGCTCACCACAAAGGCAAGCACGACGGCAACCAACGCCGTGATGACGGACATCCAGCGCAATCCCGTCTCCAGATCAAGATGTCCCTGCATGGAGGCAGACAGATACAAAAACGCGGGCTGTCCCCCTACCGCCGTCGCACTGGCAAGAGCAATCTCCCCCTCCTGATCGGAAATGAGAAATGTGGACATTTTTCCCGCGTCGCGCTGCTCCCGCAAAGAAGCAGCCAGCGGGGTATAGTCGGATTGCTCGGTGAGGTCATAAACGTTTTCCCCATCCTCATAAAAGAGCGCAACCGTCAGACCGTAATCGTTGGCAATGTTGATGAGTCTGCGCTCGAGACGGGCAGAATTCTGGGAAGATGCGATCTCCTCCGTCATGCGCTCATTTGCCTCGCGCAGCATCCCGAGCGTACTCTCGCGATACTGACGCACGACAAGCGCATTCTGCACAAGCACAAATACTACCACGACAAGAAGCGCAAACAGCGAAAAGGCAAACCATAAAATGAGGCTCAGGCTCCTGCCCGGTCTCTGACGCTTATTTGTGTGCGTATGCTCTGCCATTCCCGTCCGGCTCCTCCCGGATCATGCCTCGAATTTATATCCGAGTCCCCGCAGCGTCACGATAAACTTGCGGTATTCCTTCAGATTCCCGCGCAGCATCTTGACGTGCGTATCGACCGTTCTGTCGTCTCCGTAGAAGTCATATCCCCAAACTTTATTGAGAAGTCTCTCCCGCGTGAGTGCAACGCCATTGTTTTGCACAAAATAGAACAGAAGTTCGTACTCCTTGGGCGTGAGTTCCGCCTTCTCTCCGTCTACGGTGACACTGCGCCCCGCCATATCAATGCGAAGCCCCTCAAATTCATAGATCTGTCCGTCCCCTTCCCGCACCGGCTTGCCGCGCTTCATCACGGCATGGATGCGCGCCATGACTTCCTTGGGCGAGAAAGGCTTCGTCACATAGTCGTCCGAACCGATCTCGAACCCGAAGAGCTTGTCATATTCCTCTCCGCGTGCAGAAAGCATAATGACGGGCGTCTGCTTGAACTTCCTGATCTCCTTTACGGCAGAAAATCCGTCGAGGCGCGGCATCATCACGTCCATGAGAATGACATCGTAGTTGTTCTCACGGCACATCTTGACGGCTTCCATGCCGTCGCATGCCTCATCCGCTTCCCCGCCCTCAAATTCAATGTACTCGCGGAGCACGGCCCGAATCATCTCTTCGTCGTCTACGATAAGGATCTTCATGTCTTCCTCCTGTTGTATAAAAAAATTATATCCGTATTCCTTTAATTTTGCTTTATCATCGTGTGAAATTCATGTGAAAATATTGAACTATTGTGTGCCTCTTTCGCGTCTTTCCACGTCCGAGGAGGTTTCATACACTATACCATATTTTCCATAAAATGGCAATCTCATTTTTTATAAAAATTACGAACGAATGTTTGACTTATCGGAGGAGGTGTGCTATACTGAAGCCATGATTTCGGAAGAGAAACTGAAAATCCTCACGAACGGGGCCAAATATGACGTCTCCTGCTCTTCATCGGGAAGCGGAAGAAAAAATGAAGGCGACATCGGGAACGGAATGCCGGACGGATGCTGTCACTCCTTCACGCCCGACGGGCGGTGCGTTTCGCTTCTGAAGATTCTCATGAGCAATGACTGCGTATTCGACTGCAAATACTGCATGAGCAGGCGCAGTTGCGACGTTCCGCGCGCGACCGCTTCGCCCGAGGAGATCTGTGAACTTACCGTAGACTTTTACAAACGCAATTATATCGAGGGACTTTTTCTCTCCTCTGCGGTACACGTCTCGCCCGATCATACGATGGAAATGCTTGTCCGAACGGTATATCTGTTGCGCACGCGGTACCAATTTCACGGATACGTCCATCTCAAAGGGATTCCGAAAGCCGATCCACTGCTCGTCAGTGAGGCGGCAAAGTATGCCGACAGAATGAGCTACAACATGGAGCTCCCGAGCGAGCAAAGCCTGAAGCTTCTCGCCCCGCAAAAGAGCAAGGAAAGTCTTCTTTTGCCCATGAAGCAATTACAGCGGGAACGGACGCTGTTCAAGGCAGAAAAGCACAGAGGATTTTTTCTGCCCGCGGGACAGACGACACAGATGATCGTCGGTGCGTCGCCCGAACGGGACGGGCAGATTCTGCGTCTCACGGAGAGCTTGTACCGCGTAACGGGACTTAAGCGCGTCTACTATTCCTCCTATACGCCCGTCGTCGAGGACTCTCTGTTGCCCTCCACAGCAAGTCCCGCCTTGCGCGAGCACCGCCTCTATCAGGCGGACTGGCTGCTGCGTTTCTACGGCTTTGACGTGGAAGAGCTTGTTCCCGAAGAGGAAAACCTCCCCCTCGACGTGGACCCGAAATGCGCGTGGGCGCTCAGAAACATGCACCTGTTTCCCGTTGAAGTCAATCGTGTGCCCCTTGAAGTGCTTCTGCGTGTCCCGGGAATCGGTGCAAGAAGCGCGCAGAAGATCCTCTCGGCGCGCAGATATACGGCACTCACCTTTGAACATCTGAAAAAAATGCGCGTTGTTCTCAAACGCGCACGGCACTTTATTACGGCAAGCGGGAAATTTTACGGCGAAGAACATGCATCCGCTCTGCGCGGTCTGCTCGCTTCGGCGGATGCCACGCACCAGCTGTCTTTATTCGATTCACCCGCTCAGGCCGAACCATCGGCAAAGGCGGCGCAACAGATGTCTTTGTTCGATTCGCCTGCTCTGCCCGAACCATCAGCGGCATGTTCCGCACTCACGGGGGAACTATGATCTATTTCTTTGACGGAACAAAAGAGGCATTTCTCACGGCTTTTCTCCTCGCCTATCGGGATGAGGACGCTCTGCTCACCGCAGGAAGCCGCCAGCTCGCACTCGGGCAGAAGAGCATCTTTGTGCGCACCGACGAAAAAATGGCAAAAAAATGCGAACAGCGGCTCACCGAACTTGATCATGGATGCATGAACGAGCTTAATCTGCTCCTGCGCAGCGGAGAAGACATGCGCGGGCAAATCGCCTTCCGCTACTTCCGTCTGATTGCCCAGCGGCGGCGTCCCGTGCGCGGCGAACTGGCAGAGGACGCCGTCACCGAGGCATCGGAATGCATCCGCCGCGTCAAACTCGAAACACATCGGCTCAAAGGGTTCGTCCGATTCATGGAATGTGCAAGCGGTGCGCTCTATGCCCCCATTTCACCAGATAATGACGTATGTGATCTGCTCTTGCCGCATTTTTGCGGAAGACTTCCGCATATCCCCTTTGTTCTGCATGACGTACGCCGCGCAAAGGCGGCCGTCTGGGACGGTGCGCACGCATTCACCGCCCCCCTCGAGCGCGCGGAAGTCGTCCTCTCATCCGACGAAGACGGCTGGCAGACGCTCTGGAGACGGTACTATGCTACGGTCAATATCCCTTCCAGAGAACGGCTCAAACAAATGAAAGGTTATATGCCCGTTCGATATTGGAAATTTATGCCCGAAAAACCCGCCGCCGTAACGGGTGATCTGCCCTTTACAGCTCCGAGCTCATCTGCTCCAACAGCGCAAGATGACGCTCCTCATCCGAGCGGATCTCCTCGATCGTCTTTTGTATCGCCTCGTCCTTGACCGAGCCCAAAATGCGCGTATATGCGGCAATCGCCTCCTTTTCTCCGCGGATATCGGCTGCAAGCATTTGCGCAAGCGGACGGGAATAATCTACGTTGGATGCAGAATAGTACGCGACGGGATAGGGCGGACACGCCGTAAAGACGGGCGGAACGCCAAGCCCGACGAGGAGACCGCCGATCTTTTCCAAATGCTCCATCTCATCCACGGCAATTCCTAAAAGGACTTTCGCCTGATCCCCCTTCCCGCAGCCGTCCAGCAGAATAGACTGATAGACATACTGCAAAATAGCCGTAAGTTCTCCGTTCCGCCCTGCATAAGCGGGCGACAGCGCACGAAGCGCCTGCAAATTTCTGCATTTTTCACCCATATTTTTTCTCCTCCTTTCGCATTCCTTTCATCGTATGCAGAAAAGACTTCATGCGGTGCCTCCTTTTGCTTGATTTTTTGCCTTGCCTGTGATACAATATTTGACAGTCCGAAAGTTACGGTACCCGATCAGCAAAGCCAAAATGCGAAATACGGAGAAAAAACGTTATGGATGAAGCCACCTTCAAACGTCTGATCGAAAACAAAAACAGAAAGCCCGATCCGATGCGCTATAAAAACGCCGCCGTCGAATACCGCCGCGCGGGCAACAGCGGGCTCAAACTTCCCGCCGTATGCCTCGGACTGTGGCAGAACTTCGGAAGTTTTGATAACTTTGAAATCATGCGCGACATGATTTTCACGGCCTTCGACAAGGGCATCTTTGCCTTTGACCTCGCCAACAACTACGGACCGCGCGGAGGAAGCGCCGAAGAAAATTTCGGAAAAATCCTCAAGGAAAATTTTTCCTCCCACCGCGATGAAATGGTCATCTCCACCAAGGCGGGATTTCCCATGTGGGCAGGCCCCTGCGGAAGAGGCGGCAGCCGCAAGTATCTCACCGCTTCATTGGATGCTTCCTTAAAACGTCTTGGCATTGATTACGCGGATATCTACTATCACCACTGTCCTGATTCCTCAACTCCCGTCGAGGAAACTTGTTACTGCCTGCACCAACTTGTTGAGCGCGGCAAAGCACTCTATGTCGGTATCTCCAACTATAATAAAGAACAGACCGAAGCTGCAGTGCGCGTATTCAAAGAGTTGCATACGCCCTTCATTCTTAATCAGGTATGCTATAACCTGCTCAATCGCAATATCGAGGAAGACGGACTGAAAGCCTACGCCGAGCAAGAAGGATTCGGGATCATTGCCTACTCCCCTCTTGCACAGGGACTTCTTACCGAGCGCTATGCAGCCGGAATTCCCGAGGACAGCCGCATCATGAAGAGCGGATCTCTCAAAAAAGAAACGCTTACTCCCGAACTGTTCGCAAAACTTGCCAAGCTGCGCGACGTTGCAACTCGCCGCGGTCAGACGCTTCCTGCGTTTGCTCTTTCTTGGGTTCTCAAAAATGCAGCCGTCACAAGCGTCATTATCGGCGCTTCCTCGTCTGCTCAGATTCTTGAAAACATTCAGGTTAATCGGACTTTTTCTGCGGAAGAGCTCGCTGAGATCGAACAGATCTGCAAGGGCTGAATTTTTAAAAAAATTGCCTTTACGGCAATTTCATACGGAAGGTTGGCGGAGCGGTCGAACGCGGCGGTCTTGAAAACCGTTGAGGTGAAAGCCTCCGGGGGTTCGAATCCCTCACCTTCCGCCAAACAAATCCTAAATCGAACACCTAAATTCGGTTTAGGATTTTTTCTTGCCTAAAATACGGTATTTCGCTTAAAAACAATCTGTTTTGAGTCGTTTTTGCACCTTTGACGGGGGTTCGAATAAAAGCGGTAAAATCCTGCCCGAGAGGTTGTGATTCGAACCCTCGCCAAGATTTGGAATAGCTGTTTTTGTATATCAGACGGAAAGCACAATCGTAAACTTGCGATATTGTAGTTCCTTCTTGTTTTGTCTTACATACGGCATTTTGAGTTGTTTTTCGTAAAAAGAAAAGTCCCGACTTCCATCGGGACCTGCTTTTATGGGACTGTTGTATTGAATGATTATCTTATCGTCGTACAGCGTTATTTGCTTTACAAGCGTGTTTATCAGCATCTGCGGTTCGAGTGACAGCGCCTGCTCGTAATACGCCCGCATTTCTTCTTCCGTGAATCTGTCTGCCGTTTTGGCTTTCTGTATGGCAATGGCTTTTTCGAGTTCTGCGGCTTTCAGTTCGAGTTCTCTTAATCGTTTCATCGCCGTTGCGCTCGTACCGCCGTTTTCTATCGCCGTCATTATGTTCGATATCTGCGTTTCGGTTGTCTTGCGTTCCTTTGTAAGCCTTTGCAAATCGGCGTTATCAGTTATCGACTCTTCTTGCATTCGCATAAGAGATGATATCATCTTGTCCTTGACTTCCTTTTCGGAGAGAAGTTTCACGATATTGTTTACGACAAAATCTTCGAGGAGTTCCTTCCTAACCATTGATTTAGTACAGCCGTTGTTATGCTTTCTTCCGAGGCATTTATAGTACCGTATCTTTTTGCCGCCTTTGGACGTTCCCGTTTCCGCGCTGATAGGTCTTCCGCAATATCCGCATACCATTTTGTTCCGGAGCATGTAGACAACCTCTACGCTTCGTTTGCCATATTTGTTCGCGTCTGTTTTCTGTCTGACTTTCTCGTATATATCTTTCGGCACGATTGCGGGATAGATATTGTCGAACACTTCGTCGTTATGCCTGCATATTCCGAAATACTTTTCGTTTTTCAGTATGTTGTAAATCGTATTTCTTGCAAACGGCTTTCCTTTATTGAATATGCCTTTTTCCGTTAAAGCCAAAATAATGTCTTTGACGTATACTCCCATAGCATACTGCTCGTATATGTATCTGACGACTTCGGCTTTTTCTTCATCAATTGTTACCTTGTGATTTTCCACCTTGTAGCCGTATATTATCGTACCACCGGTAAAATTGCCTTTGAGCCTTGTTTCTTTCATGCCGCGTTTTACTTTCTGCGACAGTTCCGCACTGTAATATTCCGCATAGCCTTCGAGCATACTTTCCAAAATAATAGCTTCGGGCGAATCGGGAATATACTCCGTTGCGGATATAACTTTCACTCCGTTGTCTTTCAGCGTTTTCTTGTGTACCGCCATTTCGTATTTGTTGCGGCTGAATCTGTCTAATTTGTAAACGAGTACCAGTTCCCACTCTTTACGATTGCTGTCTTTGATCATCTTTTGAAAATCCGGACGGTTATCGTTCGTACCCGTCATGGCACGGTCTATATACGTTTTTACTACTATTATATCGTGACTTTTTGCGTACTCGTTACACACTCTGAGCTGCCCTTCGATAGACTGCTCGGATTGGTTATCCGAACTGTAACGGGCATATATAACTGCAGATTTCATCTTGATTTTATCTCCTTTTTGTTTTTGTTTTTGATTTGTCTTTCGACGGGAGCGAAACAAACGGAAAAGGTATAAGATATTTTCCCTCGTTGTTACTTTGTTTGCCGTCAGGGGTTGCGTAGCAATGCACTTTACCCTTGACGGCAAAACCTTTTTCGTTTAAGCTCCTACGGAAGAAAGACAATCGTTAATTGCACTTCGACATCTTATGTATTACTTCGGGACTTACTCTACCCACAAGACATCCTTCGTCCCAACAGTTGAAGTCGTCCGAAAGTAACAGCTTTTTATCTTCCTGTCCTATGGTACAGATAACGTCTTCGTCCATAATGTCCGATCTGAAATACGTCGGTATGTTCCGTGAATAGACAAGCTTTTCGCCGCTCTTTTCTATGTACTTCATCAGGTATCTTGCCGAGTCCGTTATCTCTCGTCTGACACTTAATTCGTTGAAGTCGTTTCGTCCGAATTTATCGTTAAAGTATGTATTTTGCATAATGATCTGCCGTTTGTGTTCGCTGAAACTGTAATCGCTACGTTGTTCCAATTCTCCCGGCATACCGTTTTCGGGGATATAGAATATGCCGTGAAAGTGCAATCTGTTCCTTTCTCCGCCACGTTCCCATACGCCGATGTATTTCCAGCCTTTTCTGTGTACCATCCGTTTCAATACTTCGCTTAGTCCTTTTCTGAAACTTTCTTCCGTATGCTTTTCGTCGGAGTATGTGAAGGTGCAAAAGAAGTTCCATTCGTTAAGGTTAATTTTCCTTGCAAGCCTTGTCTTTCGGACGATCTTATTTCGCTGCAACCGTTCTATATTCCTCTCAATAAACGCTCTTGTCTGTTCTTCCGTCTTGAAATCCTGTTTCAGTTCTTTAGTCAATATCTCTATCTTTTCGGCTTTTCTTTTGCCGTTGTTTTCTCTGTAAATCTTCTCAAATCTTTCCTTGGGAGTGAGATTCTCCGTAGCCGTTTTATCGGACTTATTCGTTTCTGTCTGCAATTCTTTACCCGTGCAGACTGTCTTTGTCGGGCTTTTCTTTCGTTCAGGTCTTGTCGTCTGAGGGATTGCTATGTAGTGGCTTCCGTCGTTATATACTTTTGCGCTTCTGTACGGCATAGCTACCTCCTTTGAACGGACAACTCCGCTCGCTGCTGTTTGGAAAGAGAAGATAGTCGGCTTAAAAGCGTTGCAAAGAACGTATTCTGTTCACTTCCGCTCATCGCTTCGATATCCGGCTTTCCGATGTTTACTACCTTGATCGTTTCTTTGTTCAATAGGCGTTACCTCCTTGTTTTGTTTTTTCTTTTATATCCCGTAAACTCGCAAGAACCTTGCGACTTTACGAAATTTTCTTGTAAAGTTATCCCCACTTATAAGGGAATTGGAATGACGAAAATTAACCCCCCAATGAACAGTCTCTACTTAGTAGCCACGAAATCCGCCGTTAGGGGGTCGTTTCCGCAAAATAATTTTTGTCCTACACTTAATAGCCACGCAAACTACTGAAATGGACCCCCTCAATTAGAAGCCATGAAAATGGCAAAAATTAATCCCCTAACTAAAAATCTCTCTACTTAAAAGCCACAAAATCGGTAAAAGTCCACGGTCATGGCAAAAAAATAAGGCAATTGCAATCAAGCAACTGCCTTTAAGGAGTGATGTAGTTTATTGGGATATTAAATTTGTCCGTAAAGCGAGTAGTAACGATTCCGTATACTTGCTTTTCTGTGATTGATGGTTCCTCGTCCAATACCCAGCTCAGAACATACTGCACCTTGTTTCATTCCGTTCATGTAGCAGTTGAGGATAGCAAGCTCCAATGCAGTTAATTGTAATGCTTCTACAAGAGCGTCGTATTTCGTGTAATCTGTTTGTTCTTGTTCAAAGCAGTTTACGGGATCCATAGGCAATGCCTTGTAATCGTCAAAGTCTATGTATTCGATTATTCCGTATCTGTCGGCTCTGTTACGCAACGTGTCGATAAATCTGTCCACCTCTCGATAACAAGCGAGTTTTATAGTAATCTCTTTACCACGCCTGTCTTTGCCGTAAATTTCGGATACCTTTCTTCCTGCAAATTGCCAAAGAAAGCAACTTGCAGTTTGAGCAACGTCGTATCCGTCCGATACGGTGTAGTCTATTTCACTCATGTGATGTAAATCCTTGATGAGACCGATATACAGTCTGTCTGCCACTTTCATATCGTACTTTTTTACGGTACGAAGCGCCTGCAATGCAATCATTTCGCCCATGAGTTTTACATTGTCGGCAGAGACAGGTTCTACAAACAACGCTCCTTCGTTGCGATACTTACCTTTTGAGAACTTTGTTACCAACATTTCCATTTTCTATTCCTCCGAACGTTTATTGCCTTTTTCGGGCAACGGGCGAAGGAGCATAGGACGGTAACAATTACTCTTTTTCTTGTAACGTTTGCATAAGTCAGCGAAAAAAAGTAAAATCGTTGCATATAAGTCGTTATAAGGCTTTTAGGACAGAAAAACGCCAAGCAAGGGAAATACCTTACTTGGCTGTAAGTTCGTTATATTGGTGTTTTCAGCGACGATTTTACGACCGTTGACTTATGCGAGGAACTATGCTAACCTGCGCCCCCGAAGAAGCAATGTTCGGAGGGTATAGACAAAGCACTACGACAGAGAAAATACAATAAGGCAATATACACGGAAAAACACGAGAGAGCGTAAAAGCGGAAGTTCGCCCAAGCGGTTCAGCGGGCGACTCCGCTTCGCTCTCGCTTTCCGTTTCGCCTTATTCTTTTGTGGCGGCGTGTGCTTGTCTGGGCGAGGCGTAGCCGAGCCCACTTGTCATAGACAAGCACACGCCGTGGTGTCAAATTATAAAATTAGTTTTTTCCATAAAACTTCTACTTGAATCAAAAAGATGCCCACATTACGGTCAGTTGCTAATTTTTGGGTTAAAGTCTTCCTTTTTACAACTGCCGATTTCAAATCAAAAGCACTATAAAAACAAATTTCAGGAGAATTTTATATGATATATAGCTTGCCAAATAACTTAAAACGCCATTCATTTTTTTGCGATAAATACAGGACCTCATTACTTTCAGATGGTATAAGCGTCGCTGTCCTGATACGTATATACGGCGTTGAGAACAACACCGTCGCGAAGATTTACATTGCGACTGTCCGTCAAGAACGAACGTAACGCCAAGGCTTATGATACATGTTCTCACTGCGGCAGCAACCACAATGAATAACAAATTTATGCATAGAAAATTTTGAAAAGATAGCATAGAAAAGCATTTACTTTTAGTATAATAAATGCTATAATATATGCAATAATGTTGGAGTAAGATACAATGAGCTTTGCAGAAAAAATTAAACAAGTGCGCAAGCAACTTAAATTATCGCAAGAGGATTTGGCACATGAATTAGGCGTGAGCTTTGCAACTATTAATCGTTGGGAGAACGGCAATTACAATCCAAGCCGTTTGGCAAAGAAAGCGTTTGATGAGTTCTGCGCTAAACATGATATAAGTTTTTAATTGGAGAGTTCATATGCCTTACGAAATCTGGAATAGAAGATATACCGGCAGCAAATATAAGCTCGCCGATTGGATATTTAACATTATTGAATCTCATTGCAGTGGATCTTCATTTTGTGATATTTTTGCCGGTACGGGCATCATTGCTAAAACCGCTTTGGAAAAGATGTCAAAAGTGGTAGTGAATGATTTTCTTTACTCTAATGAGATCATTTATAAAGCGTTCTTTTTACAATCTCATTATGATATGAATAAGATTGAACAATATAGAGATGCCTTTCAATCATTATCGGCCTGCGAACTAAAAGAGAATTATGCATCCACAAACTTTGGCGATACATTCTTTTCTCATAATGACGCTATGCTTATAGGCGAGATACGAGAACAGATTGATACTGCAAATGAATTAAACGAGAAAGAACAAGCCATACTGATCGCATCATTACTATATTCCGCAGACAAAATTGCAAATACGGTTGGGCATTATGATGCCTATATAAAGGGGCATCCTATTCTAAATCAATTCCAGTTTGATTTAATATCGCCATATCAAACGCAAACCCAAGTTAAGATATATCGAGAGGATGCCAATCTCTTGGCGAAGTCGTTAGATTGTGATATTGTTTATATCGATCCCCCCTATAACTCCAGGCAGTATAGCAGGTTTTATCATGTATTAGAAAATATCGCAACGTGGAAAAAGCCCAAACTATATGGAGTTGCCTTAAAGCCTCAACCCGAAAACATGAGCGAATACTGTCGAGCAACAGCGCTTACGGCATTTACCTCTCTAATCAACGACTTACATTGTAAATACATCTTGGTGTCTTACAATAATACTTACGATTCAAAAAGCAGTTCTTCCATGAATAAAATGTCGCTTGAAAACATTAAGCAAGTATTATCAGAGAAAGGAAAACTATCATGTTTTGAAACCGCTCATCAATTTTTCAATACAGGTAAAACAAGTTTTGCAAATCATAAAGAGATGTTATTCTTGGTGGAGGTGAATAAGTAATGGAAACATCATTAAGAAAATCGTTCAATCGTTCACCTTTCTTCTATGTTGGAGACAAATACAAACTTTTACCGCAACTGAAAGAGAATTTTCCCAAAGAGATCGATAGATTCATCGAGCCGTTTTGCGGCGGCGGAAGTGTCTTTTTGAATACGCAAGCTAATGAATATATATTAAACGATATTGACAGTAATATGGTAGCTTTGCATAATTTACTCATTACATATAGCAAAAATGAGGATGCTTTTTGGCGTAACATTCAGTTATTGATAGAAAAATATTCTCTATCGGCAACATATTTCGGAAGAGATATTCCGCAGGAACTTCGCAAAGAATTTCCTAAGACTTATTTTGCAAAATATAATAAAGACGCTTATGCACAGTTGCGCGCCGATTACAATGCCAACAAAAGCAATACTTTGCTTCTGTATCTGTTATTAATATACGGTTTTAACCATATGATAAGATTTAACGCTAAGGGTGATTTTAATTTGCCAGTTGGCAATGTGGATTTCAATAACAATGTTGCAACCGCATTAAGGGGCTATTTTGAGTTTGTAAAAGACAAAAGGATACAGTTTAGCAATATGGACTTCGAGGCGTTTCTTAACTATATCGAGCTAACAGCAAGAGACTTTATATATTTCGATCCGCCGTATTTAATTACTTTTAGTGAATATAACAAGCTCTGGGATGAAGATAGCGAAATGCGCTTAATCAGAGTTCTCGACGAATTGAATGAACGCCATATTCGTTTCGCTGTTTCAAATGTTTTATGGCATCGCAAAAAGTATAACGGATATTTTAACTATTGGGCGCAAAAATATAATGTAATTCGCGTTAAAAGCAATTACATAAGTTTTAATGACAATACCGAAAAGGACACTTATGAAGTCCTTGTTAAAAACTACTGAGGTGTTTTATGGCAAAAGAAAGGCAAAAGGAATATAAACCGCTTTCGTTCTCCACCACTATGCGCAACCCTGCGCGTATAGCGGCATTTCTAAATTGTATTCTTCCTTACGAAGGACAAATTTTAACAAGCAACATCATTCATGAGGTCGCCGTAAATTTAATATCTGAAAAGCTGTATTACACAGAAAAGTACGAAATGAAAGTGCCTGAATACAAAGAGATTTACCAAAGCGACGAGCTTACATTTACACGTGAACAAGTCGAAGATATTATAGCCAATAGTCCGCAAGACCATAAAGAAGCTGGTTTTGAAAAAGGCTGGGATTCTCGATTCGATACTTGGTATAAACTGTCTATGGAGTTCGGGTTTATCTTCTATGAAATGAACAAGCCTATTATCATTTCAACCACGGGACATATGCTTGTCGATGCGTTAAATGAAAATCCGATTAACAATGAAAAGATTCAAAAAGTGATGCTGAATGCTTTGATGAGATATCAAACGAGCAACCCGTTTCGCAAAAACGCTAATGAGAATGTTCCCTTGCCCCTGTTGCTCCGTGTCATTAAATTATTGAAAGACGATCCAGAAGAAAATGCTTCCGGAGTGTTTAGAAGCGAGCTATCTTTGATTATTTGTTGGCCTGACAATAATGCCGATAGTTTATATCGCAAAATCAAAGAAGTTCGTCGGCAATATCGTTTTACTTACGGTGATGAAGTAATATACGGCATTTGTCTTGATTTATTGGGTGCAGGTGAAGATAAGAAAAAGAGATTTAAGATAGACCAAATTACGGGCGAAGCAGTAGATGAGTTTATCCGTAAAATGCGTATTACGGGAATTGTTTCTTTGCGTGGAAATGGTCGATTCCTTGATTTTAACAACTTTGAAATCGATACAATCAATTATATATTAAAGAATTATAGCGAATATCCTCGTTTTACCACGAAACAAGAATACTTTGAGTATATGGGTGCGGTTGATAGCAATATATTAGCTGTTCAAGAAATTTCCGAAAATGAAGTTAGCAATGTCCGCGCCAAAACGCTAAACGAATGGGCAACCAACTATACCAAAGAAGATATTATTAAAGAATTACGAATCGTATGCAGTAAGGGTGAAAGCAAAAACGCCATTCTTCGTATTATAGATAAGCCTACGCGGTTTGAATTTTTAACAAGCATTGCCTTGAAACAACACTTTGAGACATTAGAAGTATGCCCAAATTATCATGTAGATGACGAAGGACTCCCTACGTTTACAGCATCCGGCGGTTTAGCAGACATCGAATGCTTTGATATAGACAGTAACCCGTTAGTAGAAGTTACGCTGATGACGGCAAGAACACAAGCGACAAATGAAATGCCTGCCATAACAAGGCATTTGCAAGAAGCTGTAGAAAAGTATCCAAACAAGGTTGTATTCTCACTGTTAGTTGCACCCTCTATTCATTCGGACACGAAGTATATGGCTGAATTCTCAAAGTATAGATACAATGTAGATATATTAACGTATACGCTTGAAGAATTTATTACAAATGTTTTTACAGTGAAAAACCTGGTTGAAGCATTAAGAGCATAAGGAGCAAAGCAATGCCTACAATAATTAAAACAATCGAAGATGCTCTTACTTATGATATTTCAAATGTACAAGTTGAAGAGTATTGGAATTTAGGAGATACGCCTGAACTTAAAATGCACAGTCTACATACCTATCCAGCAAAATTTCCAGCCTTCATTGCAGAAAAGGCTATTCAGTTAGCTTTTAAAGAAGGCATCCAGGTTAAAACAGTTTCTGATATTTTTTGTGGATGCGGAACAGTTGCGCTTGAGGCTAAAATAAACAACATTGATTTTTGGGGATGCGATATAAATCCTGTAGCAACTTTAATTACCAAAGCAAAAACTTACAATTATGACGCGAGTAAATTAGAGCTTTGGTATCAAAATATTAAAAATTCTTTTTTCATAAATAATCAAGTAAATGATGATAATTATTTACACGCAAACAAAAGAATTCAATATTGGTTTAAAAAAGAACAATTTGATGATTTATTTAAATTAAACCACGCAATATTGACTATTCCGCAAGGCAAATATCGGATAATATTTGAATGCCTGTTTTCGTCTATTCTCAAACCAACATCTAAGTGGCTGACAAAATCAATTAAGCCGCAAGTGGATCCTAACAAGAAAATTGCTAACGTTTGGAAATGTTTTGAAGACCAATATAAAAAGTTGAACAAATGCCTTCACGAAATTCCGGAAAGCCATGCGAAAATTAACATTGCAACCTGTAGCATATTAACAAAAAGAAAAATGCCCAAAGTTGATTTGATAATATCAAGTCCACCCTATGTAACGTCTTATGAGTATGCCGATTTACATCAGCTTTCTTCTCTATGGCTTGGATTTACTGAAGATTATACTTCCTTAAGAAAAGGCACAATGGGAAGCGCATATAATAGCGAAACATTTAATTATGATATTTTGGATTTGAATGAAACTGCAAAAGAAGTTATCGCGGACTTGAAAGCCAATGATAAAATTGCAAAGGCAAAAATTAAATCTATTGCAAGATACTATATCGATATGCAAAAAGCTGCTGAGCAGTGTTATAAAATGTTGAACACTTGCGGAATGGCATTGTTCGTTATTGGTGATACCGAATATAAGGGCACTCAAATTCATAATTCAAAACAACTTGTCGAATCTTTGATGCGATGTGGCTTCAATGAGGTCTTACTCTCGAAGCGAAAAATTACAAATAAAACTCTTTCACCTTACAGAGATGAAAATGGCAAATTTACTAACAACAAAGATGATCGGGAAATATATCACGAAGAATTCGTAATCATTGGGAGGAAATTCTAATGGAAGAAAAACAGCTTGAACAGTTTGGTCGAGTTATTGACAATATTGATGTTAAAATTAGCTATAAAATCATAGAACTTTTTTCGGCGGGGTTATATTCAAGTCCAAATAAGGCGTTTGAAGAATTAATTTGTAATTCTTACGATGCTTTTGCTAGTAAAGTTTCCGTTTATTTGCCTGAAGATTTAACGGAAGAAAATGCCTATATTTTTGTGGCTGATAATGGAGAAGGTCTTAATCAAGAAGAAATGAAAGACCTATGGAAAATTGGTGAATCAAAAAAAGGGGCAATACCAGAAAAAGACGGACAACGTCTTCAAATAGGACAATTTGGTATAGGCAAACTATCTACCTATATTTTAGCACATAAACTAACTTATATAAGTAAGAAAGCCGACAGATATTTGTTGGTTACAATGGATTATAATAGAATTCAAACCTCAACTGAACAGTTGCAATTAGAAGAAAAAGAGTTATCTTTAAGTGAAGCACAAGAATTAATAAATAAATACACGATAATCAACGGAGAAAGCCTAATTGATTTTGTAATGTTTGGAGATAAAGCTGAAAAAAATTGGACTGTTTCTTTATTAACAAATCTAAAGCCTAAAGCGACGGAAATTCAAAAAGGTAGATTAAAGTGGATTCTTGAAACAGCATTGCCACTTAATCCGCAGTTTAATTTAAATCTTAATGGAGTTCCTCTTGTATCTTCAAAAGTTAGCATAGGTATATCAAAACAGTGGATTATTGGACAAGATGACCGTGCAGCAGAAGATTTACCGTTTGCCCACCCGATATTTGACGAAAAGAAAAAAGAATACTATGTAGACTTTGATTCTTTAAAGCATGTCACAGGTAAATTTGTTTTATACAATGAATCACTATTAGGTGGAAAATCCGCACAAAATGGTAGAAGCCACGGGATCTTTCTTTCGATTAGAGGTAGACTTGTAAATTTGGATGACCCGCTTCTTGGTATGCCGGCATTTTCACATGGCCCATTCAATCATTGTCAAATATTGGTTGAAGCAGATGATTTAAATAGATACTTAACTTCCACTCGTGAGGCAGTCAAAGAATCAAAAGCATTAGCAGAATTAAAAGCATATATACAAAGAAAATTCAATGAACTAAGAAGTTACTATTTTGATCAAGAAGAAGCTAAACAAAAAACTAAAACTATTGGTTATCGTCTTGCGCAAACATCATATTCTTATTCTCAAAAGCCAATTACGAACTTTATAGAAAAATTTTATAATGGCGATATAGCAAATCCGCTATTAATTCAAAAACCTACTTGTAATAAGGACGAGCTATTACGAACATTTACTGATGAGGACGGAATAAATCAAGCCATTACTTCTGTTGATTGGGAAATTATGGATGCTCATGCGCCTATAGCCAAGTTGGACTTGCAAACAAAAATTTTGCACATCAATGCACTACATCCATTTGTTTCAAATTATTGTGAATCTTATAAAAGTATTGTTCCGTTAGAAAATATAACAATAGCTGAAGTCCTGCTTGAAGCTCATATGTATGAAATTGGCATTGATGAGTCGCAAATCAATTCAATAATATATAAAAGAGATGAGTTGTTGAGGCAGTTGGCTTTTTCCGATAAAGAAGGGATTCCTGCCGTTGCTCAATTATTGGATGAATCGGTAGCGAATCCTACGGGATTGGAGAACGCCGTTTATCGAGCACTTTCTGTATTAGGATTTGAGACACAAAAATTAGGTGGCAATGGTAAACCGGATGGTTTTGCATCTGCCAATTTAGGATACGATTCATCGAAAAGCCCCAGGTTTTACACATTAACATACGATGCGAAGAGCACACAATCTAAAGCCATTGCTGCAGGTACGGCTAAACTTTCAGGAATTAAGCGCCATCAAGCCGATTATAAGGCTACATACTCATTAGAAGTCGCCATTGATTTTGAAGGAAGTGGCAAAGATGACAGCGCCATTGCAAAAGAAGCAAGAGAACAAAAAGTCACGCTTATGCGCGTAAAAGATTTAGCAAAATTGGTTCTATACTCAGTTCCTAAGCAATTAAGCTTAACTAAGTTAAAAGAACTGTTTGAGACTTGTTATACGCCCGAAGACGTTTCAAAATGGGTAGATAATTTCATAAAAACTGATGTTGAAAAACCTCCGTATAATGAAATTATTTCTATAATTTATACTTTACAAAAAGAAGACACTGAGCCGCCCACGGTAAGTGTTATACGGCGAGAATTAAATGCACAATTGACATCTAATTATTCGTCAGATAAAGTTGCAGAATTTATGAAAGCAATTGAAAATATTGTTCCTAGTCAATTTCACTTTGATGGCGAATATGCGTATGTTGATTCTTCTCCTGATATTCTTAAGGGACATATTAGTAGAGCAATTTCATCAGAGATACCACTTTCTGCTCGTGAAATTTATAATGGTATTTTTTCAGAATAAAATTTGTGTCCATAAAAATATGCCACAGTTACATAACCGCTATTGCTTTGCATTTATTTTCCAAATTAAAATTCGATTTACGTTACACTCTCTCCGCCATTAGGGAATAATACGAACTCTGAAAACGGGTTCGTATTATTTTTTGTCGCTGATTTCTTTGGCATCATCGTTGAACGAAATTATAAGAGTCAGCCCGAGCAA
>ERZ1643246.1520-NODE-1520-length-25108-cov-35.638367_pt1 | contig 25108 bp, 23 predicted proteins | sample MGYA00579265_ERZ1643246 | MGnify/ENA primary metagenome ERZ1643246 (study PRJEB29033, sample SAMEA4952261) | chicken gut metagenome | biome: Broiler Chicken; feature: Gastrointestinal Tract; material: Caecum | place: Ireland | collected 2018 | study: Broiler...
AGGGTCTATACTGCTTTCTTTTTGCCTCGCACCAGGCATTCCTTACTTCTTCATTCCGGTAAAAGAAGCTATTTGAAAAACCAGTAGCCCTTGCAATGGCCCGGACCGTTATCGGTTCTCCATTCTCCAGCATTATTTGTAATTGTTTTTTGACTACCTGCACTTTCTTTTTATTTTTCTCTCTATTTATTGCAACCATTTTATCATATTTCAAAATCATCCCATCCTTCCAGAATCTTTAATAAAATCTTATCCATTTCCTTTCTAACATTCCTGGTTTCATCCGCCATCATTTTATTTCCAATCCTGCGGTAATATGGTACCGATTGTGTAGTTTTGTGTCCCAGCAGTTTTGCTATCAGCCAATCATCCACATGCATTTCTGTCAGCTTTTTCCCATAGCAGTGCCGGAATATGTGGGTTCCAAATCTCAGCAGTTCTCCATTATCGTCCCGTATATCTTTCTGTCGGATCATGGTCATAATCTGGTTCTGGATCATCCCATACTGATAAGGCTTGGTCGGATCGTCTTTGCTGACAAAAATGTATTTTGTTTCCCCATACTTTTCTTTTGTATATTCAATCGCCTTTAAGATTAACTGTGCCAGTTCATTGCTGATTGCTTTTTCGTAGGTCACTGATTTCACTTGGTCAATCCGGATAAAATATCGCTCTTTTTTTATCGTCAGGCAGTCTGGTTTTAAGGTTAATGTATCAGAAATCCGGGTTCCGAGCATTTGGTGGATCACCAGTGCCCTGCAGATCTGTTCATCCATCAGGAATATATGCTTATTCAGCCTTTTAATCTCCGCATCCGAATATACCTTAAACAGATATCTTGGTGTGCTTGGGAAATCATTGCTTAAAAATAATTCTCCCATATGCTGATCGCCATATAAATTCCCGACATCCTCTAATGTCCTCCTTAATGCATAGAGGTCTGAACGGTAATTTTTTCTTTCCGTTGCTTCGGTATGTAGGTATGTCAGATATTTTTCTATATGGCTTCTCTCTAGTTCCAGCAGGGATTGCAATTCTGGGAATGCGTTGTAGGTATAGCCTGTGAAACGGTTAATTGCAGCCATCTCACTTTGGACAGTTCCTAGTGGCTTATACTTCAAATGTAGGAAGATCACTTTCTTGATCTCTTCCCGGATATCCGGCTGCATAATTTTCCTGAAATTAAGCGTTTTTGCATTTTTAATGGGATTTTTTAAAATAGGAAAATCAAAATTGTCCAAATCCCATACATCTTTTTCCTGCTCATCCCGGTTATCATCTTCTTTCGCAAATTCCAGGATTTTTTTCATATGCCGGACGATCCCTGGCGTCTCAATCCCGATTTTGTCATAAGAAGCGCGATACTTCTTGCTGGTCAGCGCATATCCATTTTCCAGCATCCAGCTTTTTAAACTCCGGAGGATCTTTCCTTCCTCGTTTGGTATTAAAGCCTGAATATTTTTATCTATCAGAAATTGCTGGATGTTGTTATAATAAAGAAGTTCGCTTGATAAACTTGATGGCGCAAGCTGCTTTCCTCTGTCAAAGATAAATTCTTCCAGCAATCTATGGATGTTGTCTGACGGGAGGCCTTCCAGATTGAAATACCGTTCCGCCCGTACACGCATCTTGCTGCGTTGTTCTTCCGTTGCCTGCTGATAACAGTCAAGTTCCTTTAGATAGATTCTTTTTATCATGCTTCTCCCCACGTTTCTTCACTGTAATCATAGAGCCAAGGTTATTTTCCGGTTTCGCATAAAACTCCGTATTGGCTTTTGCTACCTTTTTAGGCATGTAATCAACATACTGCTTTGTCATTTCTTCTGAATAATGCCCCAGGTAATCACGGATTGTCTGCAGTGAAACCTCATGGTCATAAAACTGGGTCGCCAGAGTATGCCGGTAATCATGGCTCTTAAATACATACTCACTATTGGCAATTCCTGATTTTTCACATTGGTTTTTGAAATTTTTCACGAAGGTACCATATCGATACGCCTTTCCATCCTGTGCCTTAAAAATATATTCTTTAGGCCGGATATGCTTTTTGCTTATATAGGTCTGCATGATTTTGTAAAGCACTAGAGGAATTGGGATCATTTTTTCCGCCTTCATCTTAATCTGATAGATCTTTAACCAGGCATCTTCCCCATCCCAAGAATAGGCTGCACCTTTTAGGGTACACACTTCACTGATCCTCAATCCGGTACACCATAAGTGCAGGAAGATAAGCCGTAGCTCTAATGGAAAACTATATAATTTAGATAGGATTTCCATATATACCCTTTCCTCAACGGTCCTGTCATGATGCTCAGGGAAAGTCTTTTTATAATAATAGCTATCCTGAAATGGGATTTCTTTTACATAGCCATTTACTTTCAAAAACTCGTAAAATTTCTTTATGTGTGCGATACGTGTATTAAAGGTGGCTTCTTTCGTATCTTTTTCATCCAATACTTTAAAATAACTATCCAGTTTTTTTGTATCCACTTCGCAGATAGATTCTTCAGAATCAAAATATTGCATTAGCCTTTTAATCTCATACAGTTGCTGGCGGATATTGCCTATGGTAAGGTTTCCGATCCCTACATGGTATTGCGCATATTTCTGCAGAATCTCCCGGTTCTTTCGGTTCGCCACATCAATAAAGGTCAGCCGCAGTACTGGATTGCTTGGGTTAAGCCGGTCCTCTGCCAAATGGAACCGTTCCATATACCATACATTTGCATACCAATGGATTTCTGGTGCTGCAAGAAACAGGAGTCTGCGGCTGTTATCCACAATCTGCATGGCATTTTTTACATTGGCTACCTTCTTTTCCACAATTTTTTCAAATTTCTGGATCTGGTTTAGTTCCATGCACTCCAAATCAGGTATGTTTTCTTCTGCGCAGAAATCATATAACCAATGTAATGGAAGCAGGTACCTTACACGCCGCTCTTTTGGATTGTCCCGATATAAATGTTCAAGGGTATAAATCAGGAGATAGAAAACCTGATGCTTCAGCAGTTCTGGCGCCGTTCTCATAAAATCCCATACCAGTTCCTGCTTATCCTGTATATATTTAAAATCCCTGGCCAGTTTCTGGTCCGGCAGATAAGGTAAAAACAAAATCTGGTTTTTATATTGCATCCGGTTCCGTGCCATACCAGAAAAGCTTTCCATTTCTTTTTGGATATCGCGCTGTTTGATGTGGTCGAATACATTCAGATATTTCAAAGCTTGGGCATAGTTTCTGGTTTCCAGCAGTTCCATTTCATATCTTTCCCGTGCCAGATAATCCACCTCACGGATATGATGGATATTTTGCCGAATGAGGAACCTCTTTATATTCCCTTTTAATTTCGGTTCAGGGACATTACAGCCATCAATTTCCGTAAGAAGATCCCCGAATTCTTTTTCTACCCAATATTTCTGGATCTTCCGGAGTGCAGCTGTCCTTTGGATCGCTTGCTGCCTTGCATATCCTTTTTTATTCAGGATTTTCCTATACTCTTGGAAGTTACTTTCTTCAATCAGGGTAACATCATAAATCCCTTTATTTATTAAATATTCTTCTGCTTCTTCCCATAATTCTCTCTGCAATATCCCGCCTGACATCAGTTGAACATGCAGGTTCTGTAGGTTCGCATGTTCCGCCTGCCGTAATACGATTGCAGGCACGTTACCGCCTCCTTCTATAACAGTTCTTGGACATCATACAGTGCCTGATGCTTACTATAAAATTCATCACTCACTTCGATCAGCTCATCCTCTGTATAATTCAGATAACGCATGGTCGTTTCTATCTGTCTGTGTCCAAGCGCATGGCTTATGAGTTCCAGCCGCCATCCATCCTTTCTCCGGGCGTTAGCGAAATAATGCCGCAACATATGGGGCGTTGCCTTAATTCCAGTCTTTTCTTCCAACTTTTCCAGCATTGAGTAAACCCCGCTGACTTTAAATGCCTCTCCTGCGAAATCTCCGGCAATATTAACAAACAGATATTCTTGTTTTAAAATCAGATCCTTGTATTCTTTGATGTAGAACATTAAGATGTCAAAGGTGGCATCACTGATCTTTGCCTTACGAAATTCCGCATTTTTTGCCCTTGCATTATTTTCATTGTCCTCTCGGAAATTCACATAAAGTAAATGCTGCCCGTAGTCAATATCACCCTCATAGCGCACACCTAATAATTCCCCTATCCGGAATCCTGTTTCTGCTAATAATAAAAGCAGGACTTGATCCCGGCAGTTTGTGCATGCTTGCAATAATACCAAGATCTTGTCCTGCTCAATTGTTTTTCCTTGATGCCCTTTCTCCTGAAGATATCCATGAAACCTTTTCTGGTTTAATATCTTCCTCACGCCTACGGAATTCCGGACGACAATCTGCTGATCTGATAAAACTTTTAGGCGTTGTTCCTGGCCATATTCCTGTTCCAGGAATCTATAAAATTGGAACACTTCCTTCAGATAGGAATTGCATGTTTCATTAGAAGGAAGCTTTTTATATTCTTTCCTGATATGCTGGCTTCCTGTTTTCAGCCAAAGAAGGAAATCCGTAAAATGTTCATGCTGTTTTGCATAGGCCATGCCATAAATATCTTCCAGCCGCAGATTCACCTGAACCATATAATTCAGATAGTAAGAGAGTGCAAACGCTTTTTCTCTCAGGGTGTTTGGTGATAAATGGGAGCGTTTTTTATGCATTAGATATTTGGAAGGTAATAGGACAATATCCATACTTTCTGTTTCTCTTATGAAATAGAATTTCTCATGCTTTTCTTCCTGCATTTCTACTATATATTGTGCCATTTTTCCACCTCCTCACTTTCTAACGCTATACACAGTATACCCATTCCACGCCAATAAAGCTATCACCAATACCACCAATTCCGTTTAAATCCCTCCGTAAATACCAACAAATTTTCGCTTCCAAAGAGCTTCCTATTTGTATCAGAACCAACAATCCCTTCTTGTGCTTTTCTGCATTCCAGCAGATGGCATCTTCCCGTTTAAACCAGATCGGCATTTTCCCTATCTGCTACAAAATCGCTTATCGGTACTCCATTCTGGTTAATTCTATATTCTATTCTCCCCTACATAGCTTCTTCCTACATATAATATCTTTCTTCTTTTCGATGCCGTATAAACGCTTCAACATCTTCAATCCGTTCTGCCATCTGGCAAGTTGGAAGCGCACACAGCACATCATCATGGTAGCGGCCACCAGCGATTGCCCGATGGTCAAGAATAGACACTACGCAGGTATCGCTTTCTGTCCGGATTGCCCTGCCAAACCCCTGGCGCAATTTTTTTTGCATATCCGGGACAATACTGGCCCTGATATAATCATCCAGAGTTTCATAGTTTTCTTTTTCGGCTTCACTGAGCGGATTTGGGACAGCAAAAGGGAGCCTGACAATAATGAGGGAAGATACAATATCCCCTGGAAAATCTACGCCTTCCCAACAGGATCCCGCTGCAAATAGTACAGCGTTATCGAGAGTTTTGAACCGCAGGATTTCTTCCTGAGCGTTGCGCCATACTTCCACCATCGGGAATGGAAGATGGTTCCGTAAAATCTGATATACATTCCCCATCAGGGAATAGGAAGTAAATAATACCAAGGTATGCCCATAAGTTGAACAGATCAGCCTTTGGATATGTTTTGCAAGCATATTTGCTTCTTCCTGGCTGCCATGCTTAGCCCATTTCAAGGTCTGCGGCAAGTACAAAAGACAGTTTTTCTCATAGTCAAAAGGAGAGCGGGCAGAGTATTCCCGCACACGTGGCTCCTTCTCCAGCCCATTTTCCTGTCTCGTCCTTGTAAAGCCATTTCCTGCCCTCAACGTACCACTGGTAAGGATTGCCGGAAATCCTTGGCCCCACAGCATTCCAGAAAGCAGGTCCGGGATTTTCCGGCTTGTGACACACAGCTGCGGAAACTTTCCTCTCTCATGTTCCAAATGAAGGACATCCCATTTTCCAGGATGCTGGAATAAAGCCAAGACTTCCATTGCTTCTTCCAGCCGGTTTTTTATCCATCCTGGTACAGCTCCCTTTAACTTTTCCAGTAATTCCTGCAGGACTGAGTATCCTTCTGCCAGCACTATCATACATTCTTCTGTTTTACGGAATGCCTGGGCAAGCCCTTCCCGTGTGGTATGGTTCTCGTAAATCACATGAAAAAGATTATGAAATACACTCTTAAGTTTTTTGGCAGCCTTTGCCAAATGCTCCCGTTCCAAAAAATAAGAAAGTTCCAGAATATCTTCAAAACACAGCGATTTCCCATACATCTGTCTTGCAGCTTCTGGCAATTTATGTGCCTCGTCAACAACCAAAGCACGGTAACTTGTAAGAAGCGGCTTATAGCCTTTTGCCCGGTGGGAAGCATCTGCCAGTAAATAATTGTGATTACATATCTGGAAGAACACATCTGGATCCCTTGCCTGTTTCAGGTATTCCTGATACCTGCAGTCCTTCCTGCCCGGGCATTCTTTCGGGCAAAATTTAGGGACACATACCAGCCTCCGGTCAAAGTTACTCAGATTTGATACTTCATCCATATCATAAATTTTTTTCAAAGAGAGCAAGGCATTCCTTTGGCGTTCATTTTTAATTTTCCCTTCAATGGCTTTCAACCGGGATTCCAGCCTATAATTACAAACAAAATGCTCTTTCCCCTTCCGGACTACAGCCTTGATAGGAGATTCAAGCAAACCTGCCTTTAAAAAGGCACCGGACAAAAAAGGAAGATATTCTTTCAGGATTGCCTCCTGCAATGCAATGCTGGAAGTTGATATGACCACGGGGCGGTGATCGCATAAATATGTACCATGCAGTGCTGTTGCATATCTCCGCATAAGAATGCAGGCAACCAGATATGCATACGTTTTCCCGATTCCCACTCCTGCATCACAAAGCGCAATCTTTCCACTAAAAAGAGCATCTAACATCTCATGGCATAACCTGATCTGCTCATTCCTTACACTTAGGCCCTGTTGGGGCAGGAGAGTAAGAAAAATAGTATCAATCTCCTGATGGGCTTTTCTCTGATAGTAGTTTCTATATCCCCATCCTTTTTCACCGTTCATGATCTGCTCTCCCCTTTTTGCTTTTTTTGATTTTTCCCTTCTGTTTTTTCCCATTCTCCTTTTCTGGCGGTTTCCCTGCCGGGACTGCGACAAGTTTTCCATTAAGATAGGCAAAGACTTCCGGCATCTTATATTTTTCCATATACTTTGAAACCTGTTCCTGTGTTAATGCCCCAAAATCATCTTCCGTTACCCCGACAACTAAAAATGTCCCTGCAATTACATCACAGAGCCCGCCTTTTCCATCATATACGCCCCTGTTCAGGGGAAGGCCTTTATATTTCCCCTCTGCATTCATTACAAGTTCCACTGAGTCATTAAATGGGGCAATAGATTCAATGTCCCCTCCGACTTCCATCTGTAATAATTCCAGTTCAAGGGATATTTCTTTTACATATGCTGCCTTCATAGGTTCTACTACTAACACAGTTTTCTTATCTTCATGATTGAAATTTTCCTTCATCCCGATTTCTTGGTTCATATCCTGATCCTTTCTATGTGACGTTAATACCACAAGGATACGGCTGTGGAAAATCCACAGCCGCATATATCTGATATCAACGACACACTTCGATTGATTTCTTAGATAAATATTGTTTTGGATGCCACATTTGTCCTCGCGCCCCTGACATCCACTCCTTCTTTTTTACAGAAGGTCAGGGAACATTACCGGCAGGCAGTTGGCTATGCCATTCGCAAATATTCTGAGGGTCTTGCTGATTACAACCCGGAGTCTATCCCCTGCTTACATCAGGAATACGTATCATTATCCCCCACGGATGATCATGGCGGGAAACCTGCCAAAGTTTCCTGTCAGGTCTGATGGATCGCTCGAAGAGAAGCAGAAGAGAGGCGGAGAGTACAGCCGATTTTATATTTTTCTTTTCGTCTGCTCTGCCCCTCTTACTGCTTTCCCTTGTCCTGGCGCTCAGCCTGCAACGCTTCTATCTATGGGAACGTACCAGTAATGCTGATATCAAATTATCAAGGTTCTAAAAGGGCAGTTTTCCCCTTCCATTATCTAGCCGATGGGAATGCGCCTTTTTATTCAGCTCTTGAAAATTTTTTTAATTTTTTCCCGTAAACGTCTAATCTTTGTATAAACCGTCTGTTCTGGCATACCCATACTTTCACCAATTTCCTTTGGCATATAGCCTATCATTTTCAGGACTATAATCTGAAGCGTTTCCCGGTCAGTCTCAAGCAGAATATGTAAAAGCTGTTCGTTATCCACAGCTTCCAAGAGTTCTTCTACATTCTGAATCTGTGGTTCCGTTTCTTCTTTTTCTTCCAGAAGGAATTCCATATAATCAAACAATGGGATTTGATGTTCTTGAAACCTTCTGTCTGCATTAAAATCTGCCCAATCACTTTCCCGAAGGGAGCGTATGGTAGGTTCATCCATTCCCAATTCCCGAAGTTTCTTTTCTTCCCGTTCTTTCCAAAGTTTCCATTTCCGTTCTTCTCGCGCTTTGTTATAAGCCATGTTCCTTTCCTCCGATCTGAATTTTTTAAGAAATCAGATCGAAGGTGGCGGTGACCGGCACCGGATAGCTATCTTACAAATCCAAAGGCGTTCCCCTTTTCGCCCACAGCTATTTTCTCCAGATGATAATATCTTTCTAAAACCATCTGATAAGTAAACATTCCCCCTAAATCGCAGTCTCAATACCCGGAAGTTTTCCTTTCCCTAAAAAGTTTTAAGCGGAAAAGTTTACGGTATTTTAAATATCTCCTATAATAGTTCGATAAATTTCGACAAATAAAAAAGTCAGGGAGCTTTTTAGGCTTCCTGACAGTATTTTCGTCCACCCATCGAGGCGATGGATTTTGCTTTCTTTTTATGTAAGATCTTGCGTATTCTTGTTTATATTTCCCTCCACGGTTGACTGTGCTTTTTTTGATAAATTATTACCATTTTGCGGGTTCTTTTTTGCAAAAACAAAACCACCCATGAATTACTCCTTACGACAATCCACAGATGGTATGGCAAAATGCCCTGCTGTGAAAAGCCGTTTTTTTTATTGCTTTCCGCAGGGCTGCATATATTCTTTTTGTATCGGCATAATAATACCTATTTAATACGAAAAATTAGGTTATGTTAAAACCAAAATCGGCAAGATAGAATATATATGAGGTGAACGATTATGCCGAAAGACAAGCTGAGTTATCTGGGGAACTGTATTCGCCAAGCAAGAAACGACTGCAATCTTACGCAGCAAGATCTCGCAGATCAGTCCCATGTGGCGATTAAAACAATCCAGATGATTGAAAAAGGAAAAATAAATCCTTCCTATGAGATCCTCTACCCATTAATCAAACGTCTTGGTATTTCTGCCAATACTTTGTTTAACCCGGAAATATCCGATACGGACGAGGAAATCCAGCGGTTCATAGGGAAATTTCAAGCCTGTATTCCTGAAAACCGCAAGATTCTATTAAACACGCTGGATTATCTGGCAGAACAACTCCTTATGCTTCAGCATGATCCCAGTAAAAATCCAGAATGAAACCAGCAGAGCGAAGACTCACTTGCTACTGCTGGTTTCTTTTGCTCTATATCCCATTGCCAAAGCCTTTTAGATTGCAGTTCTTATACAAACTGTCACATAACCTAAAGTATATTATAAAGTTTATTTGTGTCCTTTCAGCGCAAAACCTCTTTAATTCCGACATAATTCTAAAAGAAATTTTTACAATTTTTCAATATTACCTTCTCAATTTTCAGAGTACGCAATGGCAAAAATATCCTCATAAACAGAAAAATGCTTTAAATTTTATACCATAAGCTGTCTTGAAAAAAATGCTTTTCATAAATCTGTTCGGCAAACTGCAATCCCAGTTCTATCAGGAAGAGTGTGCCGTCGGCATTTTTTACAAGATGACCGGATTTTGACAGTTCCTTGACGGCTCTGCTTACAGAAGTTTTTTTTACTCCTAACTGCTCTGGCACATCCACACAGCAGACATAGCCATGTCTATTCTGCATTATCAAGACTGCCTCCAGATAATCCTCCATCGCCGATGTCAAAGCCATTGGCACACCTCCCATCCAGAATACTTTTGATATTTACTTCTGCTATTTTGCTTTTACATTGGCGATCTCAATGAAAAGTTGGTCACTGCCAAAGCTAAAGGATTCAATCTTATCGCTGTTAAATGCTGCATACTGATGAGCCGAAGTAAACGGAACCAGTACGGCCTGATCTGCTGTAAAGGTCAGCACCTCGTTATAGATTTCCTGTACGCGATCCAAATCGGCGGTGCTGTCCAATTCCTTTATGATGTTTGTGCCATTTTCCATCGTCAAAGCAACCTGCCACAAAATCGGGTCGGACATCATCTCGGGGTTCATATTCGTCATAGTGAGGAACGGGTCATAGTAGCCACCGTAGGTTGTATGGAGCGAGAAATCAAAATCAGTGGAAACCTGTGTAAACCAAGTCATATTGTCTGCGCCGCGTGGCGTTACTTCAAAGCCTACTTCGCCCAATTCCTCCGCAATGACAAGGGCAGCGTCATCCAGCGTTCCTTGATTGGTGATATAGTCCAGCGTGACGCTCAATTTTGTGCCGTCTTTTTCTCGGATTCCATCTCCATCGCTGTCTATCCAACCGGCACTTTCCAAAAGTTCTGCGGCCTTTTCAGGATCATAGCTATAGGTAGTAGTTTCTACATCACAATACGGCAGGGATGTATCAAGCAGATAGGTCGATGCTGTTTCCAGTCCAGAGAAAACATTGGAACTGATCGTTTCTTTATCAATCGCATAGGCAACTGCCTGACGAACAGCAGCATCGTTAAATGGAGCTTGCTGTGTGTTGAAGCCAATAAAACGGCTATTTGAAACACTGTCGTCCAATGTCGTCCCAATTCCATCCGCAGAGGAAAGCTCGGAAAACCCCGCAAAACTCAAACGGGATGTACCGGCAAGCAAATCTACTTCGCTGCTTTGAAGCGCAAGAACAGCAGATTCCGGATCAGCGATTACCTTTACGGTAAACTCGTCCACATCAGGCTCTTCTCCCCAATAGTTCGGATTACGGACAAAGGTATAAGAGGTTCCGTCACCGTCCCCGGCGTACATATAGGGGCCGGTTCCCATTGTCTGGGTCATCAGTTCTTCTTTGGTGGTCAAATCCTCATTGAACGCATTGGGAGATACGATTCCCATTGGATTGCACATGGCAAGGTCACTTAAAACGCCGTAATACGGTGTTGTCAGGTGCAATGCGACAGTATACTCGTCGATTACTTCGATGGATTCCGTAAGAACACCGATCTTGCCAAACTGGGCAATACTCTGTCCCATATTGGAAAAAGCTGCTTCAATACTTGTCTTTACCGCCTCCGCATTGAAGTCGGCACCATCCGAAAACTTTACGCCTTCTTTGAGATGGAAAGTATAGGTCAGGCCATCGTCGCTGACGTCCCATGTTTCGGCAAGCTCACCCTTAAATTCACTGCCTTCACGAACAACCAGTGTATCGTAGCAGTTACGGGCATAATAGGTAAATCCCATCGTTCCGTTGGAACTGCCCGCAGATAGCGCGGGATAAAAACCTGTGGAGAAATCCCAGCTTTCTGTTGTTGTGATGCTTACCGGATCCGCATTTGCCACCTCCGAAGTGTCAGGAGCCGATGAATCATCCGATGTTCCACTGCTTGCGCAGGCACAAAGCCCGAAGGCCATGACGCCGACCATTGTCAGTGCGATAAGTGACTTTCGTTTCATAACATTACCGTCCTTTCTTTGTTTTTGCCGTGTTTGTCACGGCATGAAGGTATTCCCCGAAGGGGCTTCATAGATTTTTGTATATATCACGCTCTTTAGGAGCGCATATACCGTTTCAAATCAAGTGGGAAGCCTGTAAAAGCTGTTTGGTATATGGATTTTTGAATACATCCAGATTTCCGCACCACCTGCGGCTTTCAATCAGTTTCCCATTTTGCATAACATGAATCTCGTCCGCAAGGTAAAGCGCGGCGTCAATTTCATGGGTAATGAAAAGATAACTGCATTGTTCTTCCTCCTGAATTCTTTTTAGCAATTCTAAAATCTTTTTCCGCAAGATGACATCCAAACCGCTGATGGATTCGTCAAAGACGATATAGCGAGGGGAAACAGCCAGAGCGCGGGCGATACCTATGCGCTGTTGCTGCCCGCCGGATAATTCCCCTGTTTTCTTTGCTGCCGATTCTTTGGGCAGTTCCATGCGGTCAAGCAATTCATAAACTCTTGAACGTTCCTTATCCTTCGGCAAGGCCAGCAGATTCCGCAATGGTTCGGCAATCACCTGATAAACCGTAAAATGCGGATCAAGCGCGCTTTTTCCATCCTGTAAAACAAGCTGAATTGCTTTCGCTGTTTCTTTCCGGTTGTTTTTTCTTTTGCGGGAAACCGGTTTACCATCCAGTAGGATTTGCCCGGATGAAGGGGATTCCAATCCCAAAATCAGCCGTGACAAAGTGCTTTTCCCACAGCCGCTTTCACCTACCAAAGCATAGATCCTGTGATCCGCCATAGACAGGCTCACATCGGAAACTGCGTCAAACAGCAGTTTATCCTCACCTTTGTATTGCTTACTTACATTTTTCACCTCCAGCACACACTCACCTCCACCCTAAATGGATTGCCTCGATCAGTTCTCTCGTATAGGCAGCCTGCGGATTTTGCAAAACCTCTTTGGCTCGGCCTTGTTCCACCATCTCTCCCTCTTTCATAATCAGAACATGGCCGCCCACGTAACGGGCAACATCAAAATCATGGGTTACAATCAAAAGGGCGCAGCCTTGTTCCTGCAACCGCAAAAATTGTTTCACTGCTCTGTCCCTATGAATCGCGTCTAAAGCAGTAGTCGGTTCATCTGCGATTACCAGTTTTGCTTTACCGGCAATCGCAAGAGCAATGAGACAGCGCTGGAGCATACCTCCCGAAAGCTGATATGGTCTGCTGCCTAAAATCCTTTTGGTGTCTGTAAGACCTGCCCGTGATAATGCCCGTTCATAAAGAGAAAGCGCGTCTTTTCCCTTCAGATCTTGATGAAGTTTGAGAAATCCAGCCATTTGAACGCCGATTTTTCTGGAAGGATCAAGGGCAGTCATTGGGTTTTGCGGCACAAAAGCAATTTTGCTGCCATAGTAAAGTGTCCGTTCTTTTTCCTTTAACTGTAAAAGCGATACTCCATCAAACTGGATGTTACCTTCCACTTGAAAAGTGTTTCGGTTAAGCAGCCCCAGAATTGCCCGGCAGGTCATGGTTTTCCCACTTCCCGACTGGCCCAAAAGGATAGCTGCGCCTGCTTCCTCCAGCGAAATGTTAATATCTCTGACTAATTGCTGATGTGGATTTTTAAGCGCAATGCTAAGTTGTTCTACCTGCAACAGTTTTTTACTCATAACACATCCTCCTGTGGCTGGAGAATGTCTCGAAGTGCCTCTCCAAACAAATTGAAGCCTGCGGCGGCGATGAAAATGCAGATACCAGGGCAAATAAGCAGTTCCGGGTGGGAATATAGTGCCGCCTGTGCTTCTTCCAACATTGCGCCCCATTCAGCTGTTCCGCTTGGTAGCCCAAGGCCAAGGAACGAAAAGCTGGAAACAGTAAGGATAGCAGAAGCTACGCCTGTTGAAAAATACACCAAAAATTGCGGAAGTATATTGGGAATTAAATGATGGATGATAAGCTGCCACATCCCGCAGCCAGACACTCTTGCGGCTACAATGTAATCCCGTCCGAGTTCCGTTTTAGCGTAGGTGCGAATAAGCTGCATAAACCTCGCCCACATGGAAATGACAACCGCCCATATAATATTTTGCAGGCCATTTCCCAAAACACCGATAATCGCTACGGCGATAATGAGCGTGGGGAAAGCGATGAACACCTGACTGATTCCCGTCATAATGCGGTCAAATACCCCGTCGATACACGCTGTCATCATCCCAAGAACTAAACCAATTCCTCCCAGCAAAATCAAAATAGGGAGCGCCAGCCCAAGGGATGCTCTTGCACCGTAAAGCAAGCGGGATAATTCACACCGCCCAAGCTGATCGGTTCCGAGGGGATAATTCGCACTCGGCGCTTGATATTTCATCAAAGGATTCACCTCGTCTGGCGAATGTGGAGCCAGAATCGGTGCGAGGATTGCGATGGTGCAAATCAATACAATCAATACAAGCCCAATGACCGCTTGCGGATTTTTCAATATTTTACGCAACATCGCTCTCCTCCTTTCTCCACGGACACAGTAAATGGTTGAGTATTTCTCCAAACAATTCAGCCAAAAGATACAGCGTTGCAATAATCAGCATACAAGCGCCTATCGCATTGGCATCAGCGGCCATAATACAATTCATTAAATAATTGCCTACACCTTTGATGGAAAAGACTTTTTCAACTACGGCGCTCCCCGCAATTAAATAGCTTACATATTGACAGAACAAAGTGATAACGGGCGGCAATGCATTGCGTAATGCTTTTGTCCAAAGTATTCTGTTCACCGTCATTCCATTGGCACGGGCGTAGCTTACATAATCACGGTGCATTTCCTCCAGCAACGAAGCCCGAAATACGCGGACAGTAGAGCAAATCACAGGAAAGGATAGTGTGATGGATGGTAATATCAACCCTACGATTCCCGGTGCAGGTGTTACACTGAAAATAGGGATTTCCACAGCAAAGCCAAGCAATAGTAAAAAACCAAGCCAAAAAGGTGGAACACAAATCCCAAACAGCGAAATAATACGCATAATATGGTCAGTTAGCTTATTCTTTTTTGCTGCGCATAAAACCCCAAGCAATATGGAAAGCACAATAATTTCAGCCAGTGAAAGGACAACTAATTGCAGTGTTTGCGGGAAATATCTCGCCAAATCTTCCGCCACTTCGTTTGTTGAAAAAACAGATTCTCCGAAGTCACCGTGAAAGATCCCGCCAATCCAGTTAAAATATCGGACAGGGAGAGGCTGATCCAAGCCAAGCTCTGTGCGTACCTGCGCTATCATTTCCGGTGTGGAAGAGAGATTGCCACGGCGTATAATATAAACGGCTGGATCTGTGCTGGATAGTGCAGTCAGAACAAAACACAGAACACTTACGCCCAAAAGCAAAATCAGCAACCGTACAATCCGTTTTATCCAATAAGATTTCATCTTTTCCCTCCTTTCCCGGTTAATCCAAGCTAACTATGCTGTAAAGATTACTGCGGCAGGCGGCATATTGCCCGCCGCAGTCCACAAATCACTGTGCAAGCTTCCAGCTCCGTGCTTTCTGCCGGATATTCCAGAAGTTTTGATAGATTCCTTTTTGCTGAATCAAATCGGCATGAACACCTTTTTGTGCGATTTTTCCGTTATCCACCACTAAAATCTGATCGGCATCCCGGATGGTAGACAGCCGGTGGGCAATAACAATCAGCGTTTTGTTTTTTACTAAGGCGCTGATGGCCTGCTGCAAATGCATTTCATTTTCGGGATCAACACTGGCAGTAGCTTCATCAAGTAAGATAATCGGTGCATCTTTTAGCATGGCACGTGCGATAGAGATTCGTTGCTTTTCACCGCCGGATAAAGTAGAGCCGCCTTCTCCGATGACCGTATTGTATCCGTCTGGAAGCGCTGTGATAAAATCATGGCAGCAGGCTTTTTTCGCGGCCTCCACAACCTGTTCATGTGTTGCTTCCGGGAATCCGAACTTGATGTTATTCTCGATGGTATCGCGGAATAGATAGACATTCTGAAACACCATGCTCATATTCTTTAATAGGCTGTCGCAGGTAAACTCTTTGACATCGTGGCCGCCAACAGTAATACTGCCGTCCTGTATATCCCAAAACCTGGCAATCAGTCGCGTAATCGTAGTTTTTCCACTGCCAGAAGGGCCGACAATCGCAGTCATGCTTCCCTGCGGAATGGAAAAACTCACGTCATTCAAAATCGGATTACCATTTTCATAGGCAAAGGAAACATGGTCAAAGGCAATATCAAAGGAATCCAAAGAGATGTCTTTGCCATTTTCATCAATTCTCTTTGCCTGCTTGATACGTTCTACCCGGTCAAGCGTGGAATCCAGCATACGAATTAACGTAGTCATCTGTCCCATGACCTCAAGGGGATTGAAGATGGTAAACGAGGCAAGCAGAATAACGGAAAGTCTTGCAAAGGTGAGTTCACCGCCAATAGCCAAGAGCCCTGCACAGAACATCATAATGCAGGCGCAAATGCGAAACACCAAAGAGTAGCTCATGTTCAGCGGTGTAAACACGCTTTCTACTTCATAGGCAGAATCCGCATTTTTTTCGTAAGCGTTTTCAATCTCGCTGACATTCTTTTCACACATATTAAAGGATTTAACCACCGAAATCCCCTGCACATATTCCAGAGTGGCCGCAATCGCATCCGCCTGAATTGTTTGCCGTTTTTCGGACAGATCCTTTCCCTTTTTCTGCATATGGTTGTAGACCGGGAAAGAGAGAAAAATCCCCAGCAGGAATACAATTCCAATACGCCAGTCGAAGGTCAGAACGCAAATCGCCATAACAATCATGGTCAAAACGCCAGATGTCACTTTGTCCAGAATATGCATGGAGTAGTTCTCCAGATAATTCAGGTCAGAGGTCATGGTAGCGGTCAGCTCGCCCATGCTGTGGTCGTGAAAAAAGCCCATCGGTACATTGCGGAGCCGGTCGCCCAAGGAGATTCGTTCCCGTGCCACAAATTCAAATCCTGCGGTACTTTGCAGGCGATACACGAGATATTTGAAAATGCTGCGCAGCACAAGTCCTCCTATAATCAGGGTAAGAACGATACCCCAAGTCTGGCCGGTAATTTCAAGGCCACTTTGTAATTGGTTTAATACGAAAAATACGGCAACGATTGGCAGCAGGCCAAACAGGGATTCCAGGAATCCGCAGACAAAGCTGCCCCAAATCCGTTTTGACAGATTGCCGCTCAAACGCAATACGCGACGGATGATTTTCAGCATGATTCGCTCACCTCCTGATTCATACTCCAGTCCATTGTGCTGATATGGGCTTTCCACATATCCAAGTAGGTTTCCGAACTGGTAAGAAGCTGCTCATGTGTGCCTCGTGAAGTAATCTGACCATCTTCAAGAACCAAAATCTGATCTGCATACATGATAGTAGAAAGCCTGTGGGCGATAACGATCAGCGTTTTACCTTTTGTCAGCTTATCAATGGAATGCTGCAATTTATCTTCATTTTCCGGGTCTGTGAAGGCAGTCGCCTCGTCCAGAATCACGATAGGTGCATTTTTCAAGATCGCCCTTGCTATGGCAAGACGCTGGCGCTCACCACCGGAAAGCCTTGCCCCGGCGTCACCGGCATTCGTATCGTAACCTTTGGGGAAACGTGCAATAAATTCGTCACATCCGGCCTGTGCAGCCGCCCACTCCACTTCCTTGTCAGTAGCGTCCGGTTTTCCAATGCGAATGTTGTCACGCAAGCTCATATTAAATAGGAAATTGTCCTGAGATACAAAACTGATTTTCTCTGTCAAATCGGAAAGGGAAAGTTCCCGGACATCCGTGCCGCCTACTAAAACCGCACCTGCATCGACATCCCAGAAACGGGCAACCAGCTTGGCAAGCGTAGATTTGCCTGAACCGGATGGCCCCACCAAAGCTGTAACCGTTCCCGCCTTTGCTGCAAAAGAAACGCCATGAATGACCTCACTTTCTCCATAGCCAAAATGAACGTCTTTCAGCTCCACATTCGCTCCGGTACTATGTTTTGGCTGTGTCGGCTCTGGCAACTCCTCCATATCAAGAAGTGCTTGAATACGGGGTTGTACCTCTGCAACAACAGCAGTACTTTCCCAGAAATCCAAAAAGGTCTGCAAGGAACCTACAATAGCCATAGAAAGCAAAATACACAAAATGAGTTCGGACAGGCTAACTGCACCGCCAGAAAAAAGCGCCATGCCAACCGGCAGGACAAAAGCGATAGAGGACGGTAAAACGGCCTGACTGATACTCATAAAAGGCCAGCAGTGTCTGTACCATTTTGTTGTTACATCCCGTACTTTCAAAACAGAGGATTGAAACCGATCCATGGATGAGGCCGTTTGGTTAAATGCTTTGATGACTTCCATACCGTTCACATATTCCACTATCGTGGCGTTCATATTGGCATTGGAAGCCATGTACTCCTTCATCATTTCACCCCGGCCAATCAGCATACAGTAATAAATCACATTGCCAATAACGCCAGTTGCAAGCGCCGCCAGAGCCATGCGCCAATCAATCAAAAGCAGATATAAAATGACAAGGACAGGCACCAGTGTGCTTGCGATCATCTCAGGGATTGCATGGGCAATAGGTATTTCCAAACGATCTGCATCGTCCATGATAAGCTGCTTAAATTCACCAGAAGATTTACTCTGGACCGTACCCATAGATACTCTGGACATCTTTCGCATAACAGCAACACGGATGTTTTTAATAATTTCATAGGCCACTTTGTGGGAGCACAAGGTAGATTTGGCATAGAGCCAATGTTTTAAGAAAAATCCGCACAGGGCAATTACAGGAAGCAGCACCGCCCATTCCATCGTCAATCTGCCTTCCAGAGCAGATTGAAGTAGCACTGCTACCGCAATATACGGAACAATTCCGAATATAGAAGATAGAACAGACAGAATAACGGAAAATGTTAGTTGTTGCTTTTTTTCGCTGGCAAAGCGGAAAATCCCTTTGTAGGGAGATTCACGCTTCGCTTTTTCTTTCTTCATATCGTTTCACCTGACTTTCTTTTAAAGAATATATTCTTTCAAATACATAATTAGTGTATCAGAAGGCTTCCCGCTTTTGTAACCGAATCCGACAATTCCATACCCCTATCCGGCGGATCATCCTCATACCTTGATTTTTTCCATGCACTATGGTAAAATTATAATTAGTTAGCCTTTACTAACTCACTAAGATGAAAGGGGGCACACATGGTATGCCTTCAACTATACATACACCGATTTGCATACAACACGATCTTCCAATTTCAGAGAGTGTCTTGGAAAAAGCGTTTACTTCAGCTGATAAGTATCCAGGACACTGCAATAAAGTTGCAAACCAATGGGTTGATATGCAGGAACTGTCGCCGGGGCTGTTTCTCCTCCACTCGGAGATAACATTTGACAGAGGGACAGAGCTGCGTGAAGAATACCCTGAAAGCGGAGTTTTTCAACTCTCCTTTTGCCTGAATGGTTGTATGGAATGGGATTTTGATGCAGGAAAAGATGGGCATTATGAGATTTCACCCACAGAGTGTAGCCTTCAGTGTGGACGTTTTTCCAGGTGTTCCAGCTACTATAAGCCGGGAGAAACATATCGTACCCTTGGCATTGTCATGGAAAGAAATCGGTTTGCAGAATTGACAGAACAGTTGGAAACTGTCCATTTGATTTGTCCGGAACAGAAAATCTGTTCCCATGTGTTTCCTACTACATCTGAGATTCGATTGGTGCTGCAACATCTTGTCGATTGCCCTCCGGAACGGAAATTGAGGAAAATATACTTGGAAGGGAAAGTTTTGGAACTTTTGTCCCTGTTCTGCGATGAAGTCGTTGGGAAACAGAGCGGGGATAAAGAAATCTCAAGAGAAGATTATCGTTGCCTACAGAAAGCAAGGGAAATGATCGACCATCATTTTCTCCATCCCCTTACCATCCAGCAGATTGCACAGGAATGTTTTTTAAGTGAAACGAAGTTAAAGCAGGGCTTCAAAACCTGCTTCAACTGCACTGTCTATGAATATATCGTGGAGAAACGCATGGAAATGGCTTACCGACTGTTGCAGAAAGAGAAATATAAGGTAAAAGACGTTGTATGGATGGTAGGTTACAGCAATACAAGTCACTTCATAGAAGCGTTTAAAAAAAGATATGGGATTACCCCCGGAGAAATTTAATTGAAAACTATAGCAGCAAGATTTCACTCTACATATATTTTCAATAACGGCAATTACATCAATTCGATACATTATCGACAAACAGCAATTTTAACCCGGTTACACTGATTAAAATAATAAAATAAGCAAAAACTCTATACAAATAGTTTTGATCAAATTCACATAGAATTTTCTTGTTTCCTGCTCTTAGACTGAACACATCTAGGCATAATGAAAGCTATTTCCGTCCCACCAACATCCGGGACTCTCCCAGCATCATCATCGCCGCCCGGCGGTAGGATCCGAAGGCTTCCTCTGCCGTGTCGATCAGGCGGACTTCCTGGTATCCCATGTCCCGCAGCTGCTGCGCAAAACCTTCCATATCACCGTACATCCGTGGTTTCATCTCATCATTGATAGCAAACACCCCACCTTTTTTCAGCACACGCAGGGTTTCCAGAAGAAGCCCCTGCTTATCCACTCCGGTAATATTATGGTAGACATAGTTGCTTACTACGGCGTCAAAGCTCTCATCAGAAAAATCTAATTTGCAGGCATCGCCCCGCCGGAACATGCATCGGGAACCCACCCCTTCGCTGGCTGCGTTCTTTTCGCAGAGGGATTGGCTGTAGTGATAAACAGCGCCCCAATAATCGATGCCGGTGACTGCGGATTCCTGCCATGTGAGAGCCGCCCGGATGGACAGCGCTCCTGAGCCGCAGCCCACTTCCAGCAAGTTTCCTTTTCCATCATAATCAAGATGGGACAGAAGAACCTGATGGACTTTTTCCATCATGCCGCCCCCATCGAAAGCGTACTGTCGCCGTATCCATGTGATCCATAAGAACAGCGCCAGCAGCACAACTGCAGCCCCTGTAAAAATCACGCCCAGCATAGTAATGTGAAACACCGTAAAGGACAATACCGCCAATACCGCCGTTATGGCGAGAAGACATCCCACCATATAAAATACCGGGTTAGACATCCAATTCCCATAATCCTCCCCATGCCTTCCAAGGTGAATGTTTTCCTGTTTGATCCTCTTTTCCACCATATCATTGTCTCCTTTCTTCATGATCCCGTCACAACAGCGCTGTAAAAAGGCCAACGGCTATACAGGCAGGAAGGCCCAGGAGCATTCCGATACCGGACTGGCGGATATGGAAACGGTAATCCTTATATTCTTCCATATCCTCTGTCCCTGGAATCCGTACTCGCCGGGAATGGCAGAACCAGACACAGTCCAGGATCAGCCCGTCATACCAATCGATGATCAGCCAGATCAGATAAGAATCCCTGAAGCCCTGCCAGAATGTCTGCACACCGTTAAAATACTTCAGTATCCATGAAAACGCTGCGATAAACACCAACATTGCTGCGGTCTTTCGTACAATATCCCCTTTGGTGAAACGCTTCTTCCGTTCTTCCACAAGCCCCAATTCCATGCATTTTTTCCGGATTGCCGGGGGATAATCTCCGACAGACGCTATAGGATTCTTCAGCGTGACCAGTACAATTATCATCGTAAAAAGAAAGATCCCTACCACACTTTCTATCAATACAGCCATGGATTCACCCACCTCCCTGGATCTTTTAGCGGTTCACATGATATTCATAAATGATGGTTTTATGACCGGAACCATCCGGGAATAATTTTTCTGCCGCTTTTGTAAAACCACGTTTTTCATAAAACTCCCAGGAAGCCAGTGTATTCGTCATCAGTTTTACGGTATCTGCTCCATCTGCCCTGGCTCTGTCCATAAATTTTGCCATAAGCGCTGTCCCCAGCCCTTTACGGTAAGCTTTTCTGGATGACAGCGCCACCAACTCCAAGTCACAGCCGGTAAAAAATTTCTCATCCCGCTCACGCAGCTGCAAAAAGAAAGCGTCAAACTGCTTCTGGAAAGCTTTAGACAAATGATATTGTTTCAAGTAAAACTTGAAAAACATCCGGCACCACGCCCCATAATGTCTTTTACAGCGGTCAGAATTTGTTTGCCACGGGTGGAATTTTTTATCATAATTTCCGGAAATAAAACCTACGATCTGATGATCCGGCGATTCCGCCACATAAGCAAAACTGCACTTTTCTATGAGAACCTGGGCATAATCCCGCAGAAAGATCCGGTCATTGGCATTGATAGGGCAAGTAAAAAAACCTTCATAAAAACATTGGCCGCAGCCAACCGCATCCTGTTCTCTATATGGCCGGATTATAAACATAATAACCCCACCTCCTACTACAATATATTTATGGTTAGTTGCTTCTAACTTCCAACAATCCTATTATAACTTTATCTTTGTCAAATTGCAATTCCCGGCCACAATATTCCTTCCCTGAAAATGGTTCTGCAAAAGCACTGATACGATGAAAATGCATTATGCTATCAGCACAATTATAATAAGGAAAAAAAGAAAGAAAGTTCCCCATATAAGGATCAGTGGATTTACATGCAAAAAAGTTAATAAAGCTAAAGTCAGGCAAATCCCCAGCACCGTAAATATAGCGTAGATTTTTTTGCCTGTGATGTCTTTCCTGTTGCTGATAAGAAGATACAGCCCTATGGGAATAAACGCAATAAAAGCGCCTGCAACAATTCCTCCGCCTATACTTCCATAGCCATAAAATTTTATAAAAAATGTAACAAAAAGCATTGTGATACACGCAATACATGTAATGATCCTATCCTGACGTTTATTTTGCTTATTCATTTCAACAGCATTTTCCATCAAATGAACAATAGCCGTATCGTCCTGAAAAAGTTGGGCTTTTTCTTTTTGTCTCTCCGAGTGCATCAATTCAAAAACTGATACTTCAAGAGCTCCTGCTAAAGGCAGAATCAAATTGATATCCGGGAAGCCTTTTCCCCGTTCCCAACGGCTTACCGCTTTGTCTGTTACCATTATTTTTGCTGCCAATTCTGATTGTGTCATACCCTTCTCTTTGCGGCACTGTGCGATAAAAGTGCCAAATTTTTGAGCATCCATCCTAGCACCTCCCGGCTATTATCATACAATAACCGCTGTTATTTTTAAATCGATGCTTCGTTTACTTCGCAATTTTGCGCTTAAAATCTTTATCCATTGCAAAAACATATCCTAAATTGGATACCGTTTGAATATAAACTGGGGTTTCTTTATGATCTTCCACTTTTTGCCGGATGCGGTTTATCGTATTTGTCACTGCTGATAAACAGCTTTCGCTATCTTCCGCCCAAACATTCTCAAAAATTTCTTCTTTGGTGAATAAAGTGCCTGGATGCTGCGCCATAAAACTTAAGACCCCATACTCATATCTTGATAGATGAACCTCTTTTCCGTCCTTCAATACCCTGCGCTGGCTTAGACGAATTTCCAGTCCTGGATAATATAAAACTGAACAGACCAGTTTGCTGTCTGCTTTTTCTTCCCCATCCGTCCATTCCATTAAAGTTTTTTCTCCTGTATTCACTCCATCGTAAAAAATCCTTGTAACAATTTCTATTTTCTTCACTAAAAATCTCCCCTTAACGTAAAACAGACGGCTCCAGAAAATCTCCAGGGCCGCCTAAAACAATCAGCTTATTTTTCTATTTTCGTATCAGGCTTGGCTGCCGCCTTTATCTTTTCAAAACTTTCTGTACTTATCACATGCTCCATCCGGCAGGCATCATTCTCCGCAGTCTTAGGATCAACGCCTGCGGCAATAAGCTGCTCGGTGAAGAAACAGTGTCGCTCGTAGATTTTTTCGGCAACCTTGCGGCTCACATCGGTCAGATGGAGAAAGTGATCTTCGTCCATCGTGAGAAAGCCGCCGTCTTTCAGAGTGTTTACTGCCACACATACGCTTGGCTTTGACACTCCCATATAACGGGCAACATCTACAGAGCGCACCATACCGAGTTTCTCTTGGAGAACAAGGATTGCTTCCAGATAGTCCTCCCCGGACGCATGAAGTTTCATCTGAACCTCCTTTACTGAGCCAGTTTCCAGCCGATAGCCTCCTGTCTGGCCGATACAAAATCGGCATACAGGCCCTTTTGCCGGAGCAACTCCGCATGAGTGCCGTGCTGAACGATATGAGCATTGTCCACCACAAGGATCTGGTCGGCGTTGCGAACGGTTTTCAACCGGTGGGCAATCATGATGATAGTCTTATCATGAGTCAACGCCTCGATAGCCCGCTGCAATTCATCCTCATTTTCCGGGTCAACGCTGCTTGTCGCCTCATCCAAAATGATGATGGGCGCATTTTTCAGCATGGCGCGTGCGATGGAAATCCGCTGTTTCTCGCCGCCTGACAGAGTGCCGCCACCCTCGCCAATCACAGTATCATAACCATCCGGCAGGGCAGAAATAAAGTCATGGCAGCAAGCCTTTTTCGCTGCCTCAACCACCTGCTCATGGGTGGCATCCGGGCAGCCAAACTTGATATTGTTCTCAATCGTATCTGCAAAGAGGTACACGCTCTGGAACACCATCGAGATATTCTTCATCAGGCTGTCCAGTTTGAAATCCCGTACATCCGTACCGCCTATGGTAATCTTCCCGGCGTTCACATCCCAAAAGCGGGCAATCAGGTTGCACATCGTTGTCTTACCTGCCCCGGAAGGGCCTACAATGGCCGTAGTCGTTTTTTCGGGAATGGTAAAGCTGACCTGATCCAATATCTTGCGGTCTGCGTAGGAAAAATCCACCTTGTCAAACACGATCTCGCTGGACTTCGGCGTAATGTCAGCGCCTTTCTCGTCCATCACCGGCGTGTCATCAATGGAGTTTGCCGTATCCATCGAGGCCGCCAGCATTTGCAGCAAAGAGGCCATATTCCCGGCGTTCTCCAGATCGCCAAACACCATGAAAGAAGCAATCACCAAAATCAGGCCGTAGGCCAGCGGCAGAGAGCCGTCCAGCCAGAACCAGACCGAGGCCAAAAGCAACAGGACGCTGAACACCCGGACAACAGCCTGTTTGATTGCGTCATAGGGAACGCTGGCTTTTGTCAATTTCAGGTTGTCCCGGCAGCTTGCCTGTATCGCACTGCCGATAGACTGCGTGCTGTCCCGTTCCAGCCCAAATGCTTTGACAATCCCCATGCCCTGAATGTACTCCAACACGGACTCCACAAGGGACTCCTGTGTGTGCT
>ERZ1643246.1521-NODE-1521-length-25106-cov-10.096004_pt1 | contig 25106 bp, 25 predicted proteins | sample MGYA00579265_ERZ1643246 | MGnify/ENA primary metagenome ERZ1643246 (study PRJEB29033, sample SAMEA4952261) | chicken gut metagenome | biome: Broiler Chicken; feature: Gastrointestinal Tract; material: Caecum | place: Ireland | collected 2018 | study: Broiler...
TGCCCATTTTTCTAATTCGGATATCCATTTCGGATTTCCGAATTTAAATTAACCCTATATTTTGCGATCAAAAAGATTTTTACAAAAAAAGAAATTAGCATAAACCAATTTCTATTTACAACTATTAACATTCCAAATACATCTAAAACAATCTTCATATTGACTTTGATAATTAGCATTCCATCCATCAACCCAGCCAAAAATTAAATCAATAAATGCTGGCAAAAAGAAAATACAAACACCAGCGATGGCTCTAAAAAGAATAGAACGAACCGCTTTTTTAATTTCATCATCTTTACTACCCGTAATTGCTTTAAAAAGATCAAGAACTCCAAAACCAATAATGACAATTGGAATCAAAATTTTAGCTAATTGAATAACATGTCCAAGAATAACAAAAGTACTCTTTAATCCCTTACAATAGCCAGTTGTTGCTGAAGGACTATTATCGGTTGTGCTTCCTCCATCATCACTTGAAGTAGTTGTTGAACCGCCAGAATTTCCATTATTGTTCGTAACATTATTGTTATTACTTGCAGAATTTCCCCCACTAGGACGATTGTTACTTCCTGAATGATTTCCTAAAGATTCATACAAATCGCAATTAATCATTCCATAGTTATTCGCACAACACTCTACTCTTTCAGTATCACTAACATTTTCACGATAAGCATTGGCTTCGCTCGAATTATCAAATCCTTGTGAAGAGATATATTCCCAATAATCTTGATCTAGCAAAGGACATTGATTTGCGGCTCGACTAGAATTTCTTTCATTATAATAATCACAGCTTACAACATTACTGGCCGTATTACAGCAATAGACAAGTTCATCTGAACCTGCAGCATTTTTAGCTCGATTTGCCTCATCCCAAGTACCAAAATCAACAGTTCGAACATATTGCCATCCATCTACATCTTGTAAGATACAACGATTATCAGTAGCATGAACAATTTCTAAAGAAGAGAACAAAAGAAGAGCAAAACAAACATATAAAAACTTTTTCATTATTTACACTCCTTAACATTCAAAACACACTTTTGACAAGCATTAAATTCGCCTTTTATATCCACAAAAGAATCGACCATGGAAAATACAACACTGACAAAAGTCGGAAGAAGGAAAATAACGACACCTGCAATACATCTAAAGACTAATGAACGCAAAGACTTTTTAATTTCATCATCTTTACTACCTGTAACCGCTTTAAAAAAGTCAATCATTCCAAAAGCAATAATAATAAGAGGAATTAAAATTTTAACAACCATAACAATATGCCCAATAAATTTTAAAGGCTCTTTTAATTTTCCACAATATTCAGAAGAGGCCATGGAAACATTAGAATTGCTATTATTACCTCCTGTATTCCCAGTATTTCCGGAAGAATTAACGTCTTTATCACTATTATAATAGTAAATATCTCCAGGAACACCCGGTCCGTCTCCGTTACGCATATCGATCTGACTTTTATTTGTAATCACAGCACCCATTTCAGTCAATCGATCAAAAGTATAAGTTTGACAAGAATTTTCCGTTTTACATAAAACATAATTTCCAGAAGAATTTTGATAAAAGAACATTCTTGTTTTTCCGTATAAAGTTTTATAGTACTCCTCTTGGCGAAAATCATCATAATAATAATTATTTCCATTGGCAATAATCTCATCTGAAGAAAGATTAAAAGTAACACCAGCTTGATTCCTTTCTACGGTATAACAATCGGAGTAATTATTGCATAACATATATTTTCCATCATCTTGAACATAATAATATCCACTTGCATAACTAATAGGAATTGCTATAAAAAATGCCAATATAGCAAAAAACAACAATTTATACTTCATATTAATTCATCCCTTCTATTCGGCAACTATTGCTATTACAAGCATTGGTATCACAGTCTGGATTTAATAAGCAATCAGTACAACAACACCAAGAGTTTTCATAATCACTCCACTCGTTTACCCAATTAAGTACAAATTGAATAAGACCAGGAAGCAAGAAAATAGCAACACCAGCAACAACACGAACAACAATCGACTTTACTGCTTTTTTTATGCCGTCATCTTTTGAAGAAGTAATAGCCTTATATAAATCCATAACTCCAAAGCCGATAATTATAATTGGTACAAGTATCTTGGCAAAATTTATAGCAATTCCAACCATTTTCATTGGCTTACGATACTCTGGCATATTACAAATATCTGTAACCGTTGTATCTGCTTCAATATCATAATCAAAACTTTTAAGAACCATGCCATCTAAAAGATTAGATTCTGAAACAGTAAGTGCTTGCGTTGTAGATATTCCAAAAAACAAAACAAACACCAAAAAAAACAATTTTAATGATTTTTTCATATAAATCCCTACTTTTTCCCTGTTCTTATTATAACAATAATCGAAAAGAAAAACTAGTGATTTTACATCACTAGCTATAAGTTTATTTAATCTTGTACAACACAACGATCACTCATTGGATCTAAGATACAATTTACACAATTGGAAAAATCACTCTTATTAGACGGTGTTACCACATCATCCGCTAAGTCAAATACAAAATTGATAAGACCAGGTGCTATAAAAATAATCACACCGATAATTACATTTCGAACAATAATTTTAACGTATTTTTTTGCTTCATCTTCTTTTCCAGAAGTAATAATTTTAAACAAGTTTACAAATCCCATAATAATGATAAATGCTGGTACTAAAATTTTTAAAATAAATAGACCTAGTCCCAAAAATTTAAAAGTTCGTGCAACAGTAGGTTCTCCACAAAAATTATTTAAACGGACATCACACTCATCACCTTCACAAATATCTCCTGGTTGGAACCCTTGTTGGTTTCCTTGTGAGCCACTTCCACCTTCACCTACACCATTCTGACTATAATCTGGATTTCTAAAACGAATAAGTTTATTAGTAGTGTCATTAAATAAAGTTTTATCAAAACCACAAACAACCGAACCATTTGTTACTTCACCCCCGACAATAACAGCATAATCCCGAGTAAGAGTTAAATAACTAGTGATTGTCCCACAATAAAGGCTTTCAGGAAATTTGTTTTCTAAAGCAGGCCCTAATATACTTGTTCTAAAATGATCAACACTTTTATCAATCAAAATAGGACTGACTTCAGAATCTGAAAAACTCACAACAGATTGTCGATAATTTCCATTTTGTTCATTATATTTAAAAGAAAAAATCGCATCTCCATAAAGATTACTAGGAGAAGTAGAAGTAAATGTTTTTTTAAATACTTTTTCACCTTCCATAACATTATTTTCAGGTTCATCTTCTACTCCAGATGAATCCGTTAAACTAGCCCAATATGCCTTTTTTAAACATATGCCTCCTATACAAGAATCATAATCGTTAACAAAAGAATTTTTCGCATCTTCGTCATAATAAAATTTATATCTTACAACACCAAAATTACTTAACGATGTAACACGATAACTAACAATATATCTCGGACACTCTTCATTTTCATTAAACTCTGTCAAAACACTGTCCATATCATCCATATAATCTTCAATTTTTCGTGATTGATCTAACTTATGTCCATCGTAATATTGCTCGCCTGTAACGGTTCCATCATCCCAAAAATAAAGATATGCCCCAATCAAATTTTCTGCATAATGACAAGTCTTTATTTTTTCAGCAGCATTCGAAATTTTTGGAAAAAACAAACATAAAAAAGCAATCAAAAAGAAACACAATTTTAATGATTTTTTCATATAAATCCCTACTTTTTCCCTGTTCTTATTATAACAATAATCGAAAAGAAAAACTAGTGATTTTACATCACTAGCTATAAGTTTATTTAATCTTGTACAACACAACGATCACTCATTGGATCTAAGATACAATTTACACAATTGGAAAAATCACTCTTATTAGACGGTGTTACCACATCATCCGCTAAGTCAAATACAAAATTGATAAGACCAGGTGCTATAAAAATAATCACACCGATAATTACATTTCGAACAATAATTTTAACGTATTTTTTTGCTTCATCTTCCTTTCCGGAAGTCATTATCTTAAACAAGTTTACAAATCCCATAATAATGATAAATGCGGGTACTAAAATTTTTAAAATAAATAGACCTAATCCCAAAAATTTAAAAGTTCGTGCAACAGTAGGTTCTCCACAAAAATTGTTTAAACTGATATCACACTCATCGCCTTCACAAATATCTCCTGGTTGAAATCCTTGTTGATCTTGAGAAGCATTGATAGATCCTTCTTGACCTTCTGTATAAGATGTACCGTTTTTAGCCTCTTCTTCATCCGTTGTTAAAACATAAATTCCAGCTGAAATTCCCGCAGATTCATATACGTAAAAATTGCCCCCAATACATTGATCTTGATAAAAATCATCCAACGTATCTTCAGAAATCAAAAAAGATAAAGCCTTATTGTCTGAAGTCGTAACATTTAAAGCATCCGGAGATTCTCCCTCATTAAAAGAAACACAAGAGCTCTGCGACCAATTCTCTAATTTCACACAAAATTCTCGTTTATTATCGGAATAAGTATTAAAGGAAAATTCTGCTCCTACAACAGCCGGGATAGCATCGTTTTGATAATGAGAAACACACGTATTCTTTATTTTCACAGCTTCAGGAGCTTCTTCAGAATAGTCTGAATCCATTAAAGTAGAACTAAAACTATTTACTCCATCATGATAAGGATCATTAGAAACAGATAAAACCACATTACTTCCTGTATAAGTAGTAATGATATATGGGCACCGATATCCATTATTTTGATAAGCATTGTAAATCTCACTCATCGTAATATTAGAACCAATCTCACTAATAGAAGAAATCCCATTTCCAAAAACAGTAGGACTTAAAAGAGATTTAGAAAAATTTGTATCATAATAAGTCTCTTCACCATTTTTCATATAATACATACGAATATAATTTTCATCTTTGATATTTATTTTAAACCGCAAATAGGAATCCGATGTATATGGAACATTGTATTCACATACAGCATAATTTTCATTAAAACTTTTAGCATTATTCAATATATATCCTGCTTTATTTCCTTTTTTATTTTCAAGTTCACTTTTATTATCGGAAGCATACACATTAAAACCAAAGATCCCATTGGTTATTAATGCATATGTTGGACAAGTTTCATTATTCAAATAAGTAGAATCTTGTTTATTCCAATTTTGAACTTTTTCTTTATTTCCGTATCCTGAATAAGTCGTAAAAAGTCCATCACCTTCAGAAGATTTTAAATATTTTTTAACATATGCCTGAGTTGAATTATCATCATAAATATCAATATACAAAACATTATAGCCATTATTACCTTCATATTTACAAGTTCTGGCAACTTCCTTAGCTTCTGCAGAAAGACTAAATGTCATAAAAAAAAGACACAACAGAAAAAAAGAGAATCCCATTTTTTTCATAAGAACCACCTCAGCACTTTAATTATATCAATAATAAAACAAAAAAACTAGTTATTTAAACTAGCTTTTATTCTCCACCTGTCCATGCTTCTTGAGCATAAGAATCACACTCACCATTATAAGGATTGGTTAAGCACTTACGACATACATCATAATCTTCTTGAGCTCCAGAATCTGAGAAATTAGATACCATTCCAATAATAACACTGACAATTGTTGGAATGAAGAAAATCAAAACACCAGCTAAAGCACGGAAAGCCAAAGACTTTGTTGCTTTTTTAATTTCATCATCCTTAGCAGCAACTACCGCTTTACCTAAATCAAGCATTCCCCAAACAATTAATAAAATTGGAATAATAATTTTAAAAACTAATAAAATATACCCAGCAATTTGCCATACATTTGCCGTGTTAGCACAAAAGCCATATGTAGTACCAGGTTGAACAGTTCCACTCATAAATTTAACCTCATTTCTACTCCTATTTTATATTCAAACTTGTTACAAGTCAAGTAAAATATCAAGGAAATGTCAACTAATCAATTTCTTCAATTTTCATTAAATTAGTTGTTCTATTTTCATCAGTGTTAGGAAAACCACCTGTAATAACAAGAATATCTTTTGATTCTAATGGCATAAATTCCTTAGCCTTTAAAACACTTTCTTTTAATACAGCATCTGTGGAATTCATTAAAGGCATTTGTACTGGATAAATACCATAATTAAGCATTAATCTACGTCCATCCTTTTCATCTGGAGTTAAAGCTAAAATTGGAGCAACTGGACGATAATTACTAATTAATCTTGCTGTTCTACCATGAACAGTAGCCGTTGTAATCAACTTAGCATTTAAACGATTTGCCGTATCTACAACTGAAACAGCAATTGCATCACGAACATTTGCCACATGACGAACTTGTTCAATATAATTGTATTCAGCATATTTTTCTGTAACTTCACAAATCTTAGCCATAGCTTCAACCGTTTCAACTGGATGTTTTCCAACAGTAGTTTCTCCAGATAACATAACAGCATCTGTACCGTCTAAAACAGCATTTGCAATATCGCTAGTTTCAGCTCTTTTTGGTCTTGTATTTTCCATCATTGTTTCTAACATTTCAGTAGCTACAATACAAATTTTATTCATTTGACGGCAAGTTTTAACCATTTTCTTTTGTTCAATTGGTACAACCTCACTAGGAATTTCTGTTCCTAAATCACCACGAGCAACCATAACGCCATCACTGACACTTAAAATATCCTCTAAATTTTGAATACCTAAAGCACTTTCAATTTTACAAATAATTTGTAAATCTTCACGATGACATTCTTTTAAAATTTCTTTAACTTCTAAAACATCCTCTTTGGTACTAACAAAAGATAAAGCTAAGAATTCTCCACCGTGTTCACAAGCATACTTAATATCTTCACGATCCACATCACTAACATATGGAATATCAAGTTTAACTCCAGGAACACTCATACTCTTACGACTTCCTAAGTGTCCTCCAGAAATAATTTTGCAAGTAACTCCATCACTTTCAACACTAATAACTTCTAATCTCATTTTAGCATTTTCAAGTAAAATAGCATCGCCTACTTTTAATGAAGCTAAAGCTTCAGGATGATTGACACTAAATCTTTCGCTAGTTCCTGTAACAGTTTCTTTAACTAGACGAACAGTCTTGCCCTCTAAAAGCTCAATGCCATCTCCTTCCATAACTCCTGTACGGAATTCTGGACCTTTCGTATCCCATAAAATAGCCACATTGATTCCAGTTCTTTTACGAACTTCACGTACAGAATCTAATGCCTTTTGTCTTTCATCTAATGTTGCGTGAGAAAAATTAATTCGAGCAACATTCATTCCTTTTAAAACCATTTTTTCCATGACATCTGCTTCATTACTAGCAGGTCCAATACTACATACAATTTTTGTTTTTTTCATTTACTACACCTCTTTTAACGAACATGAATGATTTTACTATAAATACAGAAAAAAATCAAGTATAAACCAAGAAAAAAAGGCCAAACTAACAAGGGATGATTATGAAAAAAGAACAATTTATTAAAAATGTAAAACAATTTATTGAAAAAGGAACTTGTTGTTTCACTTGTGTAAAAGAAATTAAAGAAAGACTTCAAAAAGAAAACTATCAAGAACTATATGAAACTAAAGAATGGAAAGAATTACCTGAAAAATTCTATGTAACAAGAAACGATAGCAGTCTTATAGCTATAAAAATACCTCAAAAATTTCAAAATTCCTTTCACATTATTACAACTCACTTAGATACACCCGCCCTTCTTTTAAAACCCAATGGAGCTTTCTTAAGTGGTAACTATTTAGAATACAACGTCATGCCTTATGGAGGTTTACTAAATTATGGATGGCTTGATAAAAACCTTTCTTTAGCAGGAAGAATCTTAATTAAGAAAAAAAATACTTGGAATTCTAAAATTATTGATTTTCAAAAAACAGTTGCCGTAGTTCCAAGTGTAGCAATTCATCAAAACGATAAAGCCAATTCAAATCTTGATCTAAATATGCAAACCGATCTTCAACCTGTATTTTTTCTAAGTGAAAAAACAAGTGATTGGATAGACTTTTTAAAAAAAGAGTTAAAACTAACAACCGAAACAATAGGCGATTATGAATTATTTTTATACGATAATTCTAAACCAGAACTCTTTGGAAAAAAAGATGAATTTCTCTTATCGCCAAGAATCGATAATTTAACCAGTGTATGTGCAGCCTTAGAAAGTTTTTTAGAAAGTTCATCGGAAAATATACAAGTATTTTGTTCATTTAATAATGAAGAAATTGGCAGTTTAACTAAAGAAGGTGCTGACAGCAATTTCTTACTAGATACTTTAAAAAAAATTGCCGCGATCTTAAATTTAGATATAACTTCTACCTTTGCAAACTCCTGGATCATTAGTTCCGATAATACACATGCCATTCATCCAAATCATCCAGAATACGCAGACAAAACAAGTAAAGGAATCATGGGAAAAGGCTTTGCCATTATAAAAGAAACGAATTCAACGACAGATTCAATTTTCTCTACTTTATTAAAAGATTTATGTACGACAAAAAAAATTAAATATCAAGATATCACTGCCAAAAATGATTTAGTTGGAGGATCAACTCTAAGTGGTCTTAGCCTGCGTCATGTAAGTGTAGCATCTATTGATGTCGGAATACCCGAACTCGCCATGCACTCTTCTAAAGAACTTTGTGCAACAGAAGATATCTATATGCTTTATAAAATGATGTATGAATTTTACAAAATAAAATTTATTCAAAAAAAAGAAACTTTTATATTGAAATAAGTTTCTTTTTTTATTCTTTCTTTTTAGTCGTTTTCTTTGTTTTAGCTTTTACAACCTTTTCATTTTTTACAGGTTTCTTTTCCAATTCCTTTTCCAAAACTTTTTGTTCTTCTTCAATTTTTTCTAAACGATTTTCCATCTCTTCATGAGTAAAAACAACCTGTGTATTAGCCACAAAATCATGTAATCCACGATTATCTTGTCGCATGACGATCATAAACAAATTAATATACATAATAATATACCCGACTAAATTGACATTTTGATAAACAGCATAATAATTAGAAGCATCCATAAAGTAAATAACCAAAATTAAAGCAATAGAAATCAAAATGTTTCTTAAAACGACAGCACGAAGCAAATAGTTTATAAGATTAAGAGATTTATCGTTTGCACTGACAACTCGAAGTTGAAACAATTTCTTTCCAAAAGTTTGGCCATCCATAAAGAAAGGCAAAACACCAAAATAAAGTAAACTACACACAATATCTACAAGAATTGTTGGAATATTTAAACGATACAATTCATAAGAAATAGGAATCGCTGCTTCATTATATTCTTCTTGTGAAATTTCATTTTTTTCTACTTGTTCATAAACATTAACTAATTCATTATACTTTTCTGAATAAGCATCTCGATTCGGATTTAAAAATGGAACATATGATAGTAACGTTACAACTAAAGATACAATTAAAATATCCAAAATAAAAGCTAACAATCTTTTAAAAAAAGTTCCTGTCAAAAATTTACCCTCCCATCTGACAAGAAAAATTATATCACAAGATCAAAAAAGAAGCTACTATTTTCTAGTAAGCTTCATCACATCATCTTTTGAATAACGACCTTCAACATTCATATTTTCTGTAGAATATTGATTGGCTACAGTATAACCAATGACATAGTAGCCATGAGAAAGCAAATCTTCATGAGAATCCATAGTCTTCATTTCTAACAATTTGCCATCTTCATTTTGATAAATAATAGACAAAACAGTTCGTTCTTCATTTTCTAGATATATTGGCTTTTTAGAATTTTCTTTATAAGCCAAAGAATAAATATCATTATAAATACAAGCATCTTCATCAATAGAAATAGAGTCTCCAACACAAATTTCTGAAGATTGTAGTTGCTCCCTCGCCTTTAACAACGTCTCTAAAGTATTGTTTAATTCCTTTTTCAACACAGACTTTTGTTCAAAAGAATCTGTCTGTTCTAAAACATCTTCTTTAGGTGTAACTACTACTACTTTCTCCTTTTCATCATTCATAGATGAATCTTTTTTAGGAACAAAACTAGAAGCTAATAAAGCAATAACAACCGCAATTCCAGTACCTGTCAAAAAAAACTTTCGGGCAAATTTTTTATACCCCATTTTTATTTGTTCCAATTCATCAGGATGTTGATCTATAGAAACTTTATACCGAAAATTTTCACAATAAATATTTTCAAATTTTCTCATAATATCCCCAAGTTCATTTTCAGATAAACCTGAATTTTGAATAGAATCTACATAACATTGATGATTTATAGAGATCATCTTATTTTTAAATAAATCTTTAGTTTGTTCACGAATAGTTTTCACATTATTCATTGAAAAATCATGAACCTCATCCCAATATTTTCTATACTTAGAATTCTTTAAAATCTTCTCATAATTTTGATATAGTTTTTGAATACGATCTGAATATTTTTTTACTTCTTTACAAGAAATTTTATTTTTAGTTTTTTTCAAAAAAGAACTAGCTAAACAATAACTTTTATAAGATAAATAATCCAAAGTATCTTTATTAGAAGAAATCTTATCTTTAAATTTCTTAACAAAAGACTTCTCTTCTCTACTTTCCTTTTTAACTCTATCCTTTAAATTAGATTTCAAAGAAGAAAAAAGTTTTTTAATAGAAAAAGGCTTTTTCTTACGATTTTTTACACTTTCAAAAGTATCTTGAACATTATAAGTAAAATCATCAAAGACTTCTTTAACCGTTCTACGGCTCTTTAAAACTTTCCAAATCTTTGCTTGTTCCTTTTTAGATAATCTTCTAACAATATCAATTCCTCGGTCTTTATCATCTTGAAAAAGAGGCAAAAAAGTAGTTCGAAGTTTTCCAAGTTTCTGAAGTAAATTTTCTATTTCTCTTCTTTCTTTTTTAGAATAATCAAAACCATTTAAACATCTAGTTAAAGCATTTACTTGTTCATCAATTTTTTCAAGTTCAACCACCGAAAAATCAAGTTTTTGATATTTTAAAATCAATTCTTTTGAATCTTCAACAGGACCATATTTCTTCAATAAATATTGATTTACTTTACATACAAGTTGATCAAAAAACCTTTCATCTTCTTGCAAAATCAAATAATCTTTATAAACATGATTGGTATCCGATAAAGAAGCTCTATTTAAGATTTCTAAAAGTCGATACAAACAATTCGTGATTTCTTCTTCCTGACCATTTTCTAACAATTCATAAATATTTTTAATCAATTGATTATTATTTTTCAATAACGCATTTTTATCCACAATATCTCCCCCATTAGGAATCTTTATTATACAGATTTTTTCTAGAAAGTCAAATTTCTCAAGCCCTTTCTTATCTCATCAATAGCTAAATAATTGTTCAAATACTGCTTCAAAAACAATCGATCCTTAAAAAGAGAACTGTCCATTATATTGATTTGAACACTCTCTAAAGATGGAAAATTCATTAAAAGATCTGTAGATAATGAAGAAACAATGTCTCGTGGTGAAAATTTTTTCATGTTTCTTGAAGGAACAAAAGCATAATTTCCAGAATTTTTTTGTAAATCAACTTGAAAAATTCTACCGGATAAAGAAATAGGAGCTAAATACATATGATGATCTTTAAAGAAAAAAGATAGCTTTGATAGAAAAAAATCTTCACTCCCTAAAGCAATTTGCAAGCAAAAAAATTCCAAAATTTGATCCATGATCTTTTTAACATCTTCATTTGAAAAAGAATGAACTTCACCATAATATGAAAGAGCTGAGAAAATATCTTCTAATGTATATAGCTCATCTACTTCAGAAACAGAAGCATAATCACTCATATACCTTGCCTTATGATTATAAAAATCACTTAAAACATCTCGAAGAGACAACTTATCTTGCAAAAACACTTCTTCAAAAATTCCAGTTTGATTTTGATAATTTCCTTTAAGACAATTTAAAATTGGAAGATCATATTGAAAAGCCACAGATAAACTAAAGAAAAGCATCGAAATGTTTTCAAAATTTTCTACGCGAAAAACATACGGTTTCCCTTCAAAAGAAAAGAAAGAACCTGAATTATTTTTTAAGTTTTCACCATATAAAGTAAAATTATGTGTAACAATCTGCCAAGCATCATAAAGCTTTTTAAACTGTTTATCATAATTTTCTTGAAACTTATTTACATATATTTCTGGAAGTTTTACCTTTCTTTCTTTTTCCATAAATTTTAAAACAAACTCAAAAGACTTCCAATTCTCTAGCTTTTCTTGAAACAATTCTTTTCCATTTAAAGAAAAGGAAACAAAGCTTTGAACAAGATTTAACAAAGAAACATTTTCTAATTCTGAAGTAAAAGATACAGTAAATAAAAAAGAATCATTATGCAAAATATCTTCTGTACAAGAAAAAGAATTTCCATAATCAAAATTCGGAGCCAAAAAAGGAAAATTTTCTTCAATAATTATCAAATTTCCCATATTTAAATCTGAATTTCCAAGAAAAAGCTGTAACAAAAAAGCATCAACAATATCTTGCATTAAAGAAAAAACAATTTGTTTTTTATGTGGATTCTTCTCATAATAAAATTCTAAGGCATTCCATACCTCCTCTAGACTCGAAACAAAACCGTTCTCTAAATTTGACAAATGTTTAGAATTTAAATACTGAGAAATAATAGTAGATAAATGAATCGCATTACATTGATTCGGATTATAAGATTTTGAAACAACTCCATATTCATTATGATAGATCGCTGGATAAGAAAAAACAGTTTTACTATGTAGAATCTGAGCAACACAAGAAGAAAAGCATTCCAAATAACATTCTTCTAAATCACAAGTTTTAAAAATCCATTCTTCATTTTCTTGCCAAAATCTCTTAACAGTATTATGGCCAATTGAAGAAACATTTTCTAAGGAATACGAATCCAAATTCCATAAATCATTTTTTTCTTTCATACACATCACTACACAATTATACCACTAGTAGCTAAAATTCAACAGGGATACCATTAATTTTTAAATTTGTGATTTTTAGGGTACTTTTAGAAGTTCGATGAGCGGAGAATTTATTATGCTTGTAAACTTATTGATCAATATCATAATCGTTTTCCTTTTATAGTTATCATTGGCAAATATTAAAATCAAACTAGATTTTAAACACTCTTTATTATGATATATACACTGTCTACTCTTTCTTGACTAATACAAATAAAAACAGAAGCATTAATCATACGCTTCTATTTACTTACATTTTTATAGATTAAAATCTGTTATACTTTTATACCTAGTACATAAAAATCATAATCTGTAACACCTTGATCCGACATTTCCGGCATAAAATTTCCTGTAATTTCAACAGCATATCTATCCCTATATATAATCCAGATCCACCGTCTTTTTTCAAGTTTACTCCAATAGCAAAACAAGGCTTTTTATGCTTAACAGCAACTCTATTAAAATCAACACATCCTAAATTATTGGACAATTCAATTCCATTATCAACAATTTCATTATCATGGTTTATGAATAATTCTCCAAAAAGCTTTTATAAAATCCAAAAACAGTACCAATATGAAACCATAACTTTAAATAACGGAATTAATAAATGAGTATGCAAAAAAGAAAGTTCTTCACCTTCTTAAATTATTCATTAATCCAAAGTATCTAAATATTCACAAGCCATAATTGCTGCGATGGTCCCATCATTAGTAGCAGTAGTTAATTGTCTTACTTGTTTTTCTCTTACATCGCCCGCGGCATAAAATCCAGCTACAGAAGTTTCTAATTGCAAATTAGTAATGACATAACCATTAGGAGTTAACGGAACAAAATCCTCTAATATTTTTGTATTCGGTTCATGACCAATCGCCACAAAAACTCCATCCACTGCTAATTTTCTTTCTTGACCATTTTCATGTAAAAGAACAGCTTCAACATGATCACTACCCAATACTTCTTTAACAGTAGCATTCACAACAAATTCCACATTATCTTTCTCTTTTAAAAGAGAGACCTTAACTGGTTCACCTCGAAATCCCTCACGTCGATGAATCAAATAAACTTTCTGACAAAGATTAGATAAATAAAGAGCATCATCAATGGCAGTATTTCCACCCCCAACGACACAAACCGTTTTGCCTTTAAAAAAAGCTCCATCACAAGTTGCACAATAACTAATACCTGAACCAATTAACTTCTCTTCATTTAAAACACCCAACCTCCTTGGACTTGCACCAATTGCATAAATCACAGCTTTACTTTGATATTCCTTAGAGCCAACAAAAACAGTAAAAATAGATGAAGATTTCTCTATTTTTTTTACTTCACCGTAAATGCTTTCCATTCCTAATTTTTTAGCTTGATCATACATTCTCTCGCCAAGTTCCATACCGCTAATCTTTTCAAATCCTGGATAATTTTCCACATGAACAGCTTGAGTAATCTGCCCACCAAAAGTAGCTTTTTCAATTAATAAAATTTTCTTTAAAGCTCTAGCGGAATAAATAGCCGCGGCAAGACCAGCTGGCCCGCCGCCGACAATAATAATATCATACATTATAAACAAATCCCTTCTGCATATGCCTTGATATTTGAAGCATTAGAAATCTTTTCACCTTCCTTAGTAATTAAAGTTGGAGCTTGTGTAATTCCTAATTCTTTTACAAAATCAGCATTTTCTTCAGCATCAATCACTTCATATTCAATATGAGCATCATTTAAAGCACGTTTGGCAATTTGACAATTTGGACAAGTCTTAGTTACAAAAAGCATAGCTTTAGTATTTGCTTTTTTACTTGTCGTTTTCTTTTTCTCTTTAGTCGTTTCTTTAAAAGAACAATTGCCATCAATTTTATAAGTTACACGATCCTTAAACTCTTGTGCTTTGCCATCATTCCAATTTTTAACAGGTCGATAATATCCAGTAATTCGACTATAAACCTCTGCAGGTTCACCACAAATTGGACATTTATATTGTTCTCCAGCTAAATATCCATGTTCCCTACATATAGAATACGTTGGTGAAATCGTATAATAAGGTAAGGCATAATTTTCTGCGATTTTACGAACCAAAGCAGCAGCACTTTGCCAACTTGGCATTTTTTCGCCTAAGAAAACATGAAAGACAGTACCAGAAGTATATAAAGTTTGTAGCTTATCTTGTATGTCTAAAGCTTTGAAAAGATCTTCAGTGTAACCAACAGGTAAATGAGTACTATTTGTATAATAAGGAGTACCATTTTCATTTGCAGTAATGATATCTGGATATTTTTCCTTGTCATGTTTAGCAAAACGATAAGAAGTAGATTCAGCAGGTGTTGCCTCTAGATTATACAAATCCCCATATTTTTCTTGATAATCACTTAATTTTTCTCGCATATGATTCAAAACATTCACACTAAATTCCACAGTTTCTGGATGAGTCATATCTTTTTTTAACCAACAAGCATTTAGCCCAGCTTCATTCATACCTACAAGACCAATAGTAGAAAAATGATTATCGAAAGATCCTAAATATCTTTTTGTATACGGATACAATCCTTCTTCTAATAACTTAGAAATCACTGTTCTTTTTGTCTTCAAACTACGAGCCGCGATGTCCATTAATTTATCAAGACGTTCATAAAAATCTTTTTCATCTTTGGCTAAATAAGCTATTTTAGGCATATTAATAGTAACAACTCCTACACTTCCAGTAGATTCACCACTACCAAAATAACCTCCAGATTTTTTTCTCAATTCCCGTAAATCCAAACGAAGGCGACAACACATACTTCTAACATCACTAGGTTCCATATCACTATTAATATAATTTGAAAAATAAGGTGTACCATATTTACTAGTCATTTCAAACAATAATCGATTATTTTCAGTATCACTCCAATCAAAATCCTTTGTTATAGAATAAGTTGGAATAGGATACTGGAATCCTCTACCGTTTGCATCTCCTTCAATCATGATTTCTAGAAATGCTTTATTGACCATATCCATTTCTTTTTTGCAATCTTTATATTTAAAATCCATTTCTTTACCGCCGACAATAGCTTGCAACTCTGCTAAATCATTTGGAACCGTCCAATCTAAAGTAATGTTCGTGAATGGAGCCTGTGTTCCCCATCTACTTGGTGTATTTACTCCATAAACAAAAGATTGAATACATTGTTTAACATCATAATAACTTAAATTATCAACCTTGACAAAAGGTGCTAAATAAGTATCAAAAGAAGAAAATGCTTGTGCCCCAGCCCATTCGTTTTGCATAATTCCTAAAAAGTTAACCATTTGATTGCATAAAGTGGACAAATGCTTTGCCGGACTAGAAGTAATTTTCCCTTCAATACCTCCTAAACCTTCTAAAATAAGTTGTTTTAAACTCCAACCAGCACAGTAACCTGTTAACATAGAAAGATCATGAATATGAATATCAGCATCCCTATGAGCCTTAGCAATTTCTTCATCATAAACTTCACTTAACCAATAATTAGCCGTTACAGCACCAGCTTCACTTAAAATAAGCCCACCAACCGAATAAGTAACCGTAGAATTTTCTTTAACTCGCCAGTCTTCTACTTTAACATAACTATCGACAAGTTTTTTATAATCAATCATCGTATTCTTGGCATTACGAATTCTTTCTCTTTCCTTACGATATAAAATATAAGATTTAGCCACATCTGCATAAGAAGCATCAGATAATACCTTTTCTACACTATCTTGAATATCTTCAACTCCAATAACTCCATCATGGATTTTATCTTCAAAATCCGCGGTTACTTTTAACGCAAGTAACTCCAAAACATCATCACATGTTTCTCTATTTACAGAAGCAAAAGCTTTTTCCATTGCTTCTTCAATTTTTTTGATGTCAAAACGAACAATTTTGCCATCTCTTTTTTTCACTCTGTACATAAATAAATTCCTCCTACCTTCTACCATGTTCATTATAACAAATTCCTATTTTAATACAGTGTGATTTATGCAACACTTTATTTAGAAACAAAAAAAGTCCTTTAATTTAGGACTTCTTTCAACTGCCAAGTCATGTCAAGAAAAAATGTCAAATTAAACACCACGTAAGAAAACAGATTCATTTTTTTGTAAAGCTTCATCACGCATATGATTTAAAGCATCTAAAGAAACCGTATGAAGACCCTCTTGAATCAAATCACCAGAATCTTTAAATTGTTGTAAATAAAGGCTTGATGGAGCAATCCAAGAAGCAATTAAAGCAATATCTTGAACAGTATGAAACTCCTGAACAACTGTAGTTCGAAACTCATGACAAATACCTGAAGTCTGAATTAGCTTTACACTTTCTTTAATTTTTTCTAAATCAATCTTTACACCTGCTGTAAGAGCATACTTTTCGGGACAATTCTTAATATCCATCGCGATATAATCCAAAACTTTTTCATCTAAAAGCTCTTTTATTTTTTCAGGAAAATACCCATTTGTATCTAATTTAATCAAAAAACCCATTTGTTTTATTTTCAAACAAAATTCTTTTAAATCTTTCTGAAGACAAGGCTCTCCCCCAGAAATACAAACAGCATCTAATTTTCCTATCCTTGATTTTAAAAAATCTAATAATTCCTCTTCATCTAATTTTTCATCATCCACATGTGTAACTAAAGAAGCATTTTGACAAAAAGGACAACGAAAATTACACCCTCCAGTAAAAAGCGTGCAAGCAATTTTCCCTGGATAATCTAAAAGAGTTACTTTTTGAATTCCTTTAATAAGCATACGATCAACCTTCCAATTAAAGTATAGCATTTTTAAATAAAAAAAACTATTAGTTTCCCAATAGTTATTTTAAATTAGCTAACAATTCGTCTTTTTTCATTGTAGAATAGCCTTTAATACCTTGTTCTTTTGCTGCATTTTTTAATTCGGTTAAAGTCATTTTACTATAATCTACTTTTGTTTCAACTTTCTTTTCAGCATTTGAATCTGTTGAAGATTTTTTACCCTCTTTTAAAGCATCCTTAGCAATAGTTACTAAATCTTTAAAAGCTTCTTTATTATCAATTGCAAGTTCTGAAAGCATTTTACGATTAATAGTAACTCCTGCAATATTTAAGCCATTAATGAACTTAGAATAACTAATTTCATTTTCACGACAAGCTGCATTAATACGTGTAATCCATAATTTACGGAAATCACGTTTTTTAGCACGTCTATCTCTATATGCATAAGCTCCACTATGGAAAACTTGTTCTTGTGCAGTTTTATATAATCTATGCTTACTTCCAAAATATCCTTTTGCTTGTTTTAAAACTTTTCTTCTTCTTGTTTTGGAAACAGTTCCACCTTTAACTCTTGCCATTTTTACACCACCTTACTAGATAACAGATTTAATTCTGCTAGCTTCTCCTTTACTTAATGTTCCTTTATTTCTTCTTTGACGAATTTGTTTTGCACTATCCTTATTTGTTTGATGATTTCCACCACTCATCTTATAAGTTAATGTACCATTTTTTTTCTTCTTGAAAACTTTACTACTTGCTTTATGTGTTTTCATTTTTGGTCCTTTTGCCATACAACTTTCCTTCTTTCTTTATTTTTTAGGTGCTAAGATAATAAACATATTGCGTCCATCTTGTTTCACTGGAGCTTCAACAATGCTTACTTCACTTAAATTTTCTGCAAATCTTTCTAAAACTTCACGACCTAATTCTGGATGAGCCATTTGTCTACCTTTAAAGCGAATAAAACCACGAATCTTATGTCCTTTTTCCAAGTATTCTTTAGCATTTCTCACACGTGTTTCAAAATCGTGAATATCAATACCAGGAGATAAACGATATTCTTTTAATTCTTTGTTAGTCTCTCGTTGTTTCTTACTTGCTTCTTTTTGTTTTTTCTTTTTTTCATAACGATATTTATTATAATCCATAATTTTACCGACAGCTGGTGTAGAATTGTCACTCATTAAAACCAAATCTAATCCAGCAAAAGAAGCAATCGTACGAGCATCCTCAATACTTTTAATTCCCATTTGCTCTCCATTAGGCCCAATTACCATGAGCTCACTCACCCGAATATTCTCATTGATTGGTAATTCATCTGTTTTCTTTGCTATATAAATGCACCTCCATACAATGAAAAAGGCAGATACCAAGTATCCACCTATTTCACACTTTTATAAGAATCTTTTCTTTTCAAAGCATTTTACCTAGCACTTAAGCACTCAGGTGAACGGTGGATCCGTTTCTTTCTTTTTCTATAACGATTACAATATTACACGAATTAGATCTTTTTGTCAATCATTTTTTAATTTTCTTGTACCACTTGGTTCAATTTCCGGAAGATTTAACGAAATATGTCCTTGCTTATACCATAAAATATCACGCAATGAGCAAAACTTAAATACTAATAAAGAAAAAGCTTGTAGCAACTCATGACGTTTTTGTGATTGATTAACAGGAATTGATTGTTCTGCTTTATCAAGAGAATCCATTTTATCAAGCATTATTGAAAGTAAATTTTCCAACTCCTCTTCGGACATATTTTTTACTTTGCCATAATCAACCATCCAATCTAATTGCCTAAAATATTCAATATCTTCTGCTTCAGTAAAACGCACAAAATCATATCTATTAGTATCATCTATGACTGTGATTCCACTTCTAAATACTTTAAGAATTATAGAACTAGGAATAGCTAAATCACTAGATTGTAAAAACAATAAATCATTAAGTTGAACTAAAGCCTCATTATCAGTAATTATCTTCATTTTAATCAGTTCTCCTTTCACGAAAAGAATAATATCAAAATTATTTACTATTCGCAATATATTTTTTTTACGTTCTTTTGACATTCAATGTAAAAAGTTCACAATTTTATTCTTATGAAAGGATTATTTAATAATCTTGATTGTACTTTTAATAGTACTCTCAAAAATTTATTCCAAAAAGGATTAATATTATACAAAAACACCTACTCATCATTGAATAGGTGTTTTCATAGTTCAACAATATTTGGACTGAGAAACATCTAACTATGGAAAACCAGATGGTTCTTTTTTGTCCTATAATATATTATGAATTTATTTTCAAAATATATTCTTAGAAAGAAATTTCTTCTTTCTGAAAATATTATAACACACTTTTTTCCTTTTGCAAATATTTAGCTATTCAACATATCGCCTGCAATTTTACTTTTTGTAGGCTTTTGTTATATAATGCCTTCAGAACTATCTGGTTGTTAGGTGTTTTTTCCTCAGTCCATTAAAATAATTTACTGGAAGTGAGGTGATGTCCTATGAAAGGAATATCTAATGGATTATTTAATAATCTTGATTGTACTTCTAATAGTACTTTCAAAAATTTATTCCAAAAAGGATTAATACTATACAAAAACACCTACTCATCATTGAATAGGTGTTTCCTTAGAACAAATTATGGACTGAGAAACATCTAACTCTTGAAAACCAGATGGTTCTTTTTTGTCCTATAATATATTATGAATTTATTTTCAAAATATATTCTTAGAAAGAAATTTCTTCTTTCTGAAAATATTATAACACACTTTTTTTCTTTTGCAACTATTCTACATCTGTTTTCCACAAACCATGTAAGTTACAATAAGAATAAACAATAGCTTTACCCATATACGGAACTTTTACTTCACAAACATCTCCAGGTTTAAAGAAAAATTCACGAATTTCCTTTTCTGTTTTTACTAAAACCCATTCGATATAGTGATTTTCTTCCATAACATGATCTACTTTAATATACATTTCATTATCTTCTACTTGTACCTCTGGAAGATGACGTTCAAAACTAGCATCTACACTATTTGGAATCACATCGTCCATTTCCTTTCCACAACAAATAAATTTACTGTTATTCTTATTTTCTACAACCTTAACAATTGCTCCACATACAGAGCATTTTTTTAATTTTAATTCTTCCATTTTTTACTTCCCTTCTTTATAAATAGCTTGTACAGCCGTAATAGCTACTGTACCAACAATGTCATTAACCAAACAACCTCTAGATAAATCATTTACAGGAGAGGCCATTCCTTGTGTTACAGGACCATAAGCATCGGCATGAGCAAACCATTGAACCAATTTGTATCCAATATTTCCAGCATCTAAATCTGGAAAAATTAAGACATTTGCCTTACCAGCCACTTTACTATCTTTTGATTTTAACTCGGCAACACTTGGAACAATCGCTGCATCTAATTGAAGCTCACCATCAAGGAATAAATCTGGTTTTTCTTCCTGAGCTAACTGGGTAGCCTTCACAACTTTATCTACATCATTATGCTTAGCACTTCCTTTAGTGGAATGAGAAAGCATAGCCACATAGGCTGTCTCGCCAGTTAATGTTTCAAAACTCTTCGCACTATCAATCGCGATAGAAGCTAACTCCTCACTTGTTGGATTTTGCATCAATCCACAGTCAGCAAATAAATACAATCCATTTTCTTGATAATCACAATTTGGAATTTCCATTAAAAAGAACGTCGAAACAATTTTAGCATCCTTTTTCGTTTTGATAATTTGCAAAGCTGGTCTTAAAGTATTTGCAGTTGAATGACATGCTCCACTTACTACTCCATCAGCAAATCCCTCTTTTACTAACATACATGCAAAATACATAAAGTCTTCTTTTAAAAGTCGCCCAGCTTCTTCTAAAGTCATTCCTTTTTCTTTTCGCAAATCATACAACTTTTCTTGAAACTCATTTGTAAGAGTACTTGTCAAAGGATCAATAACTTCTACTTGAGCTAAATCAGGATGATTTTTTAAAATTTCTTCTCGATTACCAAGTAAAATTAAATGAGCAATTTTTTCTTGCAAAATGATTTCAGCAGCCTTTAAAACCCTTTCATCCATTGTTTCTGGTAAAACAATTTTCTTTATTTCTTTTCTAGCTTGTTCTTTTATCTTTTCAATAAACTTCATTTTTCCATACTCCTTTTATATTCTTTACAGGCTTCATCTAATTCAACTAACAACTTATCAATATCTTCTCGATTGCTCGTTCTTACACCACTGGCATATTTATGTCCTCCACCATGATATTTAGAAGCAATCTCATTAATAACTGGTCCCTTACTACGAATATTCACTTTATATAAATTATTTTTTAAATCATGAGTTACAAAACACCAGACATAAACATCTTTAATATAATTAAAATCATTAATCATATTCGATGCTGTAGCACTATCAACATGATATTGTTCAATCGTTTCAAATTTAATATCTACATAAGCAAAACCATTTTCACTCACTTGTAAATTGTCCGCTAAAAAACCTCGAAAGCGAATTTCTTCAATCGGACGTTCATAAAGCTTTTCATACAATTTTGTAAAAGGAATTTTACTAAGTTTTAACAATTTCGTTACAATTTCAAAAGTTTCAACTGTAGTATAAGATAACAAGAAGCGATCGCTATCTGAAACAATTCCTAAAAACAAATTGCTAGCGACCTTGGAAGACAAATCCCACTTTACTTTTAAAAGAAAATCAGCAATCATTTGACAAGCACTGCAAGAAGAATCATCGATCCATTCTAACCCTCCAAAATCTTCTTCAAATGGATGGTGATCAATTTTAATAACTTCTTTAAATTTTAAGCCTTCAACTCCATCCACACGATAAAAATTAGGAACATCCGTAGTAATTAATAAAGCATTATGAAGTGAAGCGACATCCACTTTATCTAATAAACCATACTTTTTAAATTTAGAAACACCCGTACCTACTGCATAAACCTTCTTCTTAGGATATTTTTCTAAAATCGCATCTCGTAAAGCCAATTGACTACAAATAGCATCTGGATCTGGTCCAATATGTCTTGCAACGACAATAGTTTCATATTGTTTAATCTTTTTTAAAATTCTCTTATAAATGTCGCTTTTCATTTCTGCCTTCTTTCTATTCTTTAGTTAAATTATAAGTATCTCGTGCAATCATAACCTCTTCATTTGTCGGAATAACGTACACTGGAATCGTAGAATCATCAGTTGTAATTTTTCCTTCATGAATGTCATGATAACTTGCAATTTTTTCATTAAACTCGCGATCCAATTTCACTCCTAAAAATTCTAACTTTTCAACAATTCTTCTTCTTTCTAAAGCACCATTTTCACCAACACCAGCTGTGAAAACAATTGCATCGCATCCTTCAAGTTCAAAATAATACTTAGCGATATAATCGACAATTCTTTTGACAAACATATTTAATGCAAGAATACACTTTTCTTCTCCGAGTTTCACCCGATCATAAATATCTCTCATATCACTAAAACCTTCAGATAAAGCATAGACTCCACTTTTTTTATTTAAAATTGTATCCATTTGTTCAGGTGTTAAACCAGTTTTTTCCATAATATAGGTAATCGCAGTAACATCAGTATCTCCACAACGAGTTCCCATGATTAAACCAGCATTAGGTGTAAATCCCATAGAAGTATCTAAAGATTTGCCATTCTTTACAGCTGTGATACTTGCACCAGAACCAATATGACAAATAATAAGTTTTAAATCATCACGGCCTAACATCTTAGCCATATATTCAGCAATATATTTATGACTTGTTCCATGAGCTCCGTAACGACGAACTTGATATTTTTGATACCATTCCATAGGAAGAGCATACAAATAATTTTCCTTAGGCATCGTTTGATGAAAAGCTGTATCAAAGACAACTACTTCTGTAGCATTAGGAACAACTTCCTTAGCAGCCTTTATTCCTAAAACCGCGGCTGGATTATGAAGTGGAGCCAAACTAGATAAGCTATCAATATCTAAAACTACTTCATCCGTTGCAATCACACTTTTATCGTAATGATCGGCTCCTTGAACAACCCGATGACCAATACCTTTAATTTCTTCTAATGAAGAAACAATTTTTAAATCAATTAATTCTTGCATTAAGATTTTAAAAGCCGTGGTATGATCTGGTAAATCAACTTTTTTTTCAATTTTTTCACCATTCATTTTAATAGTATAAAAGCTATCAGAAATTCCAATTCGCTCAAAATATCCACTAGCTAAAACCTTTTCTTCTGGCATTTCAAAAGTAGTAAACTTTAATGAAGAACTACCAGCATTTACAGATAATATTTTCATAATTTTCAACTCCTGTTACTATTATACAAAAAAAATAGACTTTTTGCCAATTTTAATTAAAAACAGACATAAAATTGATACAAATTATTCTTTATTTTTTAAATATTCAGCAAGTTTATAATAAGCATCTGTATTCCACATCAAACATCTTTCTTTATCCGGATAATTACCAAGTGTTTTTTCTTTTCCTTCAGGAATAAAAATAAAGTCCCAACTCCAACCATAAGTTCCCGATTTTTCTAAAGCAATTTTTCCTTTTGTAATTGAAGTAAAAACAACAGGTTCTTTTCCATATTCACAATAAGCAAAAGCCTCGATAAAAGAAGCATTTCTATTTTCTTCATTTTTAAGTAATTTTAAAATTCCATCTTCTCCAAGACGTTCATCTACATAATGTGTATATGGACCTGGAAATCCATTTAATGCTTCTATAAATAATCCTGTATCATTTTTTAAAACAGCACACTTTAATTTTTCACTAGCTTCTTTAGCAGAATGAATCGCGACTTCTTCTACAGTATCAGCTTGAATTTCAGTAGTTTCCATTTTAATATGATCTACTTCAAAACCAAGAGGTTCTAACACATTTTTAGCACTCATAATTTTTGACCAATTTCCAGTTACATAAACTATTTTTTTCAACTTAAATCACACTCCTACATTTATTATAACTTTTTTAAAGCAAAGAAAAAAGATAATTTCAAAATTATCTTGCAACACAATAATCTAAAATATCCTCTTCATTATCATCAATAAATATATCGTGAATTCCTCCATTTCCAAGTAAGCTATTACATGAAGCTAGATAAATTTTTGATAAAAAGAAACATAATAAAAAGATCCCCATCATTTGCTTGTAAATATAAATCCTTTTTATTCATAAAATCACTATTCCTTATATATTAAATTATTTTTAATTTTTTATAAACTTAAAGTATATGGATTACCTTCAGACCCATCTCCTCCACTTATTTTAACGTTAGAGCTTAGATATGTTACTGGAGCAATAT